>Ga0256407_10001360_pt1 | contig 52105 bp, 75 predicted proteins | sample RumenRJG_04DNA_FD_193489 | JGI IMG/M metagenome (GOLD analysis project Ga0256407, IMG submission 193489) | Bovine rumen microbial communities from Lethbridge, Alberta, Canada - RJG_04 | ecosystem: Host-associated > Mammals > Digestive system > Stomach > Rumen | place: Canada: Alberta... | reverse complement strand
GCAGCAACAGTGCAAACGGCTCCACCAGCGGCTACGCCAACTGACGAAAACCCCTTTAAACCGCCGTTCTAATCGGTCATCGTTGAGCGGTTAGCGAATAAACCGTAAACGGTAAACTTATAAACTTACAAACTAAAGAACTTACAAACTAACTAACAATCATGGAAAAGAAAGAAATCAAGCAGAAAGTTTACGAGATTATTATCAACACCTTAGGCGTGGAACCTGAGGACGTGAAGGATGAGTCACAGATTGCAGGCGACCTTGGCGGCGACTCTCTCGACGAAGTGGAGATTACCATGAAGCTGGAGAGCGAGTTTAGCATCGCCATCTCCGATGACAAGGCCGACAAGTGCAAGACCGTAGGTGATATCTGCAAGTTGGTTGAGGGAATATTGAATGAAGAGTGAAGAATGAAGAATTTGCTGCCGCCGTGCAGTTGAGTGTCGTTCTTGACAGGTTCACCAATTAAACAATAACCGATGGGTCAACTAACAGACGAATTACAGAACAAGGTGGATGCAGCTATCCGACTGATACGTTCAGCTGGCGCTGGAGGAGAAGTCGTGGAAGTTGCTTACAGCGGCGGCAAGGATAGTGACGTGGTACTGGAGCTTACGCGAATGTCGGGCATAAAGTATCGCGCCATCTATCACAACACCACCATTGATCCTCCAGGAACCATCGAACACGTAAAGGCGCAAGGCGCAGAGATAGTTCGCCCTCCAAAATCATTCTTTCAGTTGATGGAGGAGAATGGAATGCCTAACCGCTTTATGAGAAGCTGCTGCCGCCTGATTAAGGAGCATAAGACGCTTGACCGTGTTATCATGGGTGTGCGTAAAGCGGAGAGTTCTGACCGAGACAAGAATTATAATGAGCCAACCGAATGCAAGGTGTATCGTAACGGAACAGCCGAAGCTTTCTATCCCATCCTTTATTGGACAGATGACGATGTAGTGGAGTTTATCGAGGCGCGAGGAATTAAGATTCACTCGTTATATTATCGGGAGGATGGCACCATCGACGCTAAACGCAGACTGGGTTGCATGTGTTGCCCACTTGCGTATTATCGGAAGCGACTCGAATACTTTAAGCGTGTGCCTGGAATGGTTAAAGCGTATTGCCGTGCCGCACAGCGGTTCCGCGAAAAGCATCCCGATAACACTACCGTAAAGAAGTATGCTGATGTGTACGAGTGGTTTACTCGTGAGGTATTCTTTGAACGCCAAGCTCACTTCGAGGACCATAAGCGAGTAGTGCAATTTACCCCCCCAATTATAAGAACTTCTTAGAACAATATTTTGGAATAAAATTATAAACTAACAAACTTACAAACTCAAATAATGATTAACCACGATACACTGGAAGGACTGATGCGCGAGATGATAGAGAAGCATATTGGTCTGGACCTGTCGGCAAAGATTCTCTGGCAGTTGAGGAGCTACGAGGAATGCATCGAACTCGAAAGATATGCGGCGGCTCGTGAACTTTCCGAGGAACTGACGGCAAGCAAAACCCGAACTGAACACGCACGACTGCAACTGAACCACTACCTAACAGTAGCAGGAATAGAAGGCTTTAGGCTTGTATCGGTTAGCGGTTAATTTTTAACTTTCAATTAAAATAAGGCTATGACAATACGAGAAGCACATAAGGCATGGGGAGGCAAGGCCGATCATCTGCTTACCTACCATCGTACAATGAACGTATTTGATAAGGGGTTTGAGTCACTGGACCTCTGCAGGCACATAAACCACTATGGCATAAAAGATTTTGCCGAGGCGCTGCGGAAGTCCGGCCTAAATTACGCAAATATGCACATGGCGGCCAGCGTGATGTGTAAGGTACTTGAAGAATACGGAACAATAGATTTTACAGCAGAAGATCTTCTGGATTACAAGGAAGAAGGAAAAGACCAACCAGCGACCCCTCCCGTAATGGAGGAGAGTCCCGAGTGCCCGCCATCAGTCGAGCAACCGCGCGACACTACCGCCGGGAAAAACTCAAAAACTCAAAAACTTACCAACTCAAAGGTCGTGAAAAAGAAAGGGATCACTAAGCCAAAACCGGTGAATCAGATAGACCCCAAGTCGGGACTTGTCTTCGCTACATACGAGAGTGTATGCGCTGCAGAAAGAGCGGTTGGCGTTAAGAACATCCGCCGTGCCATCGAGATTAAAGGAAAGGCTGGCGGGTACCTGTGGGAGTACGCTACTCCCGAAGAGGCGAATAGGAAGCCGGAACCCGAACCGGAATCCAAAAATAACGAAACAATGAACGTCGAAAACATATTATCCGTCCTTGAAATCGACGAGAAGCAGTTCTACCGTGACGATGGTATCTTCCTGAACAGAGAGCTTGCCGAGAAACTGAATGAGAAACTGTGCCCACTATTGGACCCCGTATATGAGCTAACACCCGAAGCAAGAAGGCTGCTGGAGTTAGCAGAATGTACCAATCAGGAGCTCGTAAATGAGATGCGCAAGCGAGGATGGAGAGGCGACATCGAAGTAGTGGAGAAGATTAGTCTTTAGTCAATTCATAATTCATAATTCAAACCTGAAACCCATCTATCATCTATAATCTCTAATCTGTCATCTACTAACAATGCCCCGCGATTGGAAAGGAGGGTCAGCCTCCACGTTTAAGACAATAGGTGCTTCCAACCACTGTGAGCAGGAACGCGCAGACAAAGACTATTATGCGACAGAGCCTTCCGCTACCGATTGGCTGTGCCAGTTGGAGCAGTTTCAGAATCCTATACTTGAACCTTCCTGCGGCGAGGGTCATATCAGCAAGCAGCTTATCGCACACGGTTACGAGGTGGTAAGCCGGGACCTTGCCGACCGTGGATACGGAGAAGCAGGATGCGACTTCCTCTGCCCAGAGGTTGAACCTTGGGCAGGCGACATCATTACCAATCCTCCTTATGCTTTTGCGCAGGAGTTTGTCGAGCGCGCACTGGAGATGTTGCAGCCAGGCCGTAAGGTAGCAATGTTCCTGAAGCTAACATTTCTCGAAGGCAAGAGGCGTGCCAACTTCTTCAAAATTACCCCCCCATTCGGGTATGGGTCAGCAGCAGCCGTCTGAACTGTGCCAAGAACGGCGACTTTGAGAACTCTCCCGGTTCTGCTACCGCCTACGCCTGGTTCGTATGGGAGAAAGGGTACAAGGGATATCCCGAGATAAGGTGGTTTAATTAGTTCAAGCGTCACGATCAGTGGTGTGACTTGATTTTGGCGTTAGCCTTTTCTATTTCCCTTGCTTCGCGTGCCATATCCTTCAGGTCGCCAAAGATGAAGATGGCGTTTGTATCATATACATCTTGGTGCGTTGGATAGGCACCCTTCCATTTCATGATGGCGTTTAACGTATCTATCTCTGCCATAAGAGGAGGTCGGTTGTCCATCTTACCCGAAGAAGAAAAGAGGTCGGGCATTTCGCGCCTGTAATACTCGATACAGGAAGAGAAGTATTGCTGCAGTACAAGGAACAATGCGTCTGATGCCTTATAAAAATGCTTGATGTTATGCTCTGCCTTTTCTACCGAATATGAATATACGTATTGTGGCGAAAAGATTGCCGTTCCGGAATCATTTTGCATGATACGCAAGGAGCTGGAGCATAGTGTATGGCTCATGAATTGTGCACGCAGCTTGGCAACTTCGTGAGTTTGCGAGTTTGTGAGTTGTTGGTTCTGCGAGTTTATGAGTTGCTTGTTGAGTTGCCAGTATTGCTGCAGAATCTTTTGCATATTGCCGTACTGCTGGTAGGTGATGGAGGTAAAGAGCGGATCGGGCAGCTTAAACTTGTGCATACCAATGCGTATGTATTCCTTGGGTAGCTGATAAAGCGTGTACGGCTCCTCCAACCACGATAGTATCCCCTTTGTAGCGATATCTTCCGAGCCGGACGGTTTGTCCTTTTCGTCGAACTGCAGGCCGAACAAGTACAGGTAGAAGTCGCCTGCATTTACCAGTGACATTTCCTTTCCATAGCTAACCACCAATGCTGCGTCGTTGTTATCTGGTGTGATGGCCGCCTCTGCGCGACGCACCACAACGCCCGTCAGGTACGAGTACACACTAACGTATCTGGCTATGCGGTCGTTTTGCTTGTTCATGATGTCCCAGACAGAAAGCAGCTGTTCCCAGCTCAGCTCGGACCAGGACGAAGGGACGGACGGGAGGGTCATACGTATTCCTTCTTCACGTAGTCGTTATAATCTACACAGCGGTTATAGGCTATACAGTCCTCGAATGTTGCATAGACGCCGTACCAGCCATCCAGGACGCGCCCCGTTGTTCCATATTGTACGTTCAGGTCAATAGCTTGCAAGGGGTGACGTCCGTTCTGTACGGCGCTACGCAACGTATCGAGATATCCGCCAGGGCGGAAAGGGAATGCATTGAGGATTTCCGACCCCTCCTTGAAGGCTGCCAGCATATTGCGATATGCCATCAGCGCACCCTTTGCCTTTTGCTTGGCATCGAGGGCAGCCTTGCTGTTGTCGTCAGCTTCCTGGGCAATCATATAAACCGTGCACGACGGGCGGTCGTAACGGTCGTCTATCTTGCCATCCAGACTTGTCTCCAGCACCACGGCAGGTGATCGTTTGTTTTCGAGTTCCCTGATAAGCGTCTCCAACGAGTACCAGTTGTCAACCATAAAGAACCGTTGGTTGTGTACGGGATGGTGCTGCATTGGCATGTATAGTTCCGCCCATTCCTCGGTAAACTTGTCAAAATGAAAACTGTTATGCATAACGTATTGGATTTTTATGTCGGCAAAGTAACGAAATAAAAGAAAAACAACCAAGGACAGACAGAAAATTTATAAAAAATGTGCAAAAATTTTGTGTGAATGCACAAAAAATGTATCTTTGTCGCAATTCATAATTCATAATTCATAATTCATAATTCATAATTGAAACTTGAAACTAAGGCCGCAGGCCATGAAACTTGAAACCTGAAACCGGGGGCGAAGCCCCATGAAACTTGAAACCAACGGTAAACGGTAAACCGTAAACAGTAAACTAACAAGCATGAAAACATTGACTGAGAGATACAAAGAAGTGATTGACGAATACGCCAAGGAGTTTGGCTATGCCACCGAGATTGACGGCAAGTTGTCGGAGGACTACTCTAAGTTTCATACGGAGGAGTACGGCTCGTTCACCATCGACGAGATACGATATATCGTTGATCACGAAGACATGTTGCACAAGAAGTACGCGAACATTGGACGCGAAGTGATTAACTGGTTCGAGTGTGTCATGGAATGCGTGGAGTTCGGACTGCATACCGTTGGCCTGCAGGACTGGTTGGAGGGCAATCAGAGACCTACGCCAGACGAGCGTGCACACATAAGGGCCATCCGCGACCATCTGAACAGGGAGATTGAGCGGCTGAACGAGGTAATTTGATTTGCCCCACGGGGCCAGAAAAAGTGTCCTTTCGCGCGTCTTCTGTTTTTTAGACCTTTGCAAAAAAATGAGAAAAATGGAAGACTATAGAACGTTGCTTGCCGGCTTACTTGCTGGAATACTGGGCTGGCTCGACCCCATTGCCGGCGATGTGTTCGCCATGATTTACGTGTTTGGAATGAACTTCATTGCCGGCTATCTGTCTGGAAGGATATGTTTCAATGAGGACTTTGACATCAAGAAAGCTTTCCGGTGTATCATCGAGGCGGCCATCTTCTTTGTAGTGGTAGTCAGTATCTATCTGGTAGGCAAACTGAAGGATAATCCAGACGGCGCAGTGCAATGCGTGAGTACGGTAGTGTATGTGGTGATTTACTTCTATACCACCAACATTTTAAAGAATGTCCGTAAATTCCTGAAGACAGGAACGCCCGCTTATAAAGTAGTGGACTTCCTTTACTTCCTGCTGAGCTTCGAGATTATCAAGAAGATTCCCGTACTTGGCGATTATCTGGAAGAATATAAAGAAAGAGAACAGAAGGTTCCTTAACTAAACTAATATAATATGCTAAAGATTGCTACTCACGATTCCGCCACTGGCGAGAAAGGAAGAGGTATCCTGTCGTGGTTGGTAACACCGTTCGCCAAGACGCAAAGCCTCACTATCGACGAACAGTATGTTGCCGGTTGCCGTAGCTTCGACCTGCGTGTCAAAAAGGTAGGCGACCAATGGCTGTGTGCGCATGGACTGTGGAAGAGTAAGCGAACGTTTGCGGACATCATCAAGCAGCTCGCATCCTACGGCGACCGCTGCCAGGTGTGTGTTACCTACGAAGGCAAAGCCGAGCACAACGAGGAGCTTATCGACCTGTACAACCGCATGCGTAAGGGTTACAAGCACATCATCTGGGGATATCTGGCCGTCAAGTATGGCAAGGATAGCAACGGACTGGTGGTAAAGTACGACATCATCCAGCAAGGGCATGAACTCTACGAGGGAGGCGTGCAGGGATTCCTTGCGCTGGACGGAAGAAGCTGGCACACGCTGCTGCCTATCCCCTGGCTGTGGAAGAAGATCTACCACAACAAGCCAGTGTTCAACGAGAGTCATTTTACGTATGTCGATTTTCTGCAAAAGAGTTATGAGCAAGATTAAAAAGACGTTCTTCTACCTGACGGTACCCTTTGTGTATGCGTGGATTATACTGGCGTTAATCGTATTCCTTGTCGGCGAGTCGCTGAGCTGGATTGGAGACGCTATGTCAGGCCGCCGCATCGGTGATGCCATAAGGAGGGTATGGTAGCTTTAATTCACAATTCACAATTCATAATTAAAACCTAAAACTGACTTATGAAAGTAGTTGTTAATGCAGGGCATACATTCGAGACGCCCGGTAAAGCCAGTTGCGACGGCAAGCTAAAGGAATGGGAATGGAACCTACTGACGGCGCAGCTGACCGTTAGGTCGCTGATTGCCAGCGGCATTGATGCCGAGCTTGTAAGGGCAACCAAGGAAAGTGATTCGCTTACACTGCCAGTAAAGCGCACCAACGAGCTGTGCAGCAAGTACGGCAAGAAGAATGTGCTGTTCATCAGCATCCACTGCAATGCCGCAGGCATGGGCAAACAGTGGATGAGTGCACGTGGCTGGAGCATCTGGACAACCGTCGGGCAGACCGAGAGCGATGTTTTGGCAACCTGCATCTACCATGGTGCAGAGCGCGCTTTTGCCGACGACAAGAAGTGGGGGCTGAAGTTGCGCAAGGATATGCGCGACGGCGATGTGGACTATGAGAAAAACTACTACGTCCTGCGTAATACAGCCTGCCCCGCCGTCCTGATAGAGAACTTCTTTATGGACAACAAAGAGGATTGTGCCTTCCTGCTTTCCGACGAGAGCAAAGCCTACGCTGCCGAAGCCATCGTACAAGGCGTGGAAGAGTACCTTAAAATGAAGAATAAAGAATAGACTTTAGGCTTTAGACTTTAGGCCTTAGTCTTTAGTGTAACTCACAAACTCAAAAACTAACTCATGAAACAGATCATATTTTTCCTCCTGATAGTATGCCTGTGCAGCTGTCGGACAACGAAGAGTACTATCGACTGGGAGCGGCAGATTGCCGAGAAGACCGAGTTGGTAAATAATCAGCAGTCGAAGCTGGATAGCCTGGCGCATGTGATACGCGAGCTGAACCAACAGAAGCACGAGTACGAGGAGCGTGACAGTGTGTATCAGCATACGCACATCACGGACTCAACCGTGGTAAAGGACAGCGTCTATACCAAGGAGTTTGCCGATGGTAGTCACGAGACTACGCGCATACGCGAGATATGGCATAACACAACGGTACACGATACCATTGTGGACCACTCCTCTAAGCGCGAGTTACAATCCGAGATAAGCCGTCTTACAGACAGCCTGTCATATTACCGCGACTATTGCGCAGAGCTGCAGCAGACGGAGAAGTCGGACAGCGTAAAGACCGTCATCAAAGAGAAGGTGGTAAAGACCTCTGTCAGCTTCTGGAGCTGGTGGTGGATTATTCTCATCCTCCTCGTTATTGGCTTCGTTGCCGGCTTTATTGTGAGAGGCAAGATTAGACTTTAGGCAATTCATAATTCACAATTCATAATTCATAATTCACAATTTATAATTCTCAATTCTCAATTTTCAATTCTCAATTAAAAAAGTGGTGAAACGAATCATACAGAGCTTCTGGACCGAGCCCATGCGCAAGAACCGCGTGGAGGACAATGTGCGTATGGCAACGCTTAGCCTGGAGTATGCGCACAGTTGCGGCTACGAGGTGGGTATGTACACGGATAGCTACGGTGCAGATTTGCTGAGCGACCTGCCATACGATACGTTCAGTACGGCGCTGGACGATATACCACCTGCGCGCAGGGCCGGCAGCATGTTTGCCGCAGGCAAGTACTTTGCCCTGCAGCAGGAGCCGCTGGGCGTGGTGCACACCGACTTCGACGTGTTCTTGCGCAAGCCCTGCCTGGACAAGTTCTTTGCAGGCGAGGGCGATGCTGTCTGCCAGTGTCGCGAATACATCTGGAACGAGAACGTATATAGAGACTGTGCGTATATCCTTCGGAACAACTTCTGCCCGAAGGCCATCAAGCCCGAACGTCCGCACTATGCCTATAACGTAGGCGTGATAGGCTTTAACAGTCAGAAGCTAAAGAACCTGTTTGTCGGCACCTACATGGAAGCCTTCGAGCATTACAGACACAGCAACCAACAGACGCTCCTCGACTTCTTCCTGGAGCAGGCATTCCTGTATCAGCTGCGTTACAGGTTTGACATCAGACCACTTATCAAAGGCACCTGCTTCGAGCAGGACTGGAGCACCATGAAGGCAGAGGCGACGGAGATTGGATACTGCCATCTGCAGAGCTCCTGCAAGTATTTGCCAGAGGTTCAGAAGCGCATTCAGGAGCTGTTAGAAGTGTCCTTTGGGTACTGAAAAAAGAGTATGATATTTGCGGCAGACATAAACCGCAATAAATATGATACTCAAACGAAGAATTGGAGTTGGAAGATCGGTTAATCTTTCAATCATCACAACGGGGAGTACACGGGAGTTCAATGCTGATAATGTTACCATTGTCCTTGTCCTGCCTGGCGGCGGAAAACGCGCCGTAGAAGCTTCCTCAGTTACGCCCACCAGCGTGGAGTTCTGGTTCGGCAAGGATTTGCAGAAGCGCCTTGGCCGGTATAGCGCCATTGTCTATATCGACAGAGGAGAGCAGAGCCAGCAAATAGTAGATTTCAGAGAATTTGTAGAGCTTGTACCGTTTTCGCATCAGGAGAGCGTGGAAAGTCAGACCATCAACGTCGAAGGTCAGCTTATCACCTTGGGTATCCGAGGCATGAGCGCCTACGAGGTTTGGCTGACTGCGGGCCATTCGGGAACCCCTGAGGATTTCCTGGACTGGCTGCGTAATTCCACAAGGCTGGACGAGTTGGAGCGCAGGGTAACTTATCTGGAGAGTCTGCATGGCATTACACCTCCCGGACCGGAACCTCCAGGCCCAGGTCCAGAGCCGCAACCCGCCAAATGGTACGTCGGACAAATTACCAAGACGCGCACAACGTTTGCACAGCTTACGGCCGAGCAGCTGCTGAACGCCAGTGTTGCCTATCTTCTCGCCGGCAAGAAAGCAGAGCTTACTATCAACGAGAGCTGCTGGTTCGTTATGGTGCCAGACGGCACACACGTAGAGCGCGCAAGCTATGTGGCAAACGGAATACCCAGCACATTTACCCGCGAGGAGATCGAGAATGGATTCGTTAGTGGCGTAACGCACGACGATGTCGTTATCAACGATATCACATACCACGTGTATGTGAACCGCAACACAGCCCTCGTGGAAAGCGGCGCGGAAGGCGAGTTTGTAATAAGTTAAGGCAATTCATAATTCTCAATTCTCAATTCATAATTGAATCCTGAAACCTGAAACCGGGGCGAAGCCCCATGAAACTTGAAACTCAAAAAACTTATAAATATGGCAAACGTACCTATCGGCGGGCAGATACAGCTTGGAGCCCCTAAAGCAAACATAGATGCAAAGTATGGCCCTTATGCATCCAAACAGGACGCTGTGGATGCTCTTGGAGAAGAAGGAATGGACGTAATCTGCAATGGTCTTACTGTAGGTATCATCGAAGACAACAAGATTACCGAATACTGGTTCCAGGGCGGAGTAACAATAAATCACCTCGTTAAGAAAAGCAGTGGGCTGAGAGTGGTAGACCTGAAAGGAGTTACTACACTTTTCGCGCTTCCTGCACAGGCGTCGTTATGTGTATTTACCTACAATAACGAGAAAGCCGAATCTATACCATGCGTGCATGACGGTAATAATCTGCTATTAGTTTATTGTAACGTCATTGACGGCAACGAGGCGGTCGATAAGCTATACCTGATAGCGGGCCGGTCTGTCCTTAATATCTGGAATGCGGACAGCGCCCCGGCGTGGACTGAATATTATACAACCAAATCACAGGTAAGGGCAATCAAAGATATTATTGATTCTTTAACTTTAGAGAAATAGAACTTTTATTAATTAACTAAATTATTAAGTTTATGGCATTATTGAAATTTAATCAGGAAGGTAAAACCCGCGAATGGGCTGCCTCCAGCGGAACGGCTGACGTTATGTACTTTTGTGCAGACGGCACCATTGTTCTTAACGGACAAGTTTGTGGTTCCTATTCCGTAACTGCAAGCGGTGTTAATGGCAAGATCAATGTCAATGGCACCGACATTACTGTTTACACCCACCCCGCCGCACCTTCCGAGGCAGGAACCGGTGGCACGGCTGCCGCTGCTGTCAAAGTAGGCAAAGACGCAACGGGTCACGTTGTTTTGGGTGGTGCACTCGCCAAGGGCGATGTAGGATTGGGTAATGTAGATAACAAATCCGCCGCTACACTGAAGAGTGAATTTGCCGGTAGTATTGCTGACGGCAATACCGGCTTTGTTACTGGTGACGCCATTTACGATGCGCTTGGATTAAAGATTGATAGCAGCGAAAAGGGCGTTGCCAATGGTGTTGCTACCCTCGACTCCAGCGGCAAGGTTCCCGCTTCCGAACTGCCCAGCTATGTGGATGACATTATAGAAGGCTACTACTACAATGGCGCCTTCTACTCTGACGCTTCGCATACACAGTTTATCACTGGCGAGGCGGGCAAGATTTATGTGGACATCACTCCAAATGCATCTCCAGCCAACAGAACGTATAGATATTCTGGAAGCGCATACATCGAGATTGTGGCCAGCCCTGGTACTCTTGATGATATCGCAGAAGGTACCACCAACAAGCATTTTACTGCTACCGAAAAAACCAAGCTGTCTAACATTTCTGCCGGTGCTAACAAAACCGAAGAGAGCGAAAGCAACGGTTTTATTAAGATAGACGGCATGGAAACGCAGGTTTATGAACACCCTGCAGCTCCAGCTTCTGCCGGCACTGGCGGAACAGCCCCTTCTGCCAAGAAAGTTGGTATGGATGCGTCAGGCCACGTAGTTCTTGGTGACGCACTTGCTAAGGGCGACGTAGGATTGAGCAATGTTACTAACGATGCCCAGATTAAAGCTGTAACCAATTCTACCGAAGGACATTTGCTTGCATTTGGAATAGATGGCAGCACCGTAGAAGACGCAGGTTTCGGTGAAGATGTATTGGAGAAGAATACCAACAAAGTAACCACTGTTAGGGATGCCTCTAACGCTTCGGATACTTCATACCCATCCGAGAAGGCTGTTCGTACTGCCATCAATAGTAAAAAGACTGCTTATACTGACCTGGAAAGTAATCTGCAAGGTAAGATTGATACTTATGAGGGTCATGTTAATGATGCAGGTTCAGATACAATAACACCTGTTAGCAGAGGTTTATATAAGATTGGTGTTACAGAACAGGGTCATGTAAGAACTGATACTGGTAATACTCCTACTGCTGTTGTTAAATCTGATTTAACTGGTCTTGGAGTAGAAGATGCTTCTAATAAGGTTACTTCACTGAGCGCAAGTTCAACTGATACTCAGTATCCTTCTGCTAAATGCATGTACGATTTGATTAAGGCTCTTCAGGACAGAGTTGCTGATCTCGAAGATGCTCTTACCCTTGAAAAAGCTTCTGAGTAATTAACTTATTATAAACCACAGGGAGAAGGTTGAAATATACCTTCTCCTTATCTAATTTAAGAAGATATGGCATTTATAAATTTTGGAATGGCTAATACTTTAGCCCAAGCTAAAGCATCTACTAATAAAAATAAACTTTTCTTTCCAACAGATTCTAAGAAAATTGCTATAGATGGCAAAGAATATGGTGGATTAGATGGTGTTGACATTGAATCTAAGAATTCAATGTATGGTGTTGTTGGAAATGGTAATAATATAACTGATGGTGTTGCAGCAATAAAAGGTATTAAAGGTAATACTATTGTGTGGAATCAGTTGATAAAAGATAGTAATTTTTCTAAAGGTAGTAGATACTGGTCAGGAAGTGGTAATATTAGTATAGCTGATAATGTATTAACATTAGAAGTTACCGTAACTTCAGGAACTTACGTTGGAATAAGACAAAGTTTTAGTGGCATAGTTGGACATAAATACTTTATTGATGCTAAAATAAGTACGTCAAATCCGACTGGTGGAGAATTATATATAAATGTAAATAACTCTTCCACTGGTATATATGCTCATGCAAGCGCAGATGAAGAAAATGTATTTAAAAGAGTATCTGATATTTCAACATGCACTCTTCCTGGGTCAACTGTAAATATAGGACAAATTGAAGCAAAACAAGGGGTAACGCTAAGAATTAAAAATCCTCGTTTTATTGACCTCACCCTTATCTACGGTTCAGGTAATGAGCCTACTTCTGTAGAGCAATTTGAAGCCGACTATCAAAGATGGTTTGGAAAGCCACTTGGGTATGAACCTTATGATGCTGGTAGTCTAAGAAATGTAATGATGTCTGCCATTAAGACTACTGGGTTTAATCAATACAATCCTACAACTGGTAAGGCAAATGTATTTGCAGGGCTTACTTATTATATTGGAGGAGCATATTCTACATTAACTATAAATGGAGAAATTATAGCTCCTATTAACAGAAAATTTACTCCTTCGGTTAACGGTGAAGTTGTTGTTAGTGGCGGAGATAATACTACGGTAATTAATGTTTCTAACGATGCTATAAATGGACAATACAAACCTTATTGGAACTCAACAAAGTCTATTCCTGTAACTCAACTTACTGGTAAGCTTAACGGACAAGGCGAAAGTATTACCATCTTCCCTGATGGAATGAAAAGAGCAGGTAACATACATGATGAAATCTTCGTTGACAATGGAGTTGTTAAGGCTATCAAGAGAGTTGGTGCTGTGGATATGGGAACGTTGAGTTGGGATATGGGTGTGCCAGCATCGAGTACGTATGCAACACCATTTTTTGCAACTCTTCCAAAAAAAGCAAAAGCCATTGGACGAGGAAATACATGGGACACCTTTATTACAACAAAAGGTTATTTGCCAAAATCTGCATACGACTTTGGATATATGCAAGATAAAACATTATGCACGAGAAATGGAGAAGGGAGAGTGCTTATTATTGGTGACAATTCGTATTCTTCTGCCGCATCATTCAAAGCCGCCATGCAAGGTGTTATGCTCTACTACGAGCTTGCAGAGCCACAAGTATATGTACTTGACGATGATGTATTGCCACTTATGTATAAGGTGGATGAACTTGGAACAGAACAAGTGCTTCCCGAATGTACAGAAGAAACACCTTGCTGTGCTCCTGAATTAGATATTAGATACAGAATTACTCCTGTTGAAGTTCTTGATAACTTCTCAAAGGTAACTAATAATAAACAAGTAAAAGCTGTAGCTGATAATGCAAGAATACTAAACAGAATTGTTACTTGGGGTGGTGATGGAGCTACAGTTAAAGATGGTGGTAAAACTATAAACGACCTTCTTCCTGTTAGTTTGACAATAGATTGGAGTACTGATGTACTCCAAGTATCTGAGTATTCTAACTTTAAGGATACTCCGAATGCTGTTGTATGTAATTTCCTTGGTAGTATTATACCAATGACTTTCTGTTATGATCAAATTGTGTCTAAGCTTATAGGAATGTTTGTTACTACAAATGATATTGTGTACACTTGTCAAGATGAAGCGGGTGTTTATCTTAATGTAGATGAAATGTACGTATTGCAAATAGATGCAGAATGGGATGCTGGAAATCTTCAAGATTTGGATACTATTTCAATTAGAAAGATGGATGGAACTTATGTTTATTCTGGTGGTGATGATAGTTCAAGTAGTGGTAGTGGTAGTGAACCTTATAATGATTGGATAATAGATGGTAGTACTCCAGATGGTACGAGTATTCTTGGCTTATTTAATTTCAACTATATTGGAGGAGCGACAATCTCCATGATTACCTGCTGTCCTGAAGGCAGTGATGATCCTATATTTGCTACAGGTTCAGGTACAGGAGAATATCCTAAAGATGTTTTTTGGGACTCTACTTATCATTATTGGTTCATTCAAGGAGGTTTTTCTACAGAAGGTACTTATGTATTAAAAGCTTATAATGCCTCCTATAATGTAGTATCTGAAATACAAATAGTTATAGTATGAATATAGATTATATTATACCATTTGTAGATGGTTCTGATATTGAATTTCAGAAAGTATATAACAAATATTCTCCTACTTCAAAAAGGGAATCCAGAAGTAGGGATTGGGATGTACTGAAATATCAATTAAGAAGTATAGAGAAGTTCTTACCTTGGATAAACAATATATACATTGTATTGTCAATAGGAGAAACACAGATACCCAAATGGCTTAATATAAACAATGAGAAGATAAAGATAGTATGGGATTGGGAGATAGTACCTAAAGGTGCTCTCCCAACCTTTAATAGCAATACTATTGAACTCTATTTTCCAAAGATAGAAGGTCTTAGTGAACATTATCTTACTGCTTGTGATGATTATCTTATAACTAAGCCTATGCAGAAAGAAGATTTCTTTACTGAAGATGGTAAAGTTAAACTTAGAATATGCAGAGGTAAGTTTAAAAGAGGTATATATAGCATGAGTGTATTTAATAGTGTAAGAATGTTCAATCTTCCTATTGAACGTAAAAGAGCTACTAACAATATTATGTATTACTATTGTGCTTGGGCAGACCATACTATTACTCCTCATTTAAAAAGCTATAATCTGAAGTTTCTTGAAGAACATGAACATAAGATTAGAAGTAGTCTTACTATGTTCAGAACTCCTATAAACCTTACATGGCTTATTTATCCTCTTAACCTTAGAAAACAAGGTATGCTTGTAGGTAGTACTATCAAAGGTAAAACCTATAAGATATTTAAAGATGAAGATATTGAAGCTATTGATTTAAATATAGCTGATGTAGTTGTTATCAACGATAGCTATAAAGGCAAGGACTGGCTAAATGCAAAAGAAAGACTGAGAGAAAAAATGAATATTGTTTTACCTGATAAAAGTGAATTTGAATTATGTGGAAGTTTTTAATTAAATTGATTTGGGAGTTGCCCTCTAATGTAGTTGGTTTTATCCTTATGTTTTTTCTTGGTGTAGATAAAATCAAGTTTAACAAGGATAAAGGTGTTCTTGAATTTACTATGAGTCCTGGTGGAGGTGTTACCACAGGTGTATTCGTCTTTGCAGGATACAAGAATCATGATGAGATTATCAAGCATGAACTTGGTCATGTAAGACAAGGTTGGATTTGCGGTCCTCTTTATCTTATTGTTATTGGGATACCAAGTCTTATTTGGTGTTGTATTTATAGGAGACTTGGGAAACCCTATGACTGGTTCTACACTGAAAAGTGGTTGATGGACGAGTAACGTTTTTTTGCGAACAATCACAAAAAGTTCAGTATGACTATGCACGCAGGCCCATAAAATAAAAAAAGAGGGAGCTTTATATAGAAAAGCCCCCTCGACTGCTTAGTGAACCACCACTTACCCCCGCAAGAGGCACAGCCGAGGGAGCTATATTGCTTCCTTTTCTTACCTTCTGCGGGGGTATTATGTTTAAGTATTGGCGGTTCGCCGACAAAGGTATGTAAAATATGTAAACAGACAAAATATTTTGTTATGAAAGTTTATAAAATTTTGTTTTTAGTACCAGAATTATTGGAAACACTGCATAAAAACGGCATAAAAACAGGGGATTATAAGTGGATAAACCTGTATAAAGAGTATCTGAACATGAAAAGCATGCACCACAAGACGGGATATATTGTCGCCGTACTGGCCGAGCGCTACGGGATATGCGAGCGCAAGGTCTATAAAATCCTTGCCAAGATGAATAGGGAGATATAATCGCACACACCCTCCTCGCACGCTGCCAAACAGGTGCAGTGGGATAAACGGCATTTGTTTCATGCGTACTGAAAGAGTGGATAATTTTGGGATCGTCAACATATCCGTTGATGGCGACACGCGCCGTCCCGAAGGCGACATGCCCGCAGTGCGGGATGAACACCGCCACCACCCCACCACCCGTAAAGGCGGAAAGCAAGACTGAGGATGACGACAAGAAGACAGAGAAGCGGCCAACCAAGAAACGCTAAATGGACAAGCGAGATTTCGAGATGCTTATGATGCTGCGCGAGATAGACCGCAAGGTATCGCGACAGAACTGGCTATGGGACTTCAGTAGTAACATAGCAGGTAATGCCGTATGGGATGCTGCGGTCTTTCTGGGCAAGCGGCTGATAAGGAGAATCAGATTTTAACCCGTAAAAAACAAAGTTATGAACACAAAGGAATTAATGGAGAAGTACCATGGTCTTTACGACTATATGGCTCAGAGCGGAAAGCCCGAGAACATGAAGGCTTTCGGTGTAGTTATGACTGCCATGATGGAGGATATGGCACAGAGTAATCCTGCCAAGGCAGAGGAGTATGTCAACCGACTGGAGGCAGTTAAGTGGAACAACTACCTTACACCCACCGAGGCGGACAAGATCATTGCCGGCATGGAACCCAAGGCTCCCTGGACAAGGGAACAGTGGCGCGCCGCGATGGAACAGAACGGCTTCGAGATGGAGGAATGGCCCTGCTACAACAAGTGTGCGCTGTACGTTACCATGAACATGATTATGTCCGACTCTTCCACTACCCTATCCAAGTACGTTGATGCCAACGACCTCTTTAAGGCCGTTCACGACCTTGCCGTTGACAAGTTAAAGGACAAGGACAAGATGTTCAACATCAGGAAGTACTTCCTTTGAAAAGTGAAGAATTAGACTTTAGGCAATTCATAATTCATAATTCATAATTGCTTCCCTCTTCCCTCTTACATCTTCCCTCTATTAGAGCTCTCCCATAAACGGGTTGTTCTCTGCGGTGTATTCGCCGTTATAGTAGGGGTCGTAGTAGCCGTCGCCGTCGCCACCTTCCTCGTCATCGCCACTGGGGTCCGGTTGGTTGCCAGGCATATATTCGGTACCATTGACAACCACCCATCCGATATGCGTTGCCAGCATCTTAATGATGCAGGGGTAGGCTGGGTTGAAGTCGCGGATGTCGTATGGCTTATTTTGGCGGATGTAGGTTATCACGTCCTGACGACTGCTGACGGATATCAGGGCAGGATATTCCTTCGAGGCTTGCGTCATACCGTATGAGGGTGCTACGCCTACGAATGTGTACTCCTGCCCAACATAGTCCCTGGCTATTGGCAGGTATAGGGTGGGGCTGCCGTTGCACAGGCTCAACAGGATTACGTTGTAAGGATTCTCTTCGGGGTCCAGCATCACCTCCTCTTCGCCTACGGTAGAGAAGGGTCTTGTCGTTACGTTCTGACGAATGGCAAGCACGGCACGGCGCTGCTTCACCATCTTTTCGCCCTGCAGCTCCACCTGCTCGAACATCTCTGCCGCACTGCCCTCCTCGCGGTACTGGTCGCTGCCAAGCGTACCCGTAGAGAACTGCACCTCGCACTTCTCCGTCTCGCTGTTATAGGTCATGTAGCCAAGGTTGATGTAATAGACGTGCCCATAGCGATCGTCGCCTGCCATCTGGTCCATGCCCTCAGGCGTATATTCCTGTGGTGTATGCAGCGTGAACAGGATATCCGCATGGTCTGGTATTATCTCCTCCTCCACGTTATCTTCCGTTATGTACGTCGAACTAACGCGCGCATAGATGTATAATGGAGAGCCGTTCTGCATGGCCTGCCAGTTGGCATCGCCTATGCGGATAACCTTGTCCGCCAGACTGAAGCTGCGGTAGTCGCCCGAGGGCAAGGTTCTGAATGCATCAATGTTCGAGTCATACACCTGCAGCGTTGCACCAGTGGAGATTGCGCGCACATTCCGCGCAACGTTGTCCGCATTAACCGTAACGGTCAGTTCCTTTAGCTTGTAGTTCATTATTTTGTAGATTAGAGACGACAGATTATAGATTGGTTCAAGTTTCAAACCGATAACCGAATTACGTTACCATCTCGAAGCCGGCTTTTACGAACTGGTTCATGCGGTTCTTCATTGCATCGTCGCCGGCTAAGCTCTCGTATATAATATTGGCACCCAGCATGTAGCCGAAGTAGGCTGTCAGGCGCTCTGTCAGCATACGCGAGTGAAGCAGCAGCTCGCCGAAAAAGAAAGGAGCCGCTTCGCGCTGCAGGCGATGGGAACCACGCCTTCTGTCAACGGCAATACGTGCGTAGTCAACACCCGATATGGCGCTTGGTTTGCCGCCGTTTGACAGCTTATATCCACGCTGAACAGCATACTCCACGAAACGGATATATTCCATAACGTAGAAGGTACAAAGCCGAATGTCTCCACCGCTTCCTGCATAAGCAGCCCAATGGATCTCGCGGGCAAGGTTGCCAGAGAACTTCTTTGGGCGATACGGTGAAACTGCCATACGTTTCAGGTTGCGGTCTATTCGCTCGACGATATCGTTGCATGTACCTATAATCATGGCGCGTGCGGGAGGGGATTCCGTTGACATTCCCTGTTCCATGTAGCGCAGATATTCTTCGCGGTTTATTTTTGCCATTGCTTTTGCTTTTATAATGCAAAGGTACAGACAAAATTCTGTCCTTTGAAGGACGCTTTTTTCGTGGTTATTTTGCAGCAGATAAAATACGCAATTATTATGGCAAAGAAGACAGACAAAATAGCCTACGATTTGGTGCTTAACGCCAACCCGTTTATCAGTATGCAGCAGCAGATGAAGACTGCCTCAAAGCAGTGTGCCGAGGAGGCTAAGAAGCTGAACGAAGAACTGAAAATACTGAACGACCGCATTACGGAGACGGCAGGAAAGGGCGAGGATACCAAGGGACTGAAGAAGCAGGCGGAAGCCATCCGTAATCAGATGAAGCTAAAGAAGGCCGAGGCTGAGCTTTGGAAGAGAGAGTCCGAACAGCAATACTACGCCGTTGACAAGCTGTCTAAGGTGGTTCAGGAAAAGAACGGAATTATGACACGTAGCTGGAATCAGCTGAACGAGGTAGTAAAGCAAGCCAATAAGATTATGCGCAACTTCGGTAACGAAACTAACATGAAGAAGTTGCAGAAGGAGCTGGATGCATCCGGCTTCAAAGGCTCTGTGCAGGAGTACCAGCAGGCTATTACCAATCTGTCCGCTACAGCCAAAGCCCGTATGGCGGAGCTGGCTGCAGGCTTTACCAACGTAGTGGAGAAGGTGCGGCAGACTGGCGCCACCAGCAAGGAGGAGGGACAGCGCATGCTGTTGGCTTTGAGTGAGGTAAGGAAAGCTGTTGACACTTCTACTGCCGACGGAAAGGCACGCATGATAGAGATTGACGAAGCTATTAACAAGGTCAATGCCGACATGGAGAAGATGGCTATTAACAGCAGTGATGTTGCCAAGGCGCTGGGTGCCTTTGATGCCAACGGCGCATTGAAGAATAGCACAACGGCTTTTAGTGGCAGCATTAATCAGATGGAGCGCATGAAGGCCAGTCTCCTGGCATGGCAGCGAACCATTGATACCAGCGTACCTAAAGGCCGCGCGGAGTTTCAAAAACTGGAGATTGCCATAGGAAAGATAGACGAGAAGCTGAAGTTGGGAAGTATGGACGCCTCCCGCTTTAACGAGATTGTACGTAATCCCAAGGCGGGCAGCATTCACGAGCTGGAGAAGGTGATTGCCGTACTGGAGATGCGTTACAAGAACCTGAACCAGCATGCCAAGGAATACAACCAGACTGCCATGCAGCTGCGCGAGGCAAGGAAACAGTTGAAGGCCATGAATGACAACATGAAGAACCACGTCACCACCATCGACTCTGCCATTAGCCGTCTGAAGAGCTACGTAATGGTGTATATGGGATTCAACCAATTCCTAAACCTGATGCGCAGTTGGATTACCAGCAACATGGAACTGAGCGATTCGCTTTCCGATATTCAGAAACGTACACGTTTGAGCGATGCTGCCATCAAGGAGATAAGCAAGACCATCGACAGTATTGACACCCGTACCAGCCAGGCACAGTTGCACGAGCTGGCAGCCACCGCAGGTTTGCTGGGCTTGAAAAGCAAGGAGGATATCATAGGCTTTACCCGTGCTGCCAACGAGATGTCCGTTGCCCTGAAAGAGTTGGGAGGCGAGGGTGCTGCGCAGCTGATGAAGATTGCCACTCTGACAGGCGACGTTGCCAACTATGGCGTAGAGCAGGCTTTGATAAAGACCGGCTCTGCTATCAACGAACTGACTGCGTCAAGTGCTGCCAGCGCAGGCCCCATCGTTAACTTTATCAGCCGTATGGGTGCCGTTGGTAGTCAGGCTAAGCTTACCATGGGCGATCTGGCAGGTATCGGTGCTACGCTCGATGCCTTGGGTCAGCCAATAGAGCTGAGTGCTACGGCCATGAACCGCTTTATCATGGCACTGCGAGGCAATACGTCCGGTCTGGCCACAGCACTTGGTATCGACATAGACCAGATGGACGCCATGATGCAGGCAGGCAAGACCATGGAGGCTATGGTTACGGTACTGGAGAAGATGTCCGAGCAGAAGGGCGGCGTTGCCGTTCTTGGGCAGGTGTTCGACGAGATGGGTAGCGAGGGCGTGCGTCTGAAGCAGACCATATCATCCCTTATCGGTAACGTGGAGTTCCTGCGCACTCAGGTTGCCATCAGCAACCAGGCCTTCGAGGAGGGCGTTTCCGTTGTTAACGAGTATAACATCAAGAATGAAAACTCTGCCGCTATTATGGAGCGTACAGGCAACATGATACGCGAGTACTTCACCAATACGGATGCCGTTGACTCCTGGAAGGGTATTGCCACCGCCATGTATCTTACTGTCAAGGCGCTGCTGTCAATGGGCAACGTCATCAAGGTTACGCTGGCTCTGTGGGTATCGCTAAAGCTGAACATTATGGCAGCCGAGGCAGCACAGTTAAAGTTCAATGCTACGCAGAAGAGCACTTTGCTGGGAACTGCATTTAGAACAGGATTGCTGTGGCTGCAGAGGGGGTGGTTTGTCGTAACCGGCAATATAAAGAAGGCAAGGGCTGCTACTGTCGCGCTTGGCCATGCACAGAAGGAATTGGGTATGACAAATCCATACTCTGCCATATTAACTGTTGTGTCAACTTTGGCGATAACATTCCTTCCAGACTTGCTAAGCAAGATTAAGATGTTTAACAAGGAAATAGATTCCGGAGAAAAGGCTGCTAAGAGATATGCCGATGCGTTGGATAAGATGAATGCCATAGAAACTGGGCAGTCAGAGCAGGAGCGCCTGCTGAAGATGCAGATCGACTATCTGAGAACTCTTAACAAGGACAGCGAGGAATATATCCGCACCCGCGACCGCATTATTGCGCAGAATGCCGACGAACTGCGCGCTATTTCTGAGCGCATTAAGGCGTTCCGTGGTATTGGCGATTACGAGAAAGAGTTTCTGGATCTTATTGAGGATGCAGAAGAGCAGTTCAAGGCTGGTGTAATGGTAGAACAGCTGAAGGCTGCAGAGGAGGCTGCCGAAGATGCACTGCGAACCCTCCGTCCACTGAAGCAGGGGACCGAGGAATATGCCAATGCCATGGCTAAGGCTAAGCCTATTATCGAGAAATACAATGAACTGATAGCCGAAATGGGCAACAGATATCAGGACTATGCCAACCAGGTTGCCAACAGGCTGACTAACCTTAGCGACGAGACATTGGCGTGGAACTTACTGACAAAGGCCATATACGATAATGCACGCGCCGAGATTAAGGCCAATGCCCTGCGAGAGGAGGCTGACAAGAGAAACGAAATCTTTACTGCATTCAGAAAGAAATTTGTCCAACAGACTACACAAGGAGATAGCTGGTTCTTTCGGTTGTTTAGTGGTAAAAGTAAACAAAAAACTGTATCAGAGGAAGAGGCGACAGGGCAAATGGGGACGATTTTAGACTACCTAATGAATCCCGACGAAAATGCCTCCATGTCGAATAGCCTAAAGGGATGGCTTAAACAGTTCAACACAACAGTAACCTATTCTGGCGGAATAAAACGTGATATAAATGACCCTGAAGCTCTTATTGCCGAGACAAGAATGTCCCTGCTCAGAAGTCTGAAAAACACAAAGATGTTCGACAAGTGGGCTAACGACCTTGTTCCCGAACTTACCTCTAATGCTCCCACTACCTCAGGTCCCAACATGAAGGCTGGATGGAACCGCGCGACCTACGAGAAGGAAACAAGGGAGATTCTGGACAAGCGTAGCGAATTGCTTCACCTGGAGTGGAACAAGTACAAGGAAGGGTCTGACATGGAAGCCTTCAACAAATATACCGGACAGACATTCAAGAACTACAGCGAGGCTACCAAGTGGGTGAAGGGCGTAGTCAAGGAGATGAAGGACGTTGCCAAGGGCCGAGGATGGGCGCTGGCAGGTAACTGGACGTGGCCCACAGACCCCAAGAGCAAAAAGCACCAGGAGCGCGAGGCAGACTCTGCAATCGCCGAACTGGACCGCTACTACGAGGTGCGCAAACAGCACATCGAGCAGGCACGTATAGACGAAGGTCTGTCCGAGGCTGAGTACAACCGCCGCATGGATGCGCTGGAACAAGAGCACCTGCAGAAGCGATACGACCTGCGTCAGAGCTTTACCACCAAGGATAAGGCGTTCATCAACCAGTTCCGCCAGTGGTGGGCAGGTGTTGCCGACCTGGACAAGGTAAACTGGGAGAAGATAGAGAAGGAGTGGGCAAAGGCCGACAGCAAGGATATCGAGCAGAACAAGCTGAAAGCCGAGAAGGACCTTACTGCCATGAAGGGTATCACAGTTAAGCATCTGAATGCTATTGCGGATATCCTTAGCAAGGAGCGCCCCTACGACACCATCACCAAGAACCTGCAGGACAACCTGATTAAGATGGAGATCCTCTTTGCCGACCTGGACGAGCAGAACGAGCAGTCGGTTGCAAAGGGAGGGGAGCGTGTGGTTAGCGATGCCGAATACGTCAGTCAGGCTGCTATCAGAACTGCGTTCCTGCTAAACGAAGCAGAGCGTGCCTACGCCCTTACCATCGACGAGTTGCTGAAGGACATGGAGGACCAGGGCTTCAAGGCATGGGCAGACACCATCCGCAAGGATAACGGTATGGCAGACGCCCTAATGGCACAGATGCGCGATGTGTACGACAAGGTACAGGATGCCATCAAGCGTGAGACCACCCAAATTAAGCGTCAGATAGACATCGCCTGGAACGACACCGTTCTTGCCAATGGTAAGAGCGCCAAGCAGTTGTTCGACAGCATCGTTAACGAGCTTGGCAAACAGGAGAGTTCCGTCCGTCGCGCCAACGAGCTGATAGATGCAGGCTATGCCAGCGAGAAGGTAGCCGATAAGCTGGCTATCCGCCAGATGAAGGTGAAGATGCAGCAGCAGGCCACCTATATCGCCATGCTGCGCAAGATGTGGCAGGAGCGTATAGATGCCGCCAAGAATGCAGGCAAACTGGAGGACGCTGCCAATATCGAGAAGAGCCGCAACCTCAGTCTGTCCAACGAACTGTTGAAGCAGGACGAGCTGCGACTGTCACTGGCCGAGAAGCTGGAGGCGGAGGAGAACAAGCTGTATGTATATCTGCGCGAATGGGCCGAGTTGCTGACGGGTAGCATACAGCAGCTCTTCGAGGCATCGAATGCTGGCAACGAGGATTACTACAACCAGCGCGCCAAGTTGATGCACGAGGCGAGCAAGGGTCTTGCTTCCGCCACCGAGACCAAGCCGTACTACATCATCGAGAATGCTGGCACAGCAGACGCGCACGTAGTGGAGCAGGAACTTACGGCCCTGCAGGCACTGGAGAAACAGCACGAGATAGACCAGCAGAATGCCATGGCAGAGGCTTGGCGCAGCGTAATGGACAATATCGCACAGAAGATGGGCGACACCATTACGGACCAGATTAACGCCATGATGCAGAACGCCGCCGTTATCGACAATACTTCCGAGCTATCCAAGAATACCGAGGCTATCAAGGAGCTGACGGCTAAGGCAATGGAAGCCGTCAACGGACAGCCGGGCAATGCAGCTGGCAGTATCGACACATCCGCCGGCTCTTCCTCCCTACCCTTCTGGCAGACAGAGAGCGAGCAACCAGCTTCAACGCCCGAGCCGCCAGAGCATCTGAAGCGTCCCGATGAATCGGAGGACAATTACCTGAACAATATCTGGAGCAATCCTAACGGGGAAGTACAGAACGGAATGTCCGCATGGTCTCTATGGGCAGAGGAATGCACCGATGCTACGAAGGTGGTAACGGATAACCTGGATACCATGAAACAGAAGGGCGACGAGACCAACAAGAAGATGCAGGCCAGCGCACAAAGCATGTACGCCAAGATGACGCAGGCCGCTAACCTCTACGGTGTTGCCTATCAGGTAATGAGCAACGAGAACATGACGGCTACGCAGAAGTTCGGTATGATTGCCATACAGGCTGCAGGTAATGCTGCCATAACAGGTCTGAATATCGCTATGTCAGAGACGGTTGCTCAGACAACTGCGGATAGTCCGGCTGTACTATCTAAGCTCTGGAAACAGTTAGGTTGGGCAGCTGTGCCAGTCTATGCCATCTTTACAGGACTGTTAGGCGGTCTTATGGGCATGGCTGCCAGCGCTATCTCTAAGGGAAAGAGTGAGATTTCTTCTGCAACCGGACAAGGCGGCGGTCGCCTGGTAACTGGTATGCTAACATACGCCGAGGGTAACTACCCCGTACTGGGAGCCGACGGAAAAACATACAATGCCAAGTATGAGGGTCGTCCAGAGACGGGTATATACAGTGGAGGAGCGAGGTTTGGTATCTTCTCTGAGAAGAAGCCCGAAGCTATTATAGACGGAGATACTACGGAGCGCATTCTGCTTGACTATCCGAAGATATGGCGCGACATCCTTACCATTAAGAAGCATGGGCGCCTGAAGGAGGCGTACGCCACCTATGCGGGAGGTAATGCCGAAGAGATTGCTGCCTATTACAAGGCCGATCAGCAGGCTGCCGCCAACACGGTTGCCAATGCCAAGGGCACAGTAGAGGTAAGTACCGCAGAACTGGAGAACCTTTCCGAAGCCATCGACACACTAAACGGTATCCTGGAGAGAGGTATCGGTGTGAATATGCTTGGCGACAACGGACTGGACAAGTCACTGGCTAAGCGCGAGAGATTCAAGAAGCGAATGCATATTGACGAGTAAAAAACAAGGAGAACGGGTACCCAAGTTAGGCCCCGTTCTCTTTTGTTTCAGGTCCAAATTTATCGACAAGTTCCAGCCTGCAGCCGCAGATATCTGCCAGTGTAATGAAGTTGGCAAGCCACGAGGAGCCAAAGCGTCCGCTTGCATCCTGCGGGCCAGTAATATCGTCGATTACACCACTGCCGCTATAACTTAGCCATTGCTGGTACGCCTCCCCATCCTTCAGCGCCTGATGCGACAACTTCAGGCGTTTTGTCAGAAGCTCTGAGATTGCAGCAGCTTTCTTTGTCGAAGCCGCCTCTCTCATAGGTTTTAGAGGAACACCGAAACTGGCCTGCAGTTCGATACCTGTTTGTATTGACTTACACATATAGCCAATAACAATTCCGATAATAATTCCGATCCAAAGCATAATGATTTAAGTTTGTAAGTTTGTAAGTTTATGAGTTCTGATAACCGAAATACTATAACCGATAACCGCTGCAAATGTATTTGTTTTTGATATTCTGTGCAAGAAAATCTCAAATTATTTTGCATTTAGATGTTACTTTCTCCTCAATTAACGCCAAAGGTGCGGAGAAAGGGAAGACTTTTTATAGATGATAGATGATAGATTATAGATAGGCTAAATCCTAAAGTCTAAGGTCTAACGCCTAACCAATGGCAGCGGATAGCATAAAGCATACCCGCTGCAAGGTTTAGGACGCTTCGCTTATTCGGGATTCCAAAGCGTGACCGCCCCAACCTGATACGTGTAGTACACGTTGCTGTAGTTGAGGGTGCGGTACGTCCCGTAGAAAAACCATACGTTGTAAACATTGTACCTCTGCGAGAACCAACGGGGTACAGAGAAGTCTATTTCTTTGACATCCACATAGGAGAGGGCTTTATTAAGCTGCATGCGCTCGGCATACTGCGCCAAGAATACCGGCATGGTAGGCAAGTAGTGTCCGTCGCTCAGCTCAAAGGCTAAGCCAAGCTTCTTTAGATATTCCGTCTCGCCGACGAAGTCCCAGTTAAGCAGGGCATCCACCTCGTCCTTACAGTGCTCGTCAATGGCGGCGCATTCATTCTTTAGCAGGGAATGGCGGCCGTAGTTATGATCCAGAGGAACACCGAATGTATGTCCGTCGTGAGCAATGCCTATCATGGCGACGTTCTCCTTACGGTTCTTTCCGTTGAATACTTCGTAGCTACCATCCTGGTACACTACATACACACCATTCTTAATAACAGTTGTTACGTTTGATTGATTCTTCATGATGATTTGAGTTTGAAAGTTTAATTATTCGCCAGCAAAGGTATAAAAAATGCGCATACTCGCCAAAGGAAAGCGAGAGTTTTTACCACCGGCGGTAACACCGTGCGGGCACTCTTCACTCTTCACTCTTCATTCTTAACTTGCGAGCGAAGCGAAGCACTAACCCCTCTCTTCTCTGCTGCCGTAAGAAAATTACGGCGCGTCTCTTCTGTCGGAAGATACGCAAGCATCTTACGCTGCTGTCCGTTTTGCGATTGCAAGATTATTTCATAGACGCCTGTCATTCGTTTTATTGAGCTGCTGTGATTTGTTTCTCGTGTATAGGTTCCCAGCGGTTGAGGACAACGCCGTGCGATGTCTCTATGACTCGCGGCTTGTCGAGCCATACGCCATAGACGTGTGTCGTGTCGTTGTACGGCATAGTGTCTATTACGCCAGGTCCCAGCGGTGTATTCACACGCTGATTGAGTTGAAACTTGTCTGCCATAGTCTTAATCGTTTTTAGTTATACTGCTTGTTCGTACATCTTGCACAGTTCCTGCATCACCGCATAGCACTCATCCATTGTCGGCTCGCTGCTGAACGATGCCGACGGATTCTTGTCCGTATATAACGTAAAATAGCGCGTGAACGCTACACATTCCTGCGAGAATATAATCAGCCAGTAGCGACCCTTGCACTTCTGCACAAAAAACCCACTCCAGTCGCCAGAGCTGTTAGTCGTGTCCCAGAGTTCAGCCCTCACCACGTCGCGCTGTTCTCTCAGCCATTTCTCAGGAGCATACCATGTACCCTCCACCTCTCTCTTGATGCCTAATAATAACTTTGCCATAATCTTTAATTTTTGTGGTTTGTAATTTGATGCGTGATGTATGATGTTATGCCGTCTTCTCGGCCTCACGGATAGCCTGGGCGCGTTCTTTCTCCTCCTTCTTGTTAATCCAGCGGCAAAGCGGTCCCCATTTGCCTTGTGTTTCCTTTATCCATCCATCTGCTTTTAGGCGTTCTAACTCTTCGTTCAGAAAGTCTATAAGCGGACTGCGCATGTAATAACCGCCTGTGCCAATGACGTTCAGATCTGCGCGTCGGTTAGGAATGCAGATGCGTTGACGAATACAGGAAATAGACTCAAACAAATCTTTATACAGGTTACACTTTTTTGTAGAGATAACCGCTTTCACTATCTCGCCTATGCCTTCTGGATAAGTGTCGAGGTAGAGCTGTTTCTCGTCGCTCTCGGACGTTGTTACGATGATGTCCCCGTAATTGTCCGTCTTGTAGTATTTGCAAGACGTGAGCGCCTTTATTCTTGCCTCCAGCGCCTCGATGTCTGCGGGGTTCACCTGGCCGCTGATGTCCTGCGGGTGGCAGTACAGAAATTGCGTGCCTTTTACCATTTGCGGACAGTCGCCAACTCCGTACTTTTCCTTTCTCAGCTTCCAGCCCTCTGCCTTCAGCAATTCCACTATTTCGCTAAAATAAGCCTCGCGAGCCTTCTTGCTCTCCTCGTATGCCTCCTTGGTGTTGGTGTAAAGGTAGGCGGTGTATGCCTGTACGTTGACGCGGAAATGTACGTCGGCCAAAACCTCGCGTCCGTGTCCGTCCTGGTGCTTCACCTGTGGGCGCATGTCAATTATTACCCGTCTCATGCCGTTGTTGCTCTCGTTGCTGTTGTTATTGCTTGTTGTATTCATAACTTTAATTTTTTACAGGGTTTGTAATTTGATGTATAATGATAGCGATAAATAGCGATAAATAGCGGTGATTATTCTATTCGGCTATACTCGAAACCTTTTCCGTGCGAATAGGTGAAGGAGATTCCGAGCTTTTCCAATTCCTTTTTTGTGTTCTCCAGTTTCCTCATAACGCGCTGTTGCTCGTTGGTGTATTCGTTTTCCTTACCGCGTGACAGGTCTATGATGTCGCGTAGCTCAGATAGCCATGCTTCGAGGTCTTCCACGTGTTCGCCCTGGTTGTCGAATGGTACGCCGTTGCCAGGTTCGCCATTACGCCACCATGAACTTACCTCCTCGTTAATATTGAAGTCATTAACGTACTCTTCCAGAGATTCCACGGTGATATCTTCGAGGTCGATTATCATGTCTCCGCCTGCGTCGGTGTACATTTCCAGTTCTACACTATGGGGCTTGTCGAGCCAAAGTTCCCCGCTTATCCAGTTCAGATCATTGTCTGCCCAGAGGTCGAGTAACTGTCTTTTCTCAATCGGCAGTTGGTTGTACCATGCCATTTCTTCATCATTGCGTACCATAATCCTTAATTTTTATGGGGTTTGTAATTTGATGCGTGATGTTAGGCGGCGTTCTTTGTCAACAGTCGCTCAATAATCTCCATTGCTTTTTTCTGTGACTTAATTTCGCGGGCTATCATGCGACAGCAGTCTTCATCCTGGCGCAGCACCTCGTAGTGGTCGATATTCGCTTCCCACCTCTCACCGCAAAGGAAATGCGGACAGGCTACCACCATAAATAACTTGTCGTTTCCAGCCTTGTAATAAGCTCTGCAACAGCCGCCCACTCTGCGCTCGTAGTATGGTTGTCTGTACTTCTTCTGAATGAAGCCAAATGTATTCTTTGCCATAGTCTTTAATTATTAAGAATTGAAAATTATGAATTGTGAATTATGAATTATGAATTGCCTAAAGCCTAATTTTCGCAGTAGTACCACGCCTCATTAATCATGGAGGCAAGATTCTTTAGGCCAGCAAACCAGCCCTCTTCGTCGTCTGAACAATAGAAGGGAAGATACTCCGTGCGACTCATTCCCGTACCCTCGTCATTCGACACCGACACCCATCCGGGGCGATAGTTGCTAACCCTCACGTTCCAGAGAGTCTTATCATGCCATATCACGCCATGAATGGACATCTGTGGTTTATCTTCCATAAAGATTGCAACCCTCTGTGCAATCTTTATCACCTGCTCGGCCAGTTCCTCGGCAGGAACAACGCCAAGCACATCCAGGTTCTCGTCGTTGATATACTCCACCAAGTTCTCCTTGAACTTCGGCAGCTCTGCAAATAATTCCATCGGTTTCATAGTCGTAATATTTTTAATGATTCCCTTCCACTTCAATCACCTCATGGTAGATGTTGATTAAGTTTAGCCACTCACTCGCCCGCTTCGCTTCCGCATCGTCCATCTTCAGGCATAGCGCCTTGTCATCCGTGAACCGCGTCGGACGCAGCCTGTACAGATACTGCGGGCGAGTTCCATTGGTGTGCCAGATCTTGATTGTCTTTGCCATAGTCTTAAATCATTGAACATTGAAAATTGAACATAAGCCCTCAGACATCATACATCAGACATCTTCCAGCCATAGTTCGTTCTGTTGTTATTTATTCTTTTCCCATTACCACTCTCTCTGCCTCGCTGAAGGGGACAAGTTTTGTGAGCTTTGTCATTTTATCCTTGTCGGAATACACAAAGCACACAGCCTCAGTAACATCCTTCATTGGCACCCACATAAACCTTATGTACGGCTTCTTGTAGTCACTGGATAGCTTGTCGATAACTTTAAGCAAGCGAATTTGGTCCACTTCTTTTGCGCCCATTCTCCTATCGCAAATATATCCGTTGTAATTGGTGTACTTCTCGTAAGTTCTTGGTATAAACATAGTCGTATGAATTGAAGGTTTGAAATTTAGACTGCGGTTAGGCGAGAGAAGCGAAGCACTTCTCCAACCACTGTGTGATGTTTTGCAGCGCTTCTTCTGGCAAGCAGTCCGGAGCAATATCAATATCACCGCCGTCGCCGTATTCGTCATGCGAGAACATGAACACCAGCGGCGTCTCTTCCTCGTCGGGATCATAGCACATACAGAAGAGATGCCCAATGTCTGTCGAGCCGTCGTCGTAGGTGATAGTACAGGGCTTCAGGCCCTCGCATACGGGCTTTCCGTCGCCCTCGAAGTTATATAGGTCGATGCTTATACCGGAGTCTTGTTGATGCTCGTGTACCCTCACACCAATTTCGCGTCCTTTAAAGTGCGCCATCTGCGCCGTAACCATCAAGGCTGTCAGGCGCTGAATCGTTTCTTGCTTTGTCATAGTCGTAATTGTTTTTGGTTGTCACTTCATAATAATTCACGCTGCATCCTTCAATGCGTCCACACCGATGATTTTCAGGTTCACCGTGAGTGTGTCAATGTTCAGGTGCAACTCGTCGAGCACCTGCTTCAGGTAGTATTTCAGTGCCTGCATATTTTGCTTCTTGCTGACGCGGAAGTAGTAACAGTATCGTCCTGGTCCGAACGGATTATCAAAGTATTTCTCCACAAAATTCATTTCCGAACAAGCAGGCGGCACATGCGACACATGGAACTTGTCATAGGCTGGTTCGTTTGGATCTGGATCATTAACATGTGACACCGACACGTTAAGCGATGTCTTCGTGCGCTCGCTTACCGCAACATCCACTGTACAGTCGCGCTTAATGTTCTCTATCATTCTCGACCGTCTCCATCGGCTGTCACTTGCAAACACCACCATCTTTGGTTTTGGCATTCGTTCAATATTCCATTTAATTTCCATAGTCGTAATTGTTTTTAGATGCAATGTTGATACTGAATGAGGTTATAGAAGTCCGTCGGCAGTTCCACGCCTTTGCCACGCAGATTGCGGCCGATATTGTCGAGGATATAGAGGCTGAACCGTCCGGCGCAGTATGTGACAAACAGGTCATTTTGCTTGCCGTAGTTCTTGAAGCCCAGTTCCGTCAGCATGGGCGAGAATCTTTGCATCTTCTCGTCCACAAGTGATACCAGCGAGAACACAGCCTTCTCGTTCTTCGATGCCGTGTCGATGATAACCAGCAGCGTCTTCTTGCGTAATGCCTCGAAGAAGTCTGCCACCATTTTGTTGAAGTTTTCCTTTGTCATAGCCGTTCTTGTTTTATTTTCCATACTTTACACCTAACAAAAATCCGTCGGCATAGATGATAAGATGCTCGATGGAATGGTAGTAACCCACAGAGCCGAAGCCGGGGCCATCCTTGAATTGTATGGCGTATTTGCCATTACAAGAGATAAGCGTCATCTCGGAACCCGTAGCTTCTTCCAACTGCTTTACCTTCGTAAGCAGCGTCTGTTTAGTATAATAGTTTGCCATAATCGTAATGGGTTTTAAAATAATCGTGTATTCATTTTCGTGTAGTCACGAAAAAGGTCTTCAAGCTGGTCGAAATAGATGCCGTCATACTGTTGCAGCACCTTCGGCTCTGCTGCTCTCTTGGCTTTTTCGGTAGCGGCAAGAACCTTGGCATTGTATTCCGCTTTGCTTAGACCTTTGTTGGCATAGCGCATTAGAATTACATACGGATTCACTTCATTGCCGATTTTTATGAACTGCATCAGGTAGGTATCGTCGCCTTTAAGTATTATCCTTACCATGTTTGCCTTACTACCGTTGCGTCCGATGCGGAAGCGTAAGCCATTCTCAATAGCTGCCAGTTGCTTTGCACCTGTCATCATTATGAACTGCCTCCCGCCTAACTGCTGGAGAATAGTGTTGGCGATTTCTTGATTCTGTGTCATAGCGTCTATTTCTTTATTCGTCAAACAATCCGTTATTGTATGCCCATTTACAGTGTGTGTATCCAAGCATGTATGAACGAAACATATCGTTAGTCTTCCCGTTGCAGTAGTAATATCCACGTACCCACATACTCTTATCCTCACGACAGAAATCAAGCGACACGCTTGCTATCTTAACGACACTTTTCTCGAACGCTTCCATTAGGTCGAACATCTCTTTAGAGTACATTTCAACCGTTGCTGCTTTTGTGTAATATTTTGCCATACTCGTAATGGGTTTTAATCTTCTATACTCCAGGAATCAGCGGTCCAACCTACCAGGCCGCTTTGATAACCCTCTTCTATTTTCTCTGCAACTTCACGGCAATAACCTGCCGCATCATCAATGTCGCTTACTTCGATTGTAATAATTGCCATAGTCTTATCTTTTTACATGTAATTGTTTTACATTTAGCTTGATTGCACTCAGTACAGGGTTACTCTTCTCATAGTGGCTACCACGGTAGCACTCGCGGCACATGCCTTTGTTTTTGCAGTCGCCGCAGAATCCAAATCTTTCAGCCATCTTCGTATTTGTTTTAGTTACTTCCATTTACATTTCCCGTTCCTGACTGTCCCGTGGTCGCAGCCGGAGTCGGGATAGATTTCGATAACAGAGTTGTCGGCCAGGTAAGGTGCTATATCCTCGAAGGCATCCATCATAACGATTTCCCAGCCATAGCAGGCATCGAAGTCTGCATACTCCCAGTCGTCGGTGGTCGAAGGTTCCAGCTTCCCCTTCCAACCGCCAAAGAATATACCCATCAAGTCGTGCAGGTTGTCGGTAGACAGACCAAGCTCGCCTGTAAAGTGGTCGAGGTTGTAGTTGATGCGCTCCTCTTTATGCCTGTCCAATTTTGCTTGCAGCGCTTTCTTAGCGCCGTCCTCGTCAGTGAATTTCACCTTGAGTTCTACAGAATAACATTGTCCCATAATCGTTTTCGTTTTAGAATGTCATATAACAAAAGCCTTTTCTATCCTTTCTTGTAACACCAATGAAATGATAGCCTCCATTGGCGATTTTTCTTGCGAACGCAACACCTTTTCGGATGCTACCAAATAGGTGGTACTTAACGGTATATTCATTTGTCCACACTTCTACTGTTGTTGTAATACTCTTTGCCATAATCAGAATAGTCTTTGGAGTTATTGTTTATGTGTGTGAATACTCAGCGTCACTATGTCCTGCGTTCCCAGATAGTGACGGCGGAAAATTTTTCCGGGGTGATTACTACACAGGCCTTTCAGTATCTTGTTTACCTCCTGTTCTGTGTATTCGATGTCGTCCAGCGGAACATACCCGCCACTGCGCTTCACTTGAATTTGGTACATTTTTGTCAGCATAATTCTCAGTGTTTATTAGTTTCACATCATACATCAGACATCAGCCATGGTAACTTTCATTTCAAGATGCTCACTGTAGTTTGTGGTAGTCAGTAGGTCGTACACACTACCCTCCATACGTTGTTCCATATCCACACACGCATCATAGTGGCCTTCTTCGTAAATGCCGAACTTGACGTAAGGAGTATCATGATATATACCCCTTGCACGTGCAGCATACACCTCGCACTCATGCTTGCCGTCCTTATATACGGCCACGGCATACTTCTCCTTGTCATGGAACTTTACAACCACATATTTCTTGTTCATAGTCGTAATTGTTTTAAGTTTCACAAATACTGCTGGACAGACTGATAGCCCAGCGACTCAATCCAGTTATATAGGTTCATCCATTCTTCATTGCAGGCAAAATCGTTCTGCGCCTGCAACTCCCAAAGTTCACGCTCTCCACAGTTCTCATACAGACCGCCCTTGCGCCTGATTTTTGCAATAATTTGCTTCTTAGCTTTCGACACCGTCATTCTTTCCATAACCGTAATGATTTTGATTTGTTAATAACTCCGTTCATAGTCTCTGCAGGCCGCCGAATAGTCGTACTTGATCTGTCCCTTGAACCCGTTGTATGGGTTCCGGCACCTGCCGTATAGGTCAAGCCCTGCAGGGATGTTCATGCAGGGCTTCCAGTATCTGCAATTTCCGCACATAGTCGTAATCGTTTTATTCAATGTTACACTCTGTTATCGTTATCTCAATGTGGTCTGACAGATATCTGCCGTCATCGTATGCCAGGTACAGGTCAGGCTCGTCTGTTTCCACCTCCCATCCTTTGCGCTTCACATAGTCCTCAATGCTCTCGTCGCCGTCCTCATGGATGAACTTGTGCATAAACTCCCGTGCAGCCTCTCTGGTGTGGAATGTTTTGACGATGATGTCGGCCACCTCGTCTTCCCATGCCTGCTCTGCTGTGAAAACATATACTTTCTCTGGCTCTTCTTCCAGCCCAAGCTTTTTTTCAATCTCATCGAAAACACCAATCATAGACACACGGGTAATGTCACTGTCATAGAACCAGTCGTCACCCTCTTCGTTGGCATAGCATTGCAACTTAAAGCGGGGGTTCACGGGACCGTCAACCAGCTCTACGCTATACACTGCGTAGTCTATACCATTGCCCCACTTGTTGAAATAAACAACATACGGAGCCTCCTGATTCCGGTAGTCGTCATAATCACTGTCGGGTTCTTCTGTTGGGTCGAATCCGTTTTCTTTCGCAAACTCTTCCCACGTCATAACCAGATTTACCTTCGTGATGCCACGCTCCTGCATAGCCTTAATGATACGCTCTTTGGCAGCGTTCATCAAACCAAACACTTTTTGCTCTATCATAATCGTAATTGTTTTAAGTTTCACATCATACATCTCACATCATACATCTCACATCAGTCTTCAGCCATCTTCCATCTTACCTCTTACATCTTCCATCTTACCTCATCCCTCAAACCTTATCAGCAGCACGATATCGTCCAGTTCTTTCTCTTCCATCCACCACCCTTCCGGCAGGTCATGGTCGGCACCATACTCCTCCAGCAGGTCGGTAATCTTACCCTCGTCAATGCCGTAGGCAGGATTCATGTGGCGCTTATAGTTCTTGTCGATTGTTGCTGCAATGATAGCCTTATCTTCCGGCTCCAGATGCTCGTTGATGTAAGCCACCGCCTTACGCATATCCTCGCTATAGGCGGCATACACCTCCTGCGCCGGATCTTCCTTTGCGGTATGCTCTGCAGGATCGGTAGGCTCACCGGAGATAGCGTCAATAAGATTCTGCACAGCCATCTGAGCCGCCTCAATCTTGTCATAAAGCGGCGAACACGTATATCCTTCCGCATAACTTGCGTATGCCAGGATATTCTCTTTCACAGAACGCAGGTTTGATACTGCATACTCATTATTTGCCATAATATTCCAATTATCAATTTAGTTAGCCAAAAACAATATCGCCGTAGGTTACACCGGCCTCCACCGTTTGTCCCTTCCATTTAGTGCGGACGTAGTAGGTAAACACGGGGCCGTGTTTGTCAATCTCACATTCAATGCGCTGTATTTTAGACGTATGCACTTTGCCGTCATCGTCGCAGTGCCAACGGATAGTGTCGCCCACAGCATAGGGCAACTCAATAGTTTTCTTTGCCATAATCTTTATAATGTTAAAAGATTAAAATGTTAAAAGGTTAAAAGATTAAAAGATTAAAAGATTAAAATGTTGAGGTTAGTGTTGACGTATATTTTTCATCTTTTCATTCTTTCATTTTTTCATTTTTTAATGCTTTACGCTGCCAGTCTTGCTCTTATCGCAGCACGTAATCGGTCTGTAAAAGAAGATGACTGAGGGCTGATGGCTGACTTCTTACTTCTTCCCTCTTCCCTCTTACTTCTTCCCTCTTCCCTCTTACATCTTACATCATTTGTTTCCACCTGCTCCAGCAGCCAGCCGTCCTTATCGAAACAGCGATGCAGGCCACGGCTTCCGCATACGGCGAACTCCGGGTCCGTCTTCCGCATTTCGTCAACAAGTTCATCAAAGACGAAGTGATAAAGCATTACCGCCATCTGTGCATCCGTATCCTCAAATACAAGTCGGTCTGGCAGTTCACTATACTCGGCATAGCCTGCCCACATCAGCTTAGGCTTCAGTGCCAGTACTTTTTGCAAGCGAGTCGGACTAACAGGCACACGCCACGCCACCTCATCAGTCGATATGCAGTCCTTGACAAGCATTTCCCCAATCCTGTCCGCATTGCTGAAACCGAAAATACTCAGGTTGGCAGAAGCAGGGAAGTGAGTCAGCATCAGTGTCTCTGATGCTCCCTTGCCTCGTTCAGGCAAACCAGCGGCGGCACACTTCACCACCTTAGTCAGCGCCTTACTATCCAGGATAGTCATACCGCCACGATAATGAGGCCATACAGTGTGCCACTTAGGATAATGAGCGTTGTGCTCCACCTCGGCAACCAATCCGTTCCCGTCAATGACAGCGCAACCTTTTTTGTAGAGTCGCACCGTAACCTCACCCTGCATACGTTCCACTTCCTTCGGCAGACAAAACGTCTCGGGCACCTTGTCCTCGTAATGGATGCCTGCCACCGTCACCTTCTTTGCCACTATCATGGCGCAATCCGTAGCCACGATGCAGCGTCGGTCAAGGTCGAGCGCAGGATATGACACAGAAGGGTGCAGCGGATTCTTGCCGCAAAGCGCACAAATAGCCTTGATATCCTCCGGCAAGATAACACGGGCCTCGCATACCAGCTCGCCAAGCTCCATGCGAGTTGTAAACATGGCACGCTCCGCCTGCTTTTTGCGTGCATAACTTTCAAAACATGACAAACGCTCAAACAGGGTATAATAGTTGGTAGTAACATACGGCTCCACCAGTCCTATGCTACACTTAAATGTTCCACACTCCACACTTACGTTTGTCAGCTCCGCAGGCAGCTCAGCGCCCTCACGCAGCTGCAACACCAGCTTGCTACCGGCCAGCTCAGCAGCAGTATAAGTTCCTGGCGTAGTGGTAAGATACTCCCATACATCCCTGGCAGCCTCAGTTAGTGCCTGACAGATAGCGGCATTGTCGGCCGTTTCAATACCCTTCACGCGGTAAGTTGTCATTCTGCCATCGGCAGTCTTGACAATAGTGTAGTTGTTCTGTGTCATAGTGATATATTTTTGCGGGTTGATAATCAGTTTTAAAAAGCCGGAGGGCCTCACGGCAGTCCGGCATGAATAACTCAAAAAAATTACTGTTATGAAAACTGTATTCGCTTCGCTCGATGTAAGAGGTAAGAAGTAAGAGGTAAGATGTTTTTCTTCCATCTGACATCAGCCATCATACATCAGACATCGTCATTAGTCCCTGCAGCACCATTAAAGGCGTAGGTCGAAGCCTCTGCAGGGGTGCCGGAGCCTACAATGTTAAAAGGTTTCAAGTTTCAAGTTTCAAGTTTTAGGTTTCGTTCTTCCAATAGAAACGCCAGATGCAGACATTTGCCAGGATCTGCTCCTTGATGATGAAGGGCGACTCTGACTCAGGATAGCGCTCACGATTACGTCCACGCAGACACTTGATGGCCGCATATCGGTCGCCGTCAAGCACTTTCCAGTGCAGTTCATTGCTACTCCATGATGCCTGCATAGCAGCGCCAGCCATAAAGCCAAAGAGTTTATCTTTACTATAGAGGGCGCTCTGGTCATCGAACAGTTCCTCTATCCAGTCTGTAGTTACGTTCTTTTCGTCCAGCGGTGCTGGAATAAGTTTCTTTGCCATAGTCTTTCTATTTTAATTCCTGTTTAATCATTTCGGTTAGTTTTTCCTTGGACATACGATAGAGGTCTTGCATCATCTCGAAACCACCAAATTTATGGTGTATTTTTTTAATATTCCTCTTCTACGTATCTGTCAACTGCTTGGTGCAGGACGATGGCTGTAAGGCGTTTCAATTCCTTGCGCAGATCTGCTTCACTCAGGTTGGCATACTCTCCCGTACTGGCACTGTCGCCCGGTTTCGCGTCACCATCCAATAGCTTGCAGATATCGTCTATCCAGCCCAGATAGTCGTTACCTCCCTCCTTAGGGCAATAGCGGTCAAGGAATGCCTGCTCGTCGAACTTGTAGGGAATAGTGGCACCAAAGGCTTTCAGCATTTTTTCCTGGTTCTCGTCCGAAAGGGAGTCGATATCCAGGTCGCCCTCAAACTCCTTGCAGCCTACATGCAGGTAGATTTTATCCTCCTTGTCGGAATACCAGACACTCTCCACATCAACGTCCAGGCTGCCCATTCGCAGTGTCATATTATTATCTTCGGCATACAAATTGCCGTCGTGGTTGCGCAGATAATCCATCACAACCTCTTGAATGTTCAGTTTCATAAGTCTCATCGTTTTATTCGTTCAACTAATTTACATTCTTCACTCTTCATTCTTCACTTTTTTGCCCAGTGGAACGGCATAATACTTTATTCTCCCGACAATCATCGTCAGTGAAGCGCGAAGCTCGTATAGAGTCCATACTGAGCTGACGCTTTTATCTGGCGTTGATATGAACATTTCCACCCAGCAAAAACATCTGTGGCTGTATGCGCAGCCGCCGTTCATCATCCGTGGCGTATAGCTTTACTGCTTTGACAAGTGCTGTCGTAACTTACCTGGTCAACTGGGAATCGCCCAGTTTACCAGGTAAAATTGTGAAACAGCAATTTAAAATAGGATGCCTTACGGCTCTCATGCCACTACGCTGTGGTTTGTTTTGCTCCTTGCGGCATGGCACATCGCTATAATCTTGCGACTACTGAAGGCGTGTACCAGACGCGGTACCTGAGATGAGACGGGGAATCGACTCGTCTCATCACGTGGTACCACTTCTGGTTAAGCACGCCTTCTGATAAATAGGCCGCCCTAAGCAGGACAGGCTCTGTGCGGAGCCTTATGTTTACCCTCGCGGATTGGCATATCACTTTAACATTCTGACGACATCTCGTAGACTGGTCATCCAGCCTCTGGCCTCAGAGTCTGGGACGTTGCCGGCCGCGACAGCGCCATCAACGTCCCGCTATGGTGGCCCGGAGGCTGGATGACTTATGTCACGAGAAACTGAATTTTCCTCTCTGGTAAACAATCCCGGTATGCGACGGGAACATTCTTCTTAAACCGCTCTTGGACATGGCACATAGCTTTAGCAGCCTGACAATTAACAGTGTGGAGCGCCGCGCGAGGATCTACGACGGCGGAAATCTTCGGCCGTCGTAGATCATATCGCGGCGTATGCTCACTGTTGGTTTAAACTGTGTCCGTCTTGCGGTTGTGTACGCTGTGCTGCGTATAGGACATTCATACGGCGTGGCACATAACTTTATTCGTTTGACGAAAGAGCCGGTCTTCGCAGACTCTCATACCGATCCCCGTGTGACTCAGCACGGGCATCAGGATGAGAGTCTGCTTTCCGATGCCTGCTTCTAAAGATATGCCGTTCTCACGTCCGGTCCCCTGTGCTGGGGTGGGAATCCTCTCTGCGTGCATGGTGCGTAGCTGTATATATCTGACGTAGAATCAGGATGCGGATTAGCACATCTCAAGTCAACAGGAAATGCTCCTGTAGACTTGGATGTACTAATCCATAAAGTCCTGATTTCACTGAAATGGATGCACGCCTTGATTGACTCATAGTCCGCACTGACTATTCGATGGGATGAAGGCTGAATTACATCTTACTTCTTCCCTCAAAAATTTCCCCGCCTTGCGGCATGGCATAGCACTATAATCTTGCGACGGAAAGAGATCCGACGTAGGTAAGTGGTCCCTGATGCATAGTGTCAGGGGACCACGACTGTTCAGTCGGATCTCTCTAAAGATACACCGCCCTACGGAAGGAACGCCTTATGCGAGGCATAGATAGCTCATTTTCTCATTCTCTTCCCTCTTACTTCTTACATCTCTTCACCTTTGCCCACTCTTGCATCTTGCCAGCGATATTGATGCCATTCTCCTCGATCATCTGCTTCATCAGACCGAACAGGCGCCATCCCTCGCCATCGGCATAGGTTACGGCGGCTTGCTCTAACATAGCCAGTCCGCTAACATTGCGCTGATAGAAGCTGTTGTCCCTGGGGAACTTGCAGCCATGGAATCTCAGCAGGTTCTGCATGGTGAAGTAGGCTCCGGCACCCTTATAGGCGTCTTTCCAACCGGCGAACTGCTTAAAGTCGCCTGTGCACTTCGCCATCAGGCCATAGAACTTACGCACAGCCTCGTACAGAGTGGCAGGAGTCTTGGCATCCACAATCTTGAATAATCCGTGTTGAAGAGGCTGTAAAATTTTCTTCTCAATATCTGCCACAAAGATATTCTGGCGTTCGAACTTGATGTACGGAACTCCCTTACACTTATGGGGCTTGATTGCATGTAAAGAATCGTACAGCTGGTCGATATAGTCTCTCGCCATCTCACAGGCCAGACACGAATTATACCAGCGGTTACGGGCATTGAAGTTCTCCATATCCCTACCATAGAGCTTAGCCTGCACACGCAGCTCCTCTACCAGCATCTTCCATGTATAGATGTATCCATGTCGCTTGAGCCAACATGCCTGGTCATCAGCCCTCAGCCAATGGAACACCTGACTCATCACCCAACGACGGAACAGGTTGCGGTTGGGAACCGTACCGCCCTTGACAATCTGCTGCATGACAGGGTCGTCATCCTTTACAGCCACAGGCGTTCCGTTCTCGTCATAGGTCATCAGCTGCTCCACGCCAGTAGGCAGATGAATACTGAAATACTTGCTGGTATCAATACCGGCAGCCTGCAGCGCCTCACCCCTCTTGCTCACGGGCAGATACACGTTGCCCAGGCCGCTGTCAGCACCGATAACCATAGCGTTCTTCACTGTGTGCTCGTGCTCACCGATTGCAAACTCCGTGCCGCATACCGGGCACATTACCTTAGTCTCATTCCCGTCAGTCACGGGGATGGTACGCTTGGTAGTAGCACTCTTCTTGTTAGATACTGCGTTGTTGTTCACGTTCTTTTTTGTTGTCTTTGTTGTTGTCATAACTTTAAACGTTAAAATGTTAAAAGATTAAAATGTTAAAATGTTGAGGTTAGCGGTAGCAAATTCTTCACTTCGTCCACGTTCGCAATACCACCAAGTCTGGGTCGTTCTCGCTCTGCCAGAACCACCCCGCATCCTCAGGATAGGCGAAGCTCTCCAGCGCTTTCTCCAGTTCCTGCTCAGCATCCTCGCGCTTTACGCCATAGAGCATGTCATCATCGCTCAGCTCGCTCTCAGGCAGCGCATAGAACCGGCTCGTGCGGTGCATTGTCTTCTCGCTTGGGATAGAGTGTTTGTAGATGGCATAGGCAGCCTCCAGCTCCTCGATAGATGTCTGATGGCTGATGTCTGATGGCTGACTTCTTACTTCTTCCCTCTTACTTCTTACTTCAAGCGATAGCGACCTCACCAGCGTATCATAGGCAGCTCTGCTCGTCCTGATAGCGTCCTGCATACATCCCAGTGAGAGATAGTCGTCAATGGTATCGCCCGTCTTGTGGCGGTTGGCAGCCACATTACGGCCCTTGCCACGGACTATGCAGCCCGTCTTGCCCTGCTTGTCATAGCCCAGACCGCCCAGCTTTGTCTTGCCGGTATGCACGGCTCTGATACAATCCATAACAAAAGCGTTCAGTGTATCAATATCCTGCCTTACATTCACCACGCCCAGGATACCCGTTGCCCAACTGTGCCCTTGGCCGTCGCCATGATACAGATAGCGGTTAACACGGTTGATGGCTGATGTATGATGGCTGAGGGCCGACCTCTTACTTCTTCCCTCTTCCCTCTTACATCGTACCGTCCTCTTCTCTATCTCCTTTTGGAACCGCTTGATGCGAGTACTGCTAAGGCTGATATCCTTGCCACGGATACTGAAGCCCAGGAACTTGAACCAGTGCTTACTGTCCAGCCACTCCACTTTCTTAGGGTTCAGCTTCATCTCCATAGCCGCCAACTCCTCCGTCAGGATCTGCATAGCCTTTTCAGCATCCGGACCGATGAACATCATATCGTCCGAATAGCGCACATAGTAACCATCTAACTGGCTCAGCTTCTCGTCTATGTGATAGAGCAATACATCCGCCAGCCATGATGCCACGCTGCACCCCTGTTTCATACTCTGATACTTCTGGCACACTTGCTTCGTCTCGCCGTCAATATACCAGTCGCTATGGTAATACTTGCGGATAACATCAATCAGCGCACTCTTTCCATAGCGTTCCTCTACCATGTCAAAGGCAGCGTCAATGTAGCGGATAGGCACCGAATCGAAGTACTTACTCAGGTCGCTCTTCCAACCCAGTTTCGGAGTAACGGCAGCCAATTCTTCACTCTTCACTCTTAACTCTTCACTTCGAGCGATAGCGAGAGAGGCTTCTTGGACGATTTTTCCACACCCTACGCCTTTCAGATAACTCTTACAGGCAGGATGTACATAGTCGGGCGTCAGCTCAAACAGCAAATCGTTGGCAATACTCAGCAGCACACGGTCGGCTGCCTCATTCACATACACCGTGCGGAACTCGCCCGGCGTATCCTTGGGGATAAGCGCCGTATGCGGCGGCGCTATCTCGTACTGGCCATCCTTGATAGCCTTGTACATCTCTATTCTCTTTTCCGGTTTGCACAGCTGGAACAGCACATTCTCAGGCACATCCTTTACGATGCCCTTGGCAATAGCATACTCCCACCGTTCAAACTCGAAAAACATCTCCAGCAGTTTATCTTCCATAGCCATAATCGTTTTATTCGTCACACACTGCGATGGCATTGTCAACCAGCGTCTCCATGCGCCAGCCGCAGATAGCCATCAACACCTCGTCCACCAGCGAAGGGTTTTTCTCGTAGGCCTCTTTCAGCGCACGGAACTTCTTGCGTGGAATCTCGTCGTCGGTAGCAACCTGCTCGGACAGTTGGATAATAAACTCATCCTGTAATTCCTCGTCGTTAGCGATTCTTTCCAGTTTATCTTTCATAATTTAGAGGGTTAGCGGTTAGTAAATTCTTCATTCTTCACTTTTTTCACGCCGCAATCAACTTCTGGATGTCCTCCGGAATGTCGTCGCCGTTTCCAAAAGCCTTTATCATAGCGGCCACATCCTCGGCAGTATAACACTTAGGCTTGTTCTTGGCAGCGTCACGCTCCGCCTTGCGCTCAGCCCACTGGCGTTTCTTCTCCTCCCATCGGGCCTTGCCGTCGCGCTGCGCCTGCTCGTAGATAGCCATACAAGCATCCTCGGCACGGTGCCAGGCATTCACATCACTGGTATTGTAAGCTCCTGCCAGCGCCTTGGCCACCTCCATATAGCGCACCCCGAACATTAGGATGTACACTTTCTCGCCGTTGATATCCCTGCGGTAGGAGGCAGACACATAGCTATGGTTCTGGTCCTTGTGCGACTTCCAGCGCACATCATCCTCGCCGCCAAAGCCGATAATCTGCGGAGCCATATCACCCCTCTTGGTCTTGTAGGTAGAGAATGTAACCTTGGGCAGCTTACCTTTGTCGTCCACGGTGTTCTCCTCGATAACCACGGCGTCCTCCACTTCAGGTTCAGGGTTAACGCTCGTTTCATGGTTCACGGTTAAAGGCTCATGGTTAGACACTTGGGCATTGTTAGCCACGTTCTTACTCTCGCTCTTCTGATTCTTCTTAATGTTCAGTTTCATAATTCACATTCGTTTAAAGTTTCACATCTTACTTCTTCCCTCTTCCCTCTTACTTCTTATATCTTCAGGTCAAACACCTCATTCAGCGTCTGCACAAAGGCCAAGTTCTGTGGCAGGATATTAGGCATATCCGTGCGTGCCACCTTGTAGATGGTGGTAGCACCCTGATAGATGTCATACACCGTCATAGGACGTCCGTTCAGCGCACGCTCCGTCTGCACAATACACTGGTCCAGACGGTTCAGCTGACTGGCATCCATGGGATAGATAGCCAACTTACCCGTCACCTGAGAGCGAATGCTGGCATCGCGACTGGCGTACTTAGCGTACAGATAGCGCAGATAGCCCATTAGCATCAGCACGTGCTCGTCCGTCAGCTCATACTGCTGCATTCGGCGCAGCGCCTCCATGTCGTCCACAAAGCGATAGCCCTGCAGCATCAGGTTTACCATACCCAGGAACTCCTGCGTACTAACCGGCTTGCGGTTGCCATAGCTGCTGACAAGGTGACTGGCTCCCAGAATAGTCTGATTGCGACACGCATGACAGTGCGCGCCAATAGCCACTTGCAGGCCCTGCTGGTTGGTAGCCACCACAATGTTAGCAACATGGGTATCGGTATGCTGACGGCTCAGTTCGATGTTGCAGAACACGCGGTTAAAGGTAGCAGCCGCAAATGGTATGTTGTCCGTACCCGTTTTCTGCTGGTAAGCATCCTTGATACGCTTATTGATAGCAATACCGTTGCCCTGCGCCTTGTTCACGTTATCAGCCACAAACAGATCCGTGATACGCGCCTCGCCATGATGAGCCTTAGCCATCTGTGTCACCTCTCCAATAAGCTGATAAGCATTGATACCGTTCATAATATCGCCGTTACGGTCTTCGATGTCAGACCCTGCGGCCAGCTGCTGCAGGGTGATACCACGGCTCTTGCCCTCCTTGATAGGAGCGAACCACTCCGTATTGTTGCTGATAGGCGCAATCATAGCGTTCTCGTCTGCACGGCTCAGCAACAGGTCCTCCAGCGGTATCTCCACGGGCTCGTAGGGCTTATAGGTTACATTACTCGGATGATTCACTCTCCTTGCCACTTGACGCTGTGGCATAGCGATAGATGTTCTTGCTGTCATAATCGTTTGTTTTTTTTGAGTTAATAGCCTCTCCCCCTGCCCTCCTCCGTGAGGGAGGGAGAGTTGAAAATTGTTTTTGTTAATCCATGTTACTCGTAATGGAAATCGCAGAGTTTAGTGAGCCAGCCATCCTTAACCACCTTGCAGGATACATCGCACAAATCCTTGCGGCAATAGTGGTGCCAACCACCCAAAGTGATTACCTCTGTCAGCGTAGTACCATTCTTGCCAAGATAGCTCGTCATAGCCCTGCCATGTACACAGCGTTCGTCCTTATGCCATCTACGTGTATCGCTCGAAAACCAGATGTGCGTAGGCTTCTGCAGCTTCCCCTCATCGTCTTTGTAATAGAGCGAATCTTCCAGCACAATCTCCTCGGGCAGTTCCTCGCGCTTAGTGCGTGGCACGGGGTCGTATTCGGGTTTTGAAAATTCCTCCTCAGCCCACTGCTCCAGTCGCTTGCAATAGCCCTCAATCTCCTCGTGGCTTAGGCACGAAGCATCCTTAATGTCATCTGGCAGTTTACGATATAGGTCGCGCATCTCCTGCATCTCGCGCTTTACGCAACCACCCCATAGGCAGTCAGTACGACGACGGCGGCAGTCCCTGCCCTCGTTAAAGAAGCCTTCCATATCAAACTTCAGGCGACTCAGCATCATCAGTGTGTCCTTATGCTGCCCAAGGTGTTCATCTCTCTGTGTCAGCGGAGCCAGCACGTTAGTAGGCGTACAAGGATACAGCCGTACAATCTTGTGTGCAGCCTCCTTACCGAAATAGCTGATAACACACTTCAGTGCCTCGTCATCGTCCATAGATATCATACACTCGTGGTTGTTCCACTCGCAGAAATACACCTCCTGCGGGTCGCACTCCTTTCCTATGCGCTTGCCGCGCTCGTCATAGAACTTAAAGAAGCGGTTAATCTCGCTCTCCGTTCCGTACATACCCGCACCTGCGGAGCATACTTTGTCACCCTCTTTCAGATAGCCGTCTCGGATAAGGCGCTTGCGCCCCTCCTCAAACTGCTTCTCTCCAAAGGCAAAGAACACGCCATAGTGAACAGCTTTCGGCTCTTCACTCTTAATCTCATAATAGCGCTTGATAGTCTTGGGCTTAATCATACATATTCCGCCCTCACTATTATCCCAGTTCTGGTAATACCTGACGCCGTTAGCAGTTTTTACGGGCTGCTTAACACCGTTAATTGTAATAGTCTCCATAACGATTCTGTTTTTTTGTGGTTATATACTCAACGCCTCGTATTCTGCGGGTGTTTCATAGCGGTCATGCACCTGTACAGGGCAGCAACACGTAGTACCCATAGCCTCCGCCAACGGTGCATTACTCGTATAGATAAAGTTTCCGCCGAACATAGGACCGCACATTCCTTGCGGCTTAATAAGCGGAGCTGCATAGTTATGCTGCTCACCCCATAGCGTGCGCTCCACCAGTACCAGACACCCGTCAGGGTCTATACCGTTGCCTGTACAATGCTGCAATGCTTCCTCCCTGGTGCAGCCATAAAATAGGGTCATTCTATCATGACGGGATGTTACACCGCCATTTGTGCAGTCTCCTCCATCTGCGGAACGATACACATCAACTCGTACTTGTTTCATAGTCGTAATACTTTTGAGTTCCGTTAAATTTCACACATACTGCGCACCATCTGTTTCAGCTCGTCGGCGGTAGTCACACCACGGCGACGGAACTCCTTGTTCAGCGAAGCCGTAGTCAGGTACTGCGGGCAGGCATAGTACTCCTCGGGATAGACCACACGGATAGCTCTATACTCACCCTCGCCCCAGTCGTAGTCGCCATTGTCCTGGGCATCCAGCATAGCGTCCAGCCCCACGTTCAGGCGGTAGCCACGCTCGCTCATAGTCACAACTTCAGCTTCAGCCTTGAAGCCAAGCTCCTTTGCCGTTTTGTTGATAAAGGCGGCAAACACCTTAGATACTTTCACTTTCATACTTCACGCTGCTTTAGTGGTTTCGTACAATAATTCAGGGTTGTCCTTTACGCGGTCGTATGTGTCGCGGGTATCAACCTGAAAAAAGAAATTTCCTTTCAGGCACTCCATTGACGCACCGGTATAGCACACGCCGTGAGGGTTCTTGCCCACGCAATAGATTTGGTAAGTGTCCTCTGGATGCGACGGCGAACGATAGGTAAACGCCCTCACATACTCAATAGCACCATTACGATGCACTTTTATAGCCTTTTGCCCGTATAGGGTTTTCAGGTCGCCTTTCAATAACGGTTTCATAGCTCATGCTGCTTGTTTGTTGATAATACACGGACCGCTCTGTACCACCCACATAAGACAGGCTGTATAGAGACGGTCATCCATAGTCTCTCCACGTTCGTCCAGAACACCACACTCGCGCAGGATAGCGTTCAACTCGCACTCCTCCAGTGTGTGTTCTGAGCAATTAACAGGTTTATCACTCGTCACTTTATCCAAGTCCACACTTGGGACAGAGCGCAGATAGCACTCACGCTGGAACTGATAGCCATCAAACTTTGCCATAGTCTTACTCTCCTATCTTTGCGTTAAACTTCTTCCACATCTCGTGTCCAGTAGGCTGATATTCATCCAGTAGCGACTTACTGCCGGAAATATACCACGCAGCATAGACCGTTACACCATAGCCGTCAACCTCCACGTCATCGCTCTTTATGCCCAAGTCCTTGCACATAAGTTGCACGTCGTTCACTGGCGCAGGCGACACGTCGGGATGCTCCTCTGTCACATAGATACAAGCCTCGCCCGTCTCTTCCAAATCGTCTACACTCGCGCCCATCCGATAGTTGGCTGCAATATGCTGCAAACCCCACTTCAATACATCAATCTTCTTCATAAGGCTATAATACTTCTTTTAGTCCGTTCATAAACTCTTCGGTAGCGGCAGAGTTACCCCTGTCCACGTAGTCCTCTACGGCTGCAATGGTATCTTCCTGTCCCAATTCCCAGCCCTCCATAACGTTTTGCAGATAGTCGCATTCGCGCTTCTCGCTTGTCAGGTAATAGCCACACACTTCGCGGTCGGCGCATTTTGCGCAGATAGCGCTTTTCCGTTCTTCTTTTTTCATGATGAGTTTCAGTTTGTAAGTTACGCTAAAGCCTAAAGTCTAAAGTCTATTCCTCATTCTTCATTCTTCACTTGCGAGCAAAGCGAGCGCTACGCCAGCATTCCGTCGAACGGGTCCCACGTATAGTTAATCTCGTGCGCCATGTCTTGAACGGCAGCCTTAGCACACTCGTCCATAGCAGGGGCAGCCAGAATGGCAGCAGCCATAGACACAATAATAGCACTCTCAGTAGAACTCTTCACCCTCTTAGGCGTGTTCTTCCAAATCTTCTTAACAATAGTTTTTTTAGCTTTCATAATGATTGATTTTTTGATTGATGTTTACAAAAAAGGCGTACCGCACAGATGCAGCACGCCCGATAGAATGGTCAATGTTCAATGACATTCACGCAGCCTTCTTATAGGCATAGTCTTCGTCTTCATTTTCGTTTGCGGTTTCGTTAGCGGTTCCTGCACTGCGCAGCGCGATAGCAGCCCCACCCATGAATACACACGCCATAATACCGTTGGCGATAGTGTCGCCACTTGCACATACCATGCCCAATACAAGCATGATAGAGCCGAAAATCATTCTCTTCATTTTGGTAGAGTTTTAGTTAATTTTTCGTTCTGATTTCGTCCGCATAGTCAGCGGTAGATTCCCCGTACTCCCAGCACACATCGTCTATGCGCTCCTGAGCGATGGCGATAGCATCGTCTTTACTCTCCGCTTCCACCTCGATAGTGCCGTTGTAGATACAGGTACAATTCACAATATACTTCATGGCAAATACTGTTTTAGATATTCCACAATCTCCTCGTCCGTAGCATCGCGGCGCAGCAGAATCGCAGGCACATAGAAGAAAATATCCTCGTCCAGCTTCACAGCATCGTAGTCCCCGCGCTGCCACGCCTGCTCGATAGCGTCCCACAGAGTGTCCTCTGCCACATCCATCTGGGCATACTCATCGCCCTCGAATGTAGGAACACCCCTAACGTCCAGTGTGCGGACAATATAGTCCACACCCTTATAGCTGATAGATGATTTCTGCATAGTTGTAAATGTTTAGGGGTTGATAATCTGATAATTTGTGCCATGTGAGGACTCAAACCTCATGTATGTTCAAGTAGAATACACTCATGGCGCCCGATTCATTCTCATAATGTCAACAGGCACTCATAGACAGATAGATAAATAAGGTAAAGCCATGCAGGGGTACACGTACCCCCGCAATGACTGATAGACCACTTACTCCACTGGAGTAGCGGTCGCCCTGATAGCTTCGCCCTTAGGCTCTTCGCCGATAGGGTCGCAAATAGGCTCGTCGGGCTTTACCTTAGCTTCAATCATAGTCCATAAGCTTTTAAAGTTAGTAAAATATCCAATACGTGTTGCGGATAGAGTCCACCTGCGACATAGGCATAGTTACCCATGCCGCAGGATCGTTAGTTCCAAATCGTTAATACTTGTCTGTACTTCCTCGTGCCCGCCATAGGAATCGAACCTACACCATACGCACGTTAGTGCGCACAGTATCGCCAGATAGTGCGGACTGATAGTGTTAATAAGGTCTTGACTTGCATGTAACTGTGATATAGCTGTTTGGGAAGCGCTTGGTAGCGATAAGCATACGCGCTCCCTTTTCGATACGGTCCGATGGGCGCTTGCGCGTGCGATAGCCCTTGCATTCCCTTACAATTCTATGCCTCTTAGTGTGTTGTAGCCGATAGTACGCATTCTTTGCGTTCACTTCATGCCTATAGGCACATAGTTCCTGATAGGCTTGCTTTCTCTCGCTTTCAGCAAGCAGAGAGCGCTCGATAAGCGCCCTCTGCCTTTCATAATACTCGTCATGTACCATAGTTGTCAGTCAGATAGGGTTTAGTCCCATACATCATTAATGTTCGCATTTACCTGTACCTTAGACAACTTGCCGTCGTTGTTCATAATCACATAGAGACCAGCAGCTTTCTGCTCTTCATACTTCTTCTGACTTGCAGCAGCTTTCTTAATCTCTTCCTCGATAGAACGGCTCTGTTCCAATACTTTCACGATAGTACGGGGACCCCAGCCAAATTCGCCAATACGTACCTTACGGTAAACCTTGCATGATTGTGCACTTTCTCCCTTGATTTTCTTGTCAGCCTCTTCGCTCGTATAGAGTGAATAGTCTCTCTCTCCAGTCTGGGGGTCTTTGATAGTAACCGTTACTACACGGTCAACGTACACATAGGTTGCTTTCACGTGACCGTCATCGCCCACCATTTTCAGGGAGTCGTCAACTGCCTTATTGAACGTAGCAGGTGTGTAGCCCATACAAGACTTGCCACGATACAGAGGTTCCATACCCAGCTTGCTAATCTGCTCGCGCTTGGTAATCTGATGTTCTGTGATAGTTCCGTCACTTCCCCTTGTCTTGAGCTTATAGCCTGCATCATGGTTCAGAGCCTTTAACTGCGCAGCCAGAGTCATAGAGCTTTCAATAACTGCCTTGTTCAATCTTCTCTCGTTTGCTAATTCTTGCTTTGTCATAATTGTAAAGTTTTTGAGTTTGACATAAAGTTTATCTGCATAACGCATTGAAAGCATAGGCAGAGTCGAACTGCCTATGCCCATAGAGCGCACAGATATGCAAGTATTAACGAATAATCAAAGTTTTTGTGTATCTCTGTTTTTACCCCGTAGGGCTGTGTTACCTCACACGCCAATATTGCACAGAGAATCGGTGTACCTCATACCTACACCCGAACAATTCGGGGACACATAACACATAGGTGTTATTTTCAGATATGGCATACAATCTTTATAATATGTTATGTACACCACTAATCTTCTATCAGTTTTTAGCGGTGTACCATATTGCAAAGATACTCTGTATATACCGCTAATCTTCTATCAGTTTTTAGCGGTGTACCATATCTAAGGTACTTTTGAAAATTCCAATTTTACCACGCTTTGCACATTATCTATTGAAAATTAGGGAAAACGTTTCGTCTTATTCCTTTGAAAATCAAGATGTTTATTTTTTTCGTCCGAATTAGTTTTCTTGTCTCTGTCTTCGTGTTACTTTTGCCATCATTTGGGTAGGTCTTACATTTTGCACGAATTATCAATAGCATTGTTTAGCTATACCGCTTATTACAATTAATGCTATTATTTGGATTCTTCATTTATAAGTCTGTCAATGTATGTGTAACACCGCTGTGTTATTTTCACAATGCAAAGGTATGGCGCTTTTTTATATGCTGCAAATATTTTCCAAAAAAAATGCACTTTTTTTGAAAAAAAAATTTTCACACATTATTATATACGTGCGTACATTATATATGCTATATGTGTGTGACTGGCGGAAAATATGTCTATCTGAAAATCATTTTTTGTTGTATGGCGGTTATTTTGATGTTCTAATATGTGAAGCACCCCACCACTTGTTTTCTGTTAATGTTTTAGTAAGGGCAGGTATGTGAATATGCTTTGCAATTTATTAGTAATATGCTATTAACTTATTAGCACATCATCTTCTCTCAACTTATTAGTAGTCATTTGCGGTGTGAATTATATTAATAATGTAATATGGAATATGTAATGTGTAATGATGTAGTATGTAGTATGAAGGATATGGTATGTAATGTATAGTTGCCGTACTTTGTAGTATGTAGTTCTAATTTGATGGCAGGAGCATATATGGACACTCCTTTTGGCGTAGCTAAATGGAGTGTGCCCCCAG
>Ga0256407_10001358_pt1 | contig 52160 bp, 53 predicted proteins | sample RumenRJG_04DNA_FD_193489 | JGI IMG/M metagenome (GOLD analysis project Ga0256407, IMG submission 193489) | Bovine rumen microbial communities from Lethbridge, Alberta, Canada - RJG_04 | ecosystem: Host-associated > Mammals > Digestive system > Stomach > Rumen | place: Canada: Alberta... | reverse complement strand
AATCGGACTTCTCATAATAACTTCAAATTATAAGGGGCATCTGGGCAAACAACCCAAATGCCCCAAATCAAGAATAAAATGAGTTATTGTAAGGCGAGTTGGTTATCTCGGTCTGCGCTCACGGCGACGGCGACGGCCCTCTTCTGGTGCATCGGCAGGAGCCTCATTCTCCTTGTTCTCAGGCTCATCGTCATCGTCCTTGGTAGCTGGTGCTTCTGCTTCCTTGTTCTCAGGCTCGTCATCGTTATCATCAGACGGTCTTGCACGTCTTGCACGGCGGCGGCCACCACCATCTGCAGGAGCTTCATCGGCAGGCTTCTCTTCCTTCTTAGGCTCTGGTTCTGGTTCGGGTTCAGGCTCATCTTCCTTGTCAACCTTCTTACCCTTAGACGGTGCAGTTTCCTGCTCATCGAGCAAATCTTCCAGCTCATCCAGCAGGTCCTGATTGCTCTTGCTGTGAGAAACACGGAGGTCAAGGCCGTTGTCCTTTGCGAACTTGGCAATGTCAGCACGGAGGTCCTGATACTCGTCGCTGTCAGACGGCAGGTCTTGGTCAACGATAGCATCATAGCGGTCGCAAAGATCATCGAATGTAAGTTCACCCTTTCCGTCACCATCGCCATCCTTAGACTTGTCAGCCTTGGAGAGGTCGAAGCTGCTGGTGTCATCCTTGGGCAGTTCGCCGATAAGGGTCTTGAAAGCATCCTCAAAGTCTTTCTCCTTGGTAACTTCCAAATCGTGACGCTCATCATACTGCTCCAGGAACACCTTGGTAGCCTCTGCCTGATACTTAGTGTAACGATAGATGACCTCATTGATACGAGGCATATCCCACAATCTCTGCAACTCTTCCTCAGTCAGGTCGTAGTTGCTGGAAGCCTTAGTAGTCTTAATGGCGAACTTGTACTCAGTCTTGCCATTGTTGTTCTTACGTGTGATAGTGACTGGATAGGCATTGTTGAAAGAAGAGATAGGACACGGCTGCTTCTCGTTATCTTCCAGCAGGTCATTCCAGAGGTCAAGCTTGGCATCGTCCATGTCACGATACTGGCTGTAGCTCTGCTGATAGAGCTGCGGACCCTTATTGCGGTGGTCAAGGTCAAGCACATACATACAACGGAGCGACTGCCACTTCAAACCATGACTGAATGAGTTGCTGGCAATCAGGTCGAGCACTTCCTGATCATCGGCATACAGCTCCTTGGCAATCTTAACGTATGTATCAATAAGGTCGATTGACTTGCCAACACCCTTCTGAGTGGCATTGATAACGGGGATATTGATGACCTTGGGCTTTCCGTTCTTTCCCTTGCCAGGAACCTGAATGTCGAGGAACATCTGTTTCAACGGATACTCATAGCCCTTGCGGTCCATTTCCAGAAGTTCACCGTTATCGCCCATAACTGGAGCAAGCGGCAAAACACGAATCTGATACTTTCCATCTTCGCCAGTACGGAAACGCTCAATCTTCGGAGCACCCTGTTCTGACTTGGCCTTTGCTTCGGCCTCCTGATAACTTTCTTGAACCTGACCAAAAATACCAAATAGGTTCAATTTCTTTACTTCTTCACTCATCTTAAATAATTACTTATTATTCTTGGATGAGAGGAATCTGCACCAGTCCACCTGCTGATTGAGGTAGGCTTGACTATAAAGCCCTGCGTTCTCTGGATTCTTCAACTCCTTATTCTCAGGAATTTCCAAATGCCATTCGCTTCGGGCAAATTCGACAACTTTCTCAATAAATTTGCCGACATCAACTGACTTCTCGCGCTTTAGGTCGCAATACTCATATCGCTCACCATTGATAGTACAGGTATGAATAGGCGCGAACTCATCTTCAAAAAACCTGTAGAGAGATTCGGTGCTTGGGTGGTCTGGCAACTGGTCAGAAATCACTTTCAACAGCACGGAGAACAAATACGTCAAATGTGGAAGAACTCTATTAGGCTGGTCATCGACAATAAGAAATCTGAAACTCTCCCCGTCGGGTAACTTTGCCAAAGCTGCATCCAACTCATGCTTGAATAGGTTTCCCGCTATCTTGCGGAATTTACCTTGACCCTTAATCATTACGTTTTTCTCATCTTATTACTTGGTTAGTTCAACATAAAATTCAAATTCTGGGTGCAAAGATAAGCATTATATTTTTATTCTGCAAGAATTTTGAGAAATATTTTATGTCAATAATTCTTAAAATGATTGTAACTCGTTTTCTCTCAATTACTTAACATATTAAACGCAAAATGAACCAAAGTTAAACGCTGGAAGTCTGAGGTGCTGAGAGATTTTTAGATGGTCTCGCGTGTACCTTATATATGCCTATTCGCTATCAGAAAGTTTTTTGCAAATTTTTCGCCAAAAAATTTGGAAGTTCAAAAAATAATGCCTACCTTTGCCCTCGCTTAGATGAAGTGACGAGCATCCAGGCAACGACATTTTGAAGCCTGGGTGCAAGCCCTGAATAAGCAACAGAATCCGCAATGCCTCTCGTCACAATTCGGCAAAGCGGTTTTCTGTTTTTATACAGTTGCCCCAATTTGTTCAGCAACACATTCGCCTCTGTGCTTTCAAGGAGGCTCTTTTAATTAAACTTTCCAGTTCCAAAGTTGGCTATGCCGAAAACTGGTGGTGGACGTTGCCTGTGGAGGAAACCAGACCATGAAACTATTGAAAGCGACAACAGCAAGTAAAAAGACAGTCCTTAGTTGAGGTTAAATCCGTACAGTCCTCTTGGGGTTAGCCACCCCATATATAAAACTGTTCAGTTGTGCAAGATATATGCCATGTATAAAATCCTGCTCTGTCCGTCCCTCCTGACACCAGGTGCTCATCCCCGAAAGGGTTTCTAATATATGGTATGAAGGTTAGGTCCGGCTGGAGTGATGGCCAGCACTTGTGGCAGCTATGATAAACAGAAAAGATGATTCATTGACTTGGATCGGCTGGAAGAATCAGGAAATTGACCATATTTTCTCTTTCTTTTTATCTTTTTCTTTTATCGCTTCGCTCTCTTTTTATAGATGAGTATAAAGGGGGAATTGTATAACATAGCCAAATTGTTACTTATATGATAACTGATGTAAAAGAGTTTTTGAAAAAGAATGGTCAATGCTATATTGTTGTAAGGGGATTTATAAGAGAATCAAATCTTGCAAAATATGGTGATGATTTAATGCGTATTGGTTTGGTATATAATATTTTGCAAAATGGAGGTCCAGCCATTATAAAAGATGGCGATACGTCTTTATTGTTGAACGAATCTGGCCTTTACAAAAGATTCGGAACAACTGATTTAGATATTATAGAAAAGACAAATTGGATTATCCCATATTCTTTGAAAACATTGCGATTATGCCAAACAAAAATGCAGGCAAAAAGAATGACTAAAAGGTTTTTGAACAAGAAGAGGTCTGAACAAGACAAATGGGAAAAAGATACAAGAGAAAGATTGTTGAAAGAATCCACTAAATCAGAAAGATATTTGTATTCTAATATGCCACAAGAATTAAAGCGTTCTGCTCAAAAACAATATAAAATTCATGTCGGCAAAAAGATATACTTTCTTGATTTTTACTTACCAAAATATAAAATAGCAATTGAAGTTGATGGTGGTTATCATTCAACTCAGGAACAAATAGATAAAGATGACGCAAGAGATTCAGATTTAAGAGACATTGGAATAATAACAATGAGAATACCTAATGAAGATGTGTGGTCATTAGATAAGAGACTGGAATTTTGGAATCGAGTTGTAAGATGCGCCACACACAGAAAACTTGATAAATAATTCTTAAAATCTGGAATAATCGTTGGTTGTTTCAGATTTTCTTTCTATCTTTGCACCAAGTTTGATGATAGCATATTCTTTTATTTTATTCGTGATTATTATTCTATCATCATATATCTATGTGGAGCAAGGAGAAAAGACGCGCCTACCAGCGTGAATACGATAAGCGGCGATACCAAGATGACGCTGCATATCGTGAAAAGAAGAAGCAATACTATCGGGAGCACAAGAAAGAGCGCACATCGTATAACAGCGAGTACCGAAAGAGGAACGCAGAAAAAATACGTGCCTACCAGCGCAATTATCATCGTAACATGAGACAGAGGGCTAATGACACTGGAAGAGAAGAGGAATAAGAGACAACAGTATCAAAAGGCTTACTACAAGTCTCATAAGGAAGATTATCGTGAATATGCCAGACGGTATAGGTTGCGCCATCCTGATCGAGTGCAGGAATCCAAAGAAAGGTTCCTGGAAGCTCATCCAGACATCAAGCGCTCCTACAAAAAGCCGACCAAGAAGAAACAGCGTGAATACCAAAGGAGATACAGACGCAGGCATCCAGAAAAAATCTCTGAGAAGAACCGTAAGTGGCGTGAAGAGAACCGTGACAGGATGCGTGAGTATTATCGTAAGTATCGGCTGGAACACCCTGAACTAAAGGAAAAGAACAAAAAGTATCAGACAGAATATCGTAAACTCTTAAAAGACGAAGAATGAAATTTTCAGAAATCATTGATGGCCTGAAAGAGGGCCACATCTACCAGCGTAACGCATGGGATGGAAACAAAGTCATTATGATGCAGATACCAGCTGTCATACCAGCTGATGTCGTACCAAAGATGACAAGTGTGCAACCAGCTTTGAAGCAGTATCTTAGCACCGTCGGTTCTGGTGCCATCAGTTACCATGACCAGGTACTTATCGTCAACATGGTCGATGATGCCAATGTCGATGCACAGGCAACTTATTACATTCCCACATGGGAGGATATATTTGCCGATGACTGGAGAGTGATGTAAACAGGACTTGTTGCCATAGAGCGGAATGACGGCTGGCAGCAATCAAGCATATTTCTTGAAATGAGTGGTCTGCTGGCCGTCAGGAAGCCATAAAACAAAGAAGCTGGAGTGTTACTGCTCCAGCCTTTTTGTATGCGTCAGACGGTCTTTTATGTACCTCAGTTCGTCATCTAAGTCAAAGTCCTTTCTGTTTGGAGTGACATAGCCGTATTCCCTAAAGTCCATCAGTGCCCTGCGAAACTTCTCTGTGCGGAAAATCGGGTTCTCCGACATATAGGCAATGCTCTCCAGAAAATCGGCTGTGACGTTCAGACCCTTGGCAGGCTTCATATCCATGATAAACTGCCACTCGATAGGGCACTCATGCTTGATGAGATACCCTATCGGTGTCTGCTCAAAGGTACAGCGTTTGTTCCTATGCCTTTTTACCTTTGCCTTTCTTCTCTTTCGGGGTCTCTTCCTTGGCGGGTTCCTGAGTATCGGCTTGTTGTTCTTGCTCAACTGGTTCAGGCTCCTTGGTTCCGGCAGCTGGATTGTTATCATACTGCTTCACTTCTTCTTGTTTCTGCTCTGCCTCTGCCTTTAGCTTGTTGGCAAAAGCGTGATCACTTGCTAAATTGATAATTTTCATTGTCGTAAATATTGTTGGTTATTTTAACTATTATGATGCACCATGATATTGTGCTGCAACCAATATACCACCTTCAAAAGTCAATTCCAATGATGTTCCAAAAGAATTACCAGATGGAAGTGGAATAACTAATGATCCGTATGATCGTCCAGTAGAACCATTGCATACAAATGATCTTGAAGAAATCACATCTGCAACTAATGAAGATGCAGTTGCATTACCAATATTTAAACCAGTAACAACAATTGATGTTGCATAAATTTGTTCGTTACACGATATTTGTGGAACAGATAGTGTTCCAGTCACAGACAAATTACCAGAGATTGTACCACCAGTCTTTAACAGGTAATTTGATAAACTTGATGATGTAGCGTATGTGTTATTATCAACACTACCATCTGCCTTTAGGAATTGAGAAGAAGTGCCACCTGACTTTACCAAAGATGTGGCTGTTATAGAGCCATTAACAATAGTATTACAATTAACATCTAATCTACCAGCTTGGATTCCAAGATACCTGTCAATTGATGTGAGATATAATTTTGCCTGTCCTTCTAAATGGCCAAGTGTAATACCACCACCATTTAATGTAAGGTAATAATCTCCATAATGCATTGTGCCACCATCAGCAGACAAATAATTGCTCAATGCAGAAGAAGTGACGTATGTATTACTATCAACCGACCCATCAGCCTTTAGGAATTGAGAAGAAGTACCACCATCTTTGATGAATTGTGTTGCTGTTATTTTAGCTTGACAAATCACATCACCAGTCAGCGTACCACCTGTCAATGGGAGATAACCACTCATTGCAGCGGCAGCTTGACTTAATGCTGCAGCAGTTGCTAAATCAGATAATGCTTTTGTACCGCCACCACCAAGAAGAATAAACAAATCACTGGAAGTTGAATTGATGATTTTGCTTGCAGTCAACTCACCAGAAATTGTTGTGTTACCTCCAATAGTTGCTGTTGATTGTGTCGTTAAGGCACCACCGATAGTAGCGGCACCATTAACCGTAATTGTACCGGCAGTGAATCCATTAGTAATCTCAGCACTATCGGCAACCAACTCACCAGTGAATGTACCATCATGGGCATTTATGTCACCAGTAAATGTGCCGTCTGCTGCATTGAGATTGCCAGTTAGCGTTTCATTGACACCTGAGATAGTTCCTTGCACATTGAGGTTTGTGCTAACCACAATATTACCAAGAACACTGATATTGCCGTCAACGGACAGATTGACGTTACATTTTAAGTTGCCAGTCAGCGTACCACCAGAAAGAGGCAGGTAATCATCCAATGCAGATGCAGTAGCATAGCTTGTCTCATCAACACTACCATCTGCTTTCAAGAACTGACTGGAAGTACCGCCATCCTTAATGAATGATGCAGCAGTAATGTCACCCTCAACAGTCGCATCACCAAGCAGCGACAAATCTTCACCAGTGATCGTGCCGCCAACAGTTAAGCTGCTTCCAGAAATCGTTGTGCTGTCACTTCCATTCACGAATACAAGTGAAGCACCGTTGTTCATCGTGCAGCCTGCCTTTGGAACATAAATGTCGGCAACTGGCACATGGTTGATTTTCAGGACAGCAGTATCAATCTCATCAGCAAGCAGCGAACCGACATGACCAGGAGTACCGTTGTTCATAATGCAGTAATGGTCAAAGTAAGCGGTTCTCAGATTCGGGAAAGCATAGTTGCCACCACTATATACTGCAGCAATGAAATCGGTGCCACCAGTATTGTCGTAGTTAATCTGGACGGCTCCAGAATAATCGTTATACTGGTTGTCTGAATCGCCGTTGAAGTAAGTGATAAGCGGACCAACACTGACTACGGCATAGATACCGATAGTGCTGATGTTGTTGGTTGTACCACTAAAAGCAGCAACCTTGCGAATCTTACCATTAAGCCACACATATCCCTCAGTAACGGATATTGTATATACGCCATTATTTTGAATGACCGTAATGGCACACCCAGATATAACAAAATTCAAGCCGCAATCCCTGAACAATTCGGCTGGTGACAATGCCAGTTCTTGAAGATTGTGCATATCCTCATTGAAAACGTAGCGGCCACTGTTTCTACTGCGATACTCTTTCATATTGTATTATATTTTTAATTTTCGTTTATCTCTATGACGTACTTTCTGAACGATGTCTTGTAATAGTCGATGATTGCCATAATCTCAGCTGCATACTGCTCTTCCGAATAGCTGGCATCCACTTTCAGTTTTGGAGCATGGATGGTGATGACATTGGTCTGGTTGCGCTTGCTGAAATCTCTGGTAGGCTTCGATATGTCATGCTCATCCTCAACCTCATCATTATCGAATATCTTGACACCGACCATCTTGAAGAAAGCTATCTCGCGGTAATTGAAAGCCATCAGGTTCTCAATCTCAATCTCCTGATCAATAGCAAAGGAATCATTTGCACTGTAGAAATGGCTGTTAAACTTGTAGTTGAGATACCAAATCAGCACATCGGTCTGAGAAGTTATCTTGGTTCTCAGAATCATGTCATAGGCCCATTCAAGGAACGACTTATGCAGATTGATGAGCGGACTGGCAACAGCTTCCAGGAACAAGTACATTTTCCTGCCTCTCATATAGAAAGGCAGGAGCCTGCTGATTATTTTGGAGTTGCTTATCTTGTAGATGTCTGTTGTCATTGTTAAAGCTGTGAGTTACCGATAAGTGTGATGTTCTCCAGATTGATGGTTGGTTCACCCTCTTCATCAACATAGCCGATGTAACCGCTCAGAGGACGGTACTGGCCAACAATGGTCTCAGGGCTGTCATACTGGCCACTGAGAGAGTTATAGGAACGTGCCTCGATAACAATGCCAGCGTCAATACTGGTGATGTTAGGAACGGCTTGAATGGCATCTATGAACGACTGGTAATAGACGAATGAGTTGTATTCCAGCGTCTTTGCATAGTTGACGAGTGACTGGTGAATGGCCTCCAAAATGCTCTCTTGGGTAGCGTATGTGTCGTTGTAATAGATAGCCACACCATTCGGACATTTCAACGTAATCAAATCACCAGGAATACTTACGCAATATATCTTTGAGCCGACAAACTTGATGGACTGGATATAGCCCTTGAAAGAACTCATTTCAGCACTTGACAAAGGCATATAGGCCATACCGTTTGCGATAGAAGCAGAATCGGCATTGTTCTTGCAGACTTTCAGGATAATTGAATCGTTGGTGTATTCCTGGTAGGCTGCCTTTGCCACGATTCGATGCGTCGGATCAACAGTCTCATACTCCAGCATGAAGGTGTTTTCATTGAATCCGAAGTTGTCGTTACTGTTGTTGGCAGAATTGTACTGGAACTTGTAGGCCATAGTCACATACCAAGCTGGTGTGCCGTTGATACGTGCTGCTATCAGCTTGGCGATATTGACTTGAAAAGCATCCAGAATCGTCTCATACGAATAGATAAGCACGGCCATCACATAGGTCATCAGATTGATAACCGACATCTTACTCTTGGTACGTCCACTATCCAGTTCAGTTATCTGGAGATAGTTGTTACGAGTGATAACCGCCTCGCTATATATTTGGCTTATTGTTCTGCTCATGTCCTTATAATTAGTCTGTTGATTGTTGTATTTGTCTGCATATCGCTATAGAAATCACCAGAGACCTCTATTTCAGTCAATGGGTAATAAGTGCCGCCAATACCACGCAAGTCAAGCATGGAGAAACCTATATCACCGTAGATTTTGATGATGTGGGTGCCGGCATCCTCATAGCAGTGCTCCAAGAATGTTCTTGTACTCGTCACCACACACATTTCTGGTATGGAGTTGTCACCCCAATCCACGATCATCACACCAAGCTTTTTGAGGTTATATGTGAAGTTGGAAAGATTGCCAACTTGTCTGACCACAAGTTTTGGCATATACAGACGGCTTGGAACCAATGTCAGATTGGTCATCAGCGCATAGTTGCCACCTTCAATGGCTGGAATGTTTGCCTCTGTGACCTCTGCTATCCAGATGCTATGAGTATTGATGTATTTGAGGAAATCTTCAATGTCTTTCTCACTGGCAGCACCAGCGGAATAACGTCCCATTGTGGGCCATAACCTGAAAGCGTTCTTTGCAATTGCTAAGTTGTACTGCTTGGCATAGGCTTTGGCATACTTTTCTATATCGTAATGATAGTAGATGTTCTCGCCATTCCTAACCTTGACACCATTCTTCTCCAACCAGTTGGCAATGTCCTTATTGACGGCAAAGTTATCGGTATAGTTCAGTTCCGTACCAGCTTCCAGAGTGTCGTTCAGTGATAAACCAGTCTCATTGATAGCGTCCTGATTGGAAACCACCAAGTCAAACAGGCCCTCGATACCGCCATAAAGCTTCATGGCAATATCAAAGATGTTCTCACCGTTCTTAACTACATACTTCCCCATCCTTGCGCTTTCTTGGTTTTCTTACTGGCTTGTTGTCCTTGTCATACTGCTGCGTGAGCTTTGCAACCGCACTGGCACCAGCACCAGCACCCACCAGATATGGGAGTATATTAACCCACCAATCAGGAGTTTCAGCACCAGTTCTTATCAGTTCAGCTTGTATGGCAGCAGCGGTCATGCCGATACTCATAGCAATCTTGATGATTCTGCTGAAAATAAGCGGTGTCTTGGCTCTCCAGCGGTCACGCAACATGATAAACAAACTCTTTATTTTAGCCATTGTCTTTTTTTAATAATAGTTTCAATTGCTATTCAAAGATTGAGGCAGAACCGATTAATTTGCAATAGTCGTTTTACCTTCAACTCATTGTTTTGATGTCAGGTGTGACAGCAGACAAGCATAGACACCATTGTAATCATGAAAATAACAAAAATAATCTTTCTCATATCGTTAATTTTATATATGTTTAATCCATGCAAAATGCTTTCGTGTTTTAAGATAATCACTACACCATTGATTATTATAGGCTTCACGCTCAAATGCGTTGTAATAGCCCTGTATTAGATATAACAGTCCGTAAAGATAATAATACAGTGGCAATGCCAATAGCGACCACCATTTACAACCAGCAATGACAAGGGTGGCAGTAACCAGAACGGCAACAACAAGTATTTCTTCCTGTTGACGCAAATGAATCTTCTCATGGCGATCTATAACATCACTCCATCGTCTGCCATTGCGAATAATCACAAATGGCCATAATGCCATTGCATTTGAGTCTTTTCCTAACGGAAATAAATCTGAATGAACAATTAACTCCATTTTAATCATTGTTTATGTTCGTATATTCAATAAATTCATCAGCAATATTCTTGGCAAATCTTCTCCATGCCTGCATAGAATCCATGTCGGCCTTATTTTCGTCATTATCTGGATCAAGCAGATAATTGTTGATGGTGGCCTCCATCTTGTCTCTTGGATATTTGTCAACAATAACAGCATTGATAATATCGTCTCTCGTTGGTATTCCTGGAGGTAATATGACGCTGCTCGACAAATTCTCTCCATCCTCGCTCTTGCCAGTCGTAAGATAAACGATTTCGTACAAAGGTTGTGCGAATTTTTTGCCAATCCTTATTTCTGCGATGTGTTTTGTTACCATGTCTCTTGAATTTTATTGTTGTTTGTATTTTATATTTCCTTTTTATTGAAAAGAAATTGCATCTTTTCTTATAATAGACAACTTTCCATAGGTAAGTATATTTTCTTAGATACCCTCTGCGTATGCCGAAAGTGTTGTTGTGTACCATAAACCCCATCAGTGAGTTCATGGACCTTATATGTTTTCCCATTTCGAAGGCTTCTTCATCAGACACAACGTCTTTCTGGCAAAGTATTTCACAATATCTATCGGCCAGCATAAGCCTTGCCGATATATGATTGAGAAGGGTGTTGTTAGAGTATATTCTGTCCGGCCTTACTACATTACCCAGAAACATTACGCCATGACCTATTGATTGAAGATAAAACTTGTTGTCATTCATTTTTAGGTGAAGCGTTTTTGTAATACGGCTCCTTATAATTGGAATTATCTTCACCATTTTCTTTCGATCATTGCCAATCATCAAAATGTCATCCACAAACCTTATGTATCTGCCGCCCATTTCTCGCATAATGCCATTCAACCAATTGTCAAACTCGTTCATGTAGAAGTTTGCAAATAGTTGGCTGGTAAGATTTCCGATTGGCATACCGATGGTGGCCTTTGCTTTGAATAATGTTTTGTTTGCTGGAAGTCTGTCAAAGAGTTTTGCGTCACCACGCTTTTCACATAATATCTGAGGTGTGTGCATGACAGTTGTCTTTGCAAGGTATGTCAGAATTTCCTTGTCATTTCCGAAATAGTTTTGCTCAATGAAATCACTGAGCATCTGCCATAGTATTTCTTTGTCTATTGACATGAAGAATCCACTTAAATCAAGCTTCATAACGTATGCTGGCCTTGTCTGGTTGGCACTGACCTCCATCATGTGACTCTTAGCTGTTTCTACAGCACGCAATACTCCATAACCCTTTCTACAATTAAACGACAAATCGCCCTGGCTGACGAATCGTTGCTCAAAAAGTGGTTCAAGCCTAATACATATCCAATGATGAACTATTCTGTCTCGAAAATCAGCAGCAAAAACCTCTCTTAATTTTGGTCTTGTAACACAAAAACATATACTTTTGCTGGGTGTGTATGTAAAATTGTGAGCTTCAAGTGCAAGTCTTAGAACGTCCTCTTCACCACCGATTCTGTATTTGCAACACTCTTTCGATGAAAGTTTGCCTCTGAGACAGTCTCGATAAGCCTCTATCCATGAAACCTTTTCTTCACCATTAAGTGCGCACACAGGCCGAACAATGTTGCTGTTGTTCTTGTTGTTGTTGTTGTTGTTGACAACACCAGAACCACCATTGACGTTCCAAGCGTTATTGGCATTGTACTCAGTGCTGCTCCAGTCTGCGTTACCCACGACTGTCTTGGTCTTAACTAATCCCCTTACCAACGGACGGCAAGAGGCGATAGTGCGGGGTCCATTTATTGATAGAAGAATACTTGTCCTCATAATCGTAATCATTTGGAAGGTATGTGTATGTTATGAATAAGACCGCCTCCAGTTATGGAGGTTGTTGTCAATCTTCATAATGCGCTCATAGAACTCTGCTTCTTGATTCGGAGTAACAACACGTGGTAAACGTGCTTCGGATAACCTACACCACAAACGGAATATGGCTTTGACCTCATTCATGTCGTCTGCGATTAGACCCATATACTCCAGCTTCTTAGCAGAGTTCGTATTATTAAGACAAGCTTCTGCTATTCTCAGTGCATGAAACACATCACTATGAATCTGCACACACAACACTTCCCAAGAACTTGTTTTTGGAATACGTGCCGTGAATGAGGATAGCCACACATACAATGATTCGATTTCACGATAGATAGGTGCTTTCTCAGCTTTGCTCTTTCTGCTCACAATTTATATTATGATTTATTTTAGTTTTTATTTTTCTTTTAATTAGCGGCGGCTTTTAAATGCCGCCGCTAAAAGTTGATGAAACTAAAATGCGCACACAGGCCGAACAATGTAGCTGTAGAGCTTGTAGTAGCTGACGAGGACAACACCAGAACCACCATTGACGCCCCAAGCGTTAGAGGCATTGCACTCAGTGCTGCTCCAGTACCAATCACCTGAAAATGCCATTAAGCCAGCAGCCTTTGCCTCTTTGAACGGGGAAAGGACGCTTGCATCAGCATTTCTCAACCAGTAGAAGATGGCACGGGCCAATTCGCCACTGCTTGGCAGGAACCATTTGTGAGCCTTAAACTTGTTATGAAGTGTCTCATACTCCTTGACGGTCGGCTCATAAGCAAAACAATAACTAAACGCTGGGTAATAATATTCCCTGTAGTTGTTGTTGTTATTGTTGGCAGCGATAATGCTTGCAATCAGTGAATCCAATGACTCCTTTTCAGTGGTTCCAGCACTGGCTGCTGGCACACCAAGTGCAGGTGTCGAACCATTCAATATTCTGTTTCGTAAGCGCATAATCATAATGGTGTTTCGATAACCCAATGGGTAGTATTTGCCCTCTTCAAAATGGGCTACACCAGAACCCTCGGTATCATAATCATGTTCCACATTAGACTTGTAGAACATATCACCTTCAGCGGTTCCAGGACGGCTGACGAAACCATTGTTATCATTAATGTTAGCTTCATTCCAATAATTCGTGTTCGTATCTTTTGCCGTGAAGTTGTTGGTATTACCATAATTACTTAAAGGCGTATCATAAGCACTTTCACCGCTTGGAACAGTAACTCCACTGACATTATTACTGAAAAGCCCCCATTGGTCTGATTTCAAATTCCTTAAAGTAATCAGCTCCTTAATACCATTTTCATTGATAAACAGCATGCCGACAATGGTCTTTGAACTGATTACTTTCTTGCTGAAAGTACCATCACAATAAATGTAGTCACCAAGGTCTGCTTCTCTATTGTGCATGATAAGCTCTAATTCATCGGTAAGCACATCATCATTTAATAAAGTTACAGTACATGTCAATGTTACCTTTGCGTTCTCATTTTCGCCAATACTATTGACTGTCAAAAGTCCGTTATTGTCAATGGTGGCATAATTACTATTTGACAGTGACCATTCAACACGCTTTATATAGCTTGCATATTGATCGAAGGAGCCATTATTCATTGGCAAATACCTAAACTGATATGTACCAGTTTCTGTAATTCTGTCAGCAACACCATCACAGAATATCTGAATTACAATTCCAGAATTAATAGTGTATAGATATGTGATGTAGAGGTCGTTGTTTTCGTCATCAACTTCACCAAATGAACGCATAAGTTCAAATTTCTGGTCAGTGGTCAATTGTCCGTTGTAATCTATTCTACCATTAATCACAACACTGTTCGGATTGTTGTATTTCAAATTAGCAAGCCATAGCAAGAAGTCAAGTTCACCACTTTGTAGCGTAATATTAAGACCTATAAGCGAAATAGTGTTCAAGCTGACAGATTGACCTCCTACATAAGCGTTGTAAATTGTATTTACAAGACCCAATATATCAACTGGTGTATTATTGATTATGACACTTTGCAGATATGAGACACCAGCAATACTGAACACACTGAGATTAGACAAATTCTGCAATTGGAGTTGGTTCAACGACTCAGGCAAATACAACGTGCTTAATGCTGATGTCTGCGGAAGTCTTACTGATGTAATCGTATCGCCACGCAAATCAATAGTCTGCAAACGTGTGCATTGTCTTAAATCTAATTCACCAGTAAGAGTATTTATACCCCTCACAATGAACTCTACAATATTGATAGCAGACACAGTAATCCTCTGTGTCACAAATAGATTATTGTTTATGCCATCCACATTCACATGCACTTTCCTTAATCGCTTACCAGCAAAATCAAAGGTTGTCTGCTGACTGGCACTTAGTGGTATATTCATGTCGCCAATCTCAGAATAGTAGTCAATGCCACGAATCGAAATAGTGGTGTCACCGTCGTTCTGGAAAGCTTTGTAGGCAAATGACTGTCCTTTTGGAACTCTTACCCTATAAGCAACATTACTTGCTTCTTTAGTTGAACTTCCATGAACTACTCTTGGATATAGCCACTTAGCAGGTGTCAACGTAAAAGCGTAAGTACCAGTCTGACCTCTCCACGTCAACGCACCAGCGGCATTGGTGCCAGATGCAAACTCACCAAACTCACACCATGAAGATATATACATTACACGGTCAACAAGCCACTGGTATTCCGACCAACGCTGTGTACCATTGCTCTGAGTAATTGCCTGTGCTGAATTATTAACATATTCACCAGTGGATTGTGCAATAGAAGCACGTTCATATACCAGTCTTGCCATTTCATTATAAGCTGTAGCTGGGAAATAATCCTGTGCCTGCAACACTCTTGACACAAGGTAGTCAATGGCAGAACCTTCTAATTTGGCCATAGATTCCATCATGTGTCTCATAGTGACTGTCAAACGGTCACTGAACGCCTCTTCAAGCAGATTATACAACCCGCTATTCTCGCCTTGCCAGTAATATTCACCGTACTGATTCTTGTCGTGTATTTCCACATAGTACGGCTTGCGATTTTGGCCGATATTGTTAGTTGGCAATACCGTGTCAAGGTCATCCTGCATCCAGCGTATCTTTAATGTTACTGGATCAACATAGTAGTAAGTGTTCTTAGCTCGGTTGTCAGTACCTGCAAAGAATAAATCGAATGCCTGATGGAACAGTCCGTCATCTACGTGTATATAGGTCTCGGCATTAGCGGCGAAGTGTGCCGTCCTTATGGTTTTGGCACTGGCAGTAATGGCGTCAGATGCAAGTCCAGTCCATGTCTCGGTGCTATAGCTCAATTCATTAGCAAAGGACTCATATTGCGTCCTCATGTTTAGTGTGGCTCCATTGATACCTGCTGGACGCCATTCGCTCCTTAGTGTGTCATAGCGGAAAAGGTCATATTTTTGTGAGCCTGTCACCGCATCTGCCTGCGACACCCAATAAAGCACATTTGTTGATGGTTGGCCATATCCATTTTCGGTCATGGCGTAGGGCGAGCTTGCTTTTAGGTGGCTTTCCGTAGCGTCATAACACTGGATATTCCGTGTATGCAGATAGATGAAGTTAAAGAAGTTCTTCATGGCTGTCAGTGCATCACTATCAGCCGGAACATCCTCACCGTCTACCTTGGAAGTCTTTCCAAATCCGAAATTGATCTGCTTCACATTACCGATATACCACGCTTCTTTCTCGGCATTATAAGTTACGTCGTCATCCCAAGGGCAAGCGAACAGTGCTAATTGACGGTCATTATCGGCACCTTCCACCATCATCATGTGAGGTGTAGTGGTCTTGTCAAAGCCGAAAGTTGGTTTATCGCCCTTACCTGATCCGAATGTCATCAGATAGCGGAACTCCCAAGGATCATTCTCTGTCTCACGATGGAAGAACAGGAAGGGTTTCTCATATACAGTTAGCCTTGGCTCACCAACATTTCCTGCATTTCTCCAGATTCCAAACTGACCTGGCTCTGACAGATAGCCATCTGCCACCATCTGCTTGAACAACTCATCATAGGCTCTTGTCAGACCCATTTTATGTCCTTGCATTGACGATGCGAAATTAATCTTACCAACACCTTTTGGGAATGGTATAATGATTCCGCCAAAATAGAATCCGGCTACATTGCTATGAACAACACCATTTGAATCAATGAACTCAGTTGATGCAGTAGTTTTATACTGCTGATTCCAATCCCAATAAGTCATAGCCGTTGTCCCCTGACCCTTGTTATCAAGACTGGTGTAAGTTCCAGAATGTTCAGCGTCATCATGGATATGCACAAATAGGCTTACCTGCCCCTTGGTTTCTCCAGAGTTCTCATCGCCGTACTTAGGCAGGTGTCCCGTGTGGCCTATCACATTATATCCTGCATTCTTAGCCTTCTCAAAGTCAATGGCCCCTGATTGTCCCAAGATGTCATTCCTCTGCATCCACTCTAACTTGGCCTGAGTAGTGCTCAGTCCGGCACGGTAGTCTCTTTGAACGTCACTGGTAGAGAGTGCCTTAGTATATACCCTCATGTCAAAAATGCGCGTGTCAGCTCCTGCACTGCCAATCACCAACTTGGCATCGCTGTCCTTGATAAAAGAATCATTGGCATTGTAGTTGAACTCCCGCTCAATTGTATCATTGATGAAGACACGTGCATAATTCAGCCTTACCCCCGTTGGGTCATTGTCAGGATTTAATCCATACACGATGTTTACAGTAATTCTCGTTCTTCTATCCTCAGCCCACTTCGCATTCTGATCTTCCCTCACACGCTTGTTTTTTGTCATCAGGGCCACCTCAGTCGGCCTTATCTCTAATCCGTAGATGTCATGGTCATTCGCAGTGTTCATGTAGGTGCCTAACTTTATTACAGGAGCTTCCTCGTCAGTGATATTGGTATTTTCCAAATCCACCTCAATGGTTACGCTCTTCTCTGTCAGTCCATTCTCAACCCCCGCATCATTCTGCAAGGTGGCCAGTGCATTAAAGTCTATCCTTAGCTCACTGCCGGCATTTACAACCAGAGCGCCATCCTTATAGCCATCATTCACCATATCCAGCGTACCCCATCCTTCAGAAGCTACCACTTGTCCTGTTACTGCATTTATAATGGTACAAGGATTAGCTTCACTGTTACTGCGAGTTGAAGGTTGTAATACAAATACGGGATTGCTTACAGGCGCAAAATCCTGATTATTCTCTATTTCAAAATAAACAGGATTATGGAGCTCGTTGCCTTCTAAATCCTCAATACGCATATAAGCAGCAATCTCAGACAATTGACTGGTAATTCCGAGTTGCGTTACTAATATTTGCTCTGTTCCTGCAACAGCAGCACTTTCCCATCGTGCATATTCAACTGTATCACCTGCATTTGTTAAGCGGAATACAATCTGGCCGTTCCTTGAAGCGGACCATTTGAAGAAACTCACATTTGAATAGTTTTCTATTCCACTTGCAATGTCGTTAATTACAACTATTGTGTTTGAAGATTCACCATTGGGTACGGACATGTATTCCGTTTCAACCCAATCCGTCTTTACATCATCACTGACATAGAGCATAGCCCTTACAACATGGATTCCTTCCGTTAATATATTCGTCAATGACAAAGCGGTTGGCGTTAATGTGATAACTCTTGCGACACTCGCAAAAACTTCCTGTCCTATTGGTACGATGCAAGCCGCATCTGTTTCATAACTGTAATCGATAACAAATGAAGAGTTTGAATAATGCCCAAATTGCAGTCTTAATATTTTATCAGCTGAACCGCCTATATAATATTTTAACTCCAACTCATTGCCAGTAAAAGGTGCTGCAACTGGTGTTGCCGAAATAAGCGACAAGGAGACAACATTCATTGTCAATGTGGTCCAAATAGATGTTACAGGGCTACCATTATCATCACCAACAACACGGACTCTTATCTGATTATATCCAGACAAAAGATATTGGTTTAAATCTACTGGAGTGAACGAAGTCTGGTTGCTTTGTATATTAACGGAATTACGGCTCACCCACGTTCCATTCTGTGATGTCCTCGTCTGAACCTGTAATAACAAATTCTCTGCAACATCATCTGAGCTTCCGTTTCCGTAAGTAATAATGGAGATACCTTTTACACCAATAGTCACATCGGTATTTGGTTGAGTAAGTGCTGGTGTAGCTTCTAAAACAAGCCTTACCGTTCTTGTGTCCGCACCCAAAGTCGGCAATATTTCCTGTGAAAGCATCATAGCCTGTCCTATCTCACCCCATCTGTCCTCAACAGATAAAGATCTCCATGCGTCATAGTCATCTTCACTGCGAAATCCAATAACGACATTTGCGTTATTTTCTGCATTGCTGCTTATATGCACACTACCAATCTTTCCAGGGATTGCATTGTTTAACTCCCGTAATTTGTTTTGCAGAAATTCTCTGACTTCTTTGCCGGAATGGTCGTTCCAACCTTCTTCCAAATTTTGAATATTTGCCATTTGCGTTTATTATTTTAGTTATTACTCTTCATCTTGCCATAGCTCATCATCAGTCCAAGGATAATCATCAATCCAGATACCGTTTGCAAAGCAGCTTTCCAGAGAAGCGTCTGGAGTGTCTATGTCAAATATCAAGTCATCGTAGTTGACGTTGTAATCGTCAATGTTCAAGTTAGCTTCAATTGCAGCCAGTTCTTCATCACTGACATCAACCTCGCTAACATCAAGCTCAGAAATTTCCAGTAGCCCTTCATCCTGATCAATCTCTTCATTGAAGAATATAACCTGGAGTTCCCCCGTGCTTGCGTCAAACTCCGCGTCCTGTACTGATATTCCATTATTCTTGAATTGTTCGATTATCTTGTCACCAAGGTCAGTATTCGAGACTACAGAACCAATGTACTTGGTAGTTCCGATACCTGATGTAGGATAGCGATAGTATTTGCCAGGCTCACAGATGGAAAGAAGCTGTGATGACTGCAAATCAGAACCACCAACCAGCAAATCCGTATTGTCAGCTGTATAGACGTAGGCAACATTATTCGTGGTGCCAAACTCCAGCTTGAAAAGGAAATTGCCGTCTATGTTGATGGCTGGCAGCTCACACGCATTGACTCTCATCAGTGTCTCTCCTGGCATATAAGCAAGTGATTCAACAGGGAACCTGCTGACCGATTGGCTGATATGCTCATATTCGCCATTGTTATTGAGAAGCACCAGTCTTACCTGAAACGGCTGGTTATACGGATAGTAGGCCGTTCTCGCATACATTAGATAGCGGCTCTGACTGTCAGGCTGCAACTTACTGAACTTTCTTTGCGGAATAATAATGTTGGCATACAGAATGTTTGCATTGTCATCATTAAAAAGACCGCCCCACACTATATCGAAGAACAGGTGGGCACTCATGTCACCAGCGGAAAGCAGCAAATCACCGCTGTCAACATTTACCAATATGTCTCGTACCGTCTTGGCCATTTTATTGATTATAGTTAAATTCTCATTATGTCAGTGTAATCTTGACGATGTTCGCCACACCAGTAGAAGGGCCTGTAGGTCTGGTACCTGCTCCTGGCACCGCGTTCATTGCCGTGCTGTTTATCCATTGCATGATGCCGTCACAGATAATCTCCCAAATCTTTTGCTGGGGATCTTTGTCACTTACATCATGTGCCGATTTCAGATTAGCTTGTGTAATGGTCACTCCAGGCGCAAGGAAAGGCTTGGTAGGAAACATAACACCTGCATTTCCAGTAGGTGCAAGCTGGAAGCCTGCTATGATATTCGTCTGCAATTGTAGGAGCCATGCGTCAAAGCTATTGGATTGTGATGGTGGCGCACAAGTTCCGATTATCTTAAATGTGTCCTTTTTGATAGGGTCTGGTGTTGGTGGAGTGCCTGGGATGATACCGTTATACATGATGTCAACCTTGGTGTTTTGTATGAGATATTCCGTAACTCCTTGCGCAACAGCAGCCATAGCAGCAGAAGCAGTTCCACTACTGAATGACTGGCCATCAGTACCGATAGCGGATTTCATCTTACTGATGATTGTTTGTGCAAATGCCGACTTACTCATACTTTACAATTACTCTACAATTACTTAACAATACTCTACAATTATGTGCCACTTACCTGAGAACCACAATGAGGCGCACCGCTGAAAGGACAGACTTTGATAGCATTAAATGGGCCATTTAAGTCTGTAGCTGATGTACCTTTTACTTTCAGATTACCACCAGTGATTTCGACATTGCTACCCTTGACCTTTACGGTGTCGCCCTCAATATTGGCTGTAGATGACTTGATATTGGCTGTATCAGTTTCTACGGTAACAGTGCCATCTTCTTCTTTGATAGTGCTGCCACCGACCTTGAACGTGACATTGCCACTGGTCTCGATAGTAACTTTATCGCCATCAATATGAATCTTCGTATCGCCAACGGTAATGTCTTTTTGCTGGGCGGTCTTTGAGGTTTTCAGCTCGTCACCATCTTCATTTACGATAGATTCCTCAAAACCTTTGGCGGTCTGGGTAACGGTGGACTTATTGCCGGTCTCTTCCAGCTCATCGTAGTCCTTTTCCAGTCCGTCATCGGTCTCTACAAAATCCTTATATTCTGTTACCGTGTTGGTTATCTCGTCATGCACTTGCAACTTGAAAATTGACACATGGGAATACATAACGACATACTCATCATGGGTAGTTGGGTCTTGCTGAATGATAACATCAGAATAAAGCTGGGGAACGATGAAATAGCCAGTCTTGTTATTCTGAATAGCAGTAAGCAACACACCCTCATGGAATCCAATGGGGTCGCCGTTTACATCGTCTGCATCACAATTGTATTCCTGTACGTCAATGGTTCCTTTCAGTTCTTCATTCTCGTCATCATCATCGTGTATGGCACAGACATAGCCGATAACCCTGCCAGTACCATAGACACCGCCTTTATGGTCCAGCATACCATGAAATGCGGCTTGCTGGATGGCATCACGGAACTCCGCGCCCTTACCTAATAGCTTTCCTTTTATCATCAGTCAATCACTTTAATGGGTTTGGTGAAATCTGACATCTTATAGGGTATCTTCAATGTCTGTCTGAATCCGTTGACACCGAATGATGTCTTTACACTCTCTACGAAATAGTTTCCGTTCTTCTCTGGTGCCCAAGGGTTCACAATGCCGACAATCTGAGTTGGGGCAATGCGCAAATCACCAAAAATAATGAGATTGCCAGAGATTCCGTTTGGGTTATAGCTATCCCAATATTCTTCGGCAGCCTTGATCAGCTCGTCCATTGTTCTGATGCCATGCGGCTCATACTGGATGACGGTATATTTCTTAGTGTCGAACTTAGAAATGACCTCTGGCTTATTGGACTGGCCTTTCTTGCGCTTCTGCTTCTTGCGAACTTTGTAGTCATGCTTTTCGTGGTGAAACTTTCCGTCAACTTTTCCAACCATGACCCTGAAATCCTTGCTATTTTCGTCCTTTCCCTTGGCATTGATAACAATAAACTCCTTGTCAACCTTATTGACTTCCAAGTTATCATCAACAACATCCCAATCGGATTGAATATACTGGATGGATTTGTTGTCTGTATAGTCGATACGGCTCTTGTCGCCCTGCCACTTGTCATCACTGACTGAGAAGCTACCAACCTTGATTTCCTTACCATCACGGCTGACCATACTATGCAAGCCACCTTTCTTCCATGAGAATAATAAGTCAGCAACAGAAAGATTGTCTGTAATCTCAAAATTGCTAACGCTTATATCCATAGAAGCCGTATGTTTTGCTAATACCAGTCCAGTACCGTCTAACAAATGAAACTTACCTCCTTCTTTCAGGAAATCGTTGACAGTGTAGCTCCCTTTATAAACGCCCTTCTTACAGCTCTTCTTCTTTAAGATGCTGGCCATGTTCTCACATTCTATTTCCAATGGAGAAGAGACGGAGCAGCCGGTAATAAAACCCTCAAATGCAAGCCCTCTTTCCAGCTCTTCAATTATTTCGCCATTCCCGACCTTTTGCAGCTTTTCTGTTATAACATCTTCACCATTTTTAGGCTGATAGATATATGCAAGCCTTATCTGGATGCGATTGCCAGTCTGGAAGTCGTTCTGAGTGGCTACACGCTGCTTGTTCTCTGCATCAGGAGCCAGACCAGTGTCGCTCTTGGTGTTGTCGATAAGCAATGTGTGCTCGTCACTTTCGTTGATCATGTCTGCAACTACAAGTAATTCACCTTGTCTGGATGATGCAGACAGCTTCTTTTCAGTATCTTGGTCCGTTTTGTTACCAGTCTTAACCTCATCATCAACACCTTTATTAATGATGCTTTCACTGATAATTGCGCCCTTTGGAAGTCTGATAACAGCTCCGTTAATCAGCTCCTTATAAGTTTCATTGATTTCGATTTCCTCAACCTCAGTAACAATGGTGCATTTCTCTGGAACCTCAAACCAATTGGGTGCAGTGGCTTTCCAGACCCTAATCTGACACACAAGAACATTAAGCACGTCCTTGTCATAGGCGTGTTTTTTGTATTTTGGGATGTGGGTATATTGCTGTTCCATAATCGTGAATTAAATACCGTCCAACATTCCAGTAGCAAGTGCAAGTCCTTGGTCGGCTGCATTAGTGGCACTCTGAGCAAGTCCTTCAAGCTGGTTGTCAAGAAGCTTCTGCCAGGGACTCTTTTCCTTTGCAGCTTTTTTGAGTGAGTTGTCAATGACATTGATGGTGTCCTCAGTAACTTTGACTTCCTCTGTAGGCATGATACCAACAGCATTGAACGTGTAGTCCTGCTGGGATTTGTAGCCTTCCTTTGGTGAAAGGGAGAAATCCTTGATGACAATGCCGTCAATGTGGAACTGGTCAAGAATCAGATTGTTCACCTTGACAATGCCCTTGTACTGCATAATCTGAATGAACTTCTGAACGTCAGCAGCTGGGTAAACCTCCGGCATATTACTGAGGATATGGCCAGTGACCGTAAAGTTGATGTCACCATTAGACACCAGTTCCTTACGGCTATAGTCACGGCCTTGCACCTTGGTAATGATAAGGTTTCTGTCAGAGTTAATAGTGACAAGTGCAGTTGGGTCATACCAAACAAGGGTGTCGCTTGGGAATGGTTTGTTGGAACCTAAATCAAGTGCATTGCCGCTATTCGTTTTCTTATTAACTGTTGTGCTGTACTGAATCGGGTCTTTTACTGGTATTCCGAGCATGATGGCATCAATACACTTATTACCATAAATATCATAGGCAACAACAGAATTTTTGCCATTATTGACCTTCATAACACCATACTTCGCATCATCATTCTTCTGAGCGTTTTTGATGAGCTTGGTCATAGCATTTTCCTGCGCCTCTTCATCAATCTTCTTACCAAGCAGCTTATTGATGCCATTCTTCAACTGCTTCATAGCCTCGTCTTTGAGCATACTGGCAGCTTGACCCATCAATCTCTTAGCAAGCACATTGAGTATGGAACCTCCAGCTTCATACTTTGCGTAGAACTGGACGGCTCCCTGATTTCTTCCGAATCCATTAGCAAGGTTCTTCTGCAACCAGTTATTACCCATACTGGTAGCACTGTTTGCGAACCCGTTTGTCAATGATAATCCTAAATTTGCGAGTGCCATTTTATATCGTTTTATTTATGACATACTATAATCACCTCTCTGCAGGCTCATTACGATCTGACTCTTCAAGATGTCAAGTGCCTGCTCAATCTTATCTTCCATTGCGCCTGCCAGCTGTCTTTCCTCTGCATCAGAAGCAATAAGCATCTTATCGGTGTTCATCAGCTTGTCAATGTTGATGACAACCTGGGTAGGACGTGCTGCGTTCTGTGCGTATGAGCTTTCGTAACCCTTGTTCGGGTTCTCAACTCGCGCAATCGGTTGAGGCGTAACTTGTTTGTTGCCGTTGTTATTTGTTGGTGTAGGACTGTTCTTTATGTTTCCACCATTTATTGTGTCATAATGATACTTGATTGCCTTGTTAATGTCTGTTTCGCTATAACTTCCTCTATTGAGATAGTTATCTATGCTGCCGTATTTTTTGATGACGCCAGCCTTGTATCCAGGAGAACCCTCAATCCATTCTTTCAGCCATGGAACGAATGTCTTTACTTGGTTCTCTGTCAATGTACCGCCCGCCTTTACGCTTCCTCCAGCAGCTCCAAGAACAAAATTTCCCATCCCCATGTCTTGACCAGCATCTTGAAGCGTTTTTTGCATACTTCCATATATATTGGCAAGCATATCATAGAATGTCATAACGTCATTGGGGACGGTTATACCAAGTGCAGCCAATCTTGTCTGGAAACGTTCGTAAGTAATGGTTCCATTGATAAATTGCAGATTAAGTTGCTTTTCTATGCCATTTACATCTGGTAACGTAAAGTTTACCGCACCTGCTATGCGTCCTATCAAATCGAAGATGACGGGTAGCTGCGTCTCAGTCATATTCTTCAATTCATGAAGGGCAATATAGCTTCCATACAGGGGATTGTCAGGGTTCGTCAATTCTGACAGACCCTGGTAGATACCCTGCTGATATTGCAATGTATTTGCTGCTGCAGATGTACGCAAATTTCCGATATACGATGAACTTTTTCCTCGCAGATCGGTTAAATTCTTGCCGCTTGGATTGTATCGTTCTGCAACAGCCTTTGCATCAGCAACAATCTTATCCCATTCCTCATTGCTCTTTTCTTTATCCTGAATAGAAGCCCACGCCTTTAACCGCTCCTGAATGGGTTTTGCAGCCTTTTGTGCATACTGGGAATTGGCACCTGCAAGAGCTACCGCTGCAAGCGCTACATCATTGCTGAAATAATCAGTATCTGTTACGCCCCAATATTTTTGACGAACATCACGCTCATTAAGCCTACGACCATAAACAACCGTAGACATATCCTCAATCAGTTGCAAACCTTTCTTGGCAAAGTCGCTTCTGTTTCCTGCATTTTGACCAAAATAAGAGCTAATCCTTGCATTGTTCTTTAGCATCGGGTCAACTTTATACTGGCCAGCTTTAAGTGCAGAATTGATGGGTGTAAGCTTACCTGTTAGATTAATAAGACCCATATTCTTACGAATCTCGTTAATCTGTTCTGTTTGACGATGGCCTATGTTCGCAGCTGTAGCTCCGGATATTTTTTCGTTCCTTTCGTTACGAATTCGGAACTCTTCCGCTTGCTTCTTTAGTTTTTTTGTGTATAGGATGGCGGCAGTTGCAAATGCGCCAATGGCAAGTCCTGCTATACCTAACGGACTTGTAAGCGCTCCAAAAGCAAATCCAATTTTAGATATAATACCACGAATACCATTCAATAATGTCGTTCCAATACTGGAAAAATCAATGGCCATTGCTGCCCTGCCAGCAGTAATTCCGCGAGACCAACTTGCAGCAGCGCGTCCTCCACGACCAAAGAAATCACTATTATATGCACGACCATAGATTCTTTCATATCGATTAAATACATCTGCACTTCTCCTACCGCTGTTTTGAGCTGCGGCCCATGCCATCATTGCGCTTGTCGCAGCATCACCCTTGATGTTCCTAATCTCTGTAGCATGACGAATAGCCATTTGTTCAGCACGATTTGCCGCACGGCTACGCATAGCAATTCTTTCTGGATTGGTGTATGCCATAGACCAGAACACACCTGGTGCAGCAGAACCATAAACGGTATTTCTTAAACGCCATTTCAATTGGTCAGCCTTTACCTTAGAAGCATTATGTGCGGCAATAGCCATTGCAGGGCCGGACATTGGATTCAAGTAATCACTACCGAATCTCTTATTTATTTCATTTACTGATTTAGCTCGACGAATAGACTCAATATTTGAAATTGCTGATATCCCAGATAAAACAGAACGGCTACCAATACTACCAACAGCCGTCAACGGAGTCAACAACGACGAAACCAATCCAATCAGCTGCGTAAATGGGGTAATCAAATATCCAATCTGTGTGCCGGCCATTTGCATAATCATTACCCATTTCGTAATAGTGGGTATTGTTTGGTACACTTTAATCCAAGCACCGACGAACCATTTAAGTGCCTCTCCGATACCCTTGATGAGGTCGAACAAATCCCTGATAGTCTTGATAAATTCAGGTTCTTTCAAATACTTAATCAACCCGCCAAGCGTATCTTTGATATACTTCTGCATATCATTATCCTCAAACACCTTAACAACGGCCTCAGTAAATGCAGACTTAGCTTGCGCCCACATACCAGCAACAGTATTCTGCTTGGCTAAAGATACAGCAGCAGAGTTACCACTTGCACCTTGAATCTTAGCAATAAGTTCTGCCAAGCCACCGATATTGCCCAACAGTGAGGCACCACCGGCAGCAGCCGTTACACGGAACAACTTACTGGCAGCATCGAATGTATCGAGATTGTTCTTTGCATCTTTACCAGACAACAGATTGCCGACAACATTTCTTGTGTCATTAGAACCAGTCAGACGAGATATGTCAGAAAGAATCTCAAACAAAGAGCGACGATTACCGTTTGCGTCACGAGTCCGCAAGCCAATCTGCTGCATGAACTTTGCCTGATTCTTATTGGGGTTGTAAAGGTTCTGTAGCATCATACGCATAGTAGTACCAGCCATTGAAGCCTGAATACCACTATTACCCATGATACCGATCATAGCCAATGTCTCAGCAAGTGACTGACCAGAAGCAAATGCCATAGGACCAGCATACTGCAGCGATTCTGCCAGCATCATCATGTCGGTATTGGTGCTGGTGAACGTCTTGGTCATCATGTCTGCAAGGTTGCGCATCTGCTCTGGGCTTCTCTGATAAGTGGTCATAATATTGGTCATCTTATCTGCAACAATGCCCAAATCCATGTCACTAATAGCGGCAACATCTGCTATAGGAGATATTGCCCCTTTAATTGCAGGAATATCCAAACCAGCCATAGCCATAAACCGAGCTGCATCGGCTGCTTCTGGAGCCGTGAACTTGGTACGCATGGCCACGTCTCTTACAACACGAACCATGTCAGCATAGTCCGAATTGAAGTTGTTGCCCTTGTAGTTGTCACGAAGAATGGCCCTTGCCGTTTCCATCACGTTCTGGTAGTTGACGGCATCAGAGAATGAACCACCGATGACACCCATAGCACCACCGATACCCATCATAACACCCATGCCCTTCATCATATCAAAGGCAGCTGGAGTACGAGCACCGAATGAGGTGTTACCAGTAAACGGATAAGCCCACTTACGGGAACGTGTGTAGAAATCGTCAGCAGACTTGGTATATACTGGTGTTCTGCGACTGCCTCCAATGGCACCGATAGTTGTTGTTCGACCACCAGTTTCACTAACTCTTGCGGCAATATTGTATGACCTGCGATCAGATGGCGGCATCTTATTGACCAAACGCAATAGCTGCTCTAACCTTGCGATATTTTCAAGGCCAGTGGTCTTTAAGTTGACAGTATATGTTCTGCTACCAGTTCTGGGAAGTGATGCCCAAACGGTACGAAGTCTCTCCAATTGAGCAACTTTGGATTCAAGACCAAGCGTATTGATATTAAGTCCAAAGTTCTTATTGTTACCACCAGCTATCTTAGCGGCAACCTTAACCTGGATGGGTGTTGATGGTGGCGTGATGTTCTTCTTATACAGAACACCTCTCAACGGCACATTAACGGAACCAGTTGGCTTAATAGAGTTGACGTTAATCGTACCGTTTCCAGATAATGCGGTCTTTAACTGGATAGGACGTGTGTTAGCAAGCGACTGCAGACGTGCAAGTGCTTGGTTCAAAGCAAAGCCACCACTGCCATCATGCACCATTTTGAATGGTACAGGACGGCTCTTTGCAAGTTCTGTCAATCGTGCTAAAGCCTGATTAAGGCTGAAACCACCACTGCCATCAGATGCAAGCTTATAGGTTATAGGATGACGTTTTGCTAATTCTTGTAGGGTGTTGTAACCGCTTGAAGCACGTGCTAATAAACCACTACGGTCTAATTGTGTTCCAACAGAAATTGGGGCTTTTGCACTTTGCTGCAATTGATTCAACTCTTGTTGTAAAACTCCAATTGCCCCTGTAACACCATTCTTTCCCTTTGTTTTTGATTTTGCAATCTGAGCTTCTACATTGATTTTGAATATTTCAGAACCAAGCTTAGTACGCAATTCACTTATAAGTGGAACAAGGCTTACATTAGCACTAAAGCGTTCAGCGGCTATCGTAGCTTTTGCAGTAGCAAAATCTGGTATTAATGTTAATTTTCCAGTAAATGCCTTTTCTATTATCTGTGATTGACCGCCAAAAATAGAAGTCGTAGAGCCACCAGTAGATACTGATGATGTTGATGGTGTGACGATTTCTGCTTTTGTACGCATAGCATCTACTTGACGCTGTGTTGCGTAAGCTTCTCTTAGTCTAAGAAGTGCAGAACGTCTGCTTTGATAGACATTACTATTTTTGAAGGATTTTTCAAAGCGTTCAAGCTTTTCTCTCCATTTTGTCAATTCAGATAAATACTTTTCATATTCACCAAATTGTTTGTATGACCTATTAAACTGCTTTTCATCATACCCACCAGCTTGCATGATGTGTTGCTTTGCTTTTTCTGCTGCTTCGAGATTTGCAATATCATCTGTAGAACCAAATCTCTTCATAGCACTATCATATTCTTTGAAAGTGTCATAGAAATCTGGTCTTGCAACACTTAATGGGGCCGTAATTGATTTAGACAATTCAGCTCTTTTTGTACGGGCAATATTTTTAGCATTTTCGTATGCAGTTTCCAATTGAGGAATCATACCAACAGTTTCCAACATATTTTGTGGAATAACTGTTGGTTGTGTTGGCATTTCACGATAAGCAGCGGCCCTCGCGTCACGAAGTTGCTTTGCATACTCATCCCTTATCCTTTGTTGTCTTGCGACATCAGCTTCTTTACCATTAATTTGAAGGGCACGCCATTGTTTTGGACTCATCAAATCATTCGGCAGATAAGGACTTCCAGCAGATTTTGCAGCAGTATTGTACTCTTTTCTTGCATCTGCAAGTTTTGACTTGATATTCTTTAGATACTTTTGTTGATCCTTAATGTCTTTGTCTAATTCAATAAACTCTGGTAATTCTCTTGGATCACCGTATGCACTAAGAATATCTCTTGTTGTACGAGTACGATATTTTGGGTCCGGTGGTAACATATCGTTAAGTTTCTTTTTCTTTTCCTTAACGATTTTCTCAACCCTATCTATTTCATCTAAATAATTGTTTATCAGCGACCTATTACCATGTGATAGCTGTGTTTCTTTAGGATTTGCACCAGACAAGGCAGACTGGATGGAGGTTCTCATATTGCCAGCAGATTTGCTGACCATACGTTCCATCGTTCTAAGATTATCTTGTAAATGTTGCAGATTAAATGCAGGCTGAATCTTTTCGAATGATTTTTTCACATTTTCAATACGACGCAAAAAATCATCCATTTCCGCATTAATACGAGAAAGACCAGTCTTTTCAGACAACTTTTCCGCATTACTATACAGTCCATTGGCAACTCTCTCAAATTCTTTCAAAGGACCAAGAGCCTTGTCAACATTGGTAATTATGTCATAATTTACAATATAATTCTTTGTTTCGGCCATTATGAATCGCTGTTTTTAGATTATAGTCATTTCGGACACCAGTTTTTAAGCATTATATGCTTATTCGTTAAGAATATAGGCTTCCTTGATGTCGATAGCCATGTTTGAACCCACTGGCACAAAGTAGCAGTTCAGGTCCAACTCATCGGTCATAAGGATATTCTTGGTATCATCAAATTTCACATATCTTCCACTAATTTGCTCCTGACCAAGAGGATTGACCATGTTAGCATCCAGTCGCTCGATAATGAGATTGGTGATTCTGGTCTGTTCCGTTAAGTTGACAGCACCAGATGACGGGTCGATGTCTATATTTCCGTTGACGTATGGAAACATGACTGACCTGATGATTCGACGGCATTTATGAGCCAATCGGTTCAATGATATAGTGGAAAAGTCTCGCTCCGATAAGGTCTGGTCATTGCTGAAATAGATGCCAGATTCCTTTGATTTATAAGTAGTTGGCAATATGTAGCCTTTGAGCGAGATAATGTTTCTTCTGACTTTATTCAGGTCTTTGATAGGGGTGTAATCACCACCGCCAACATTACCGAAACCTAATTCAGCGTCATTCAGATCATCATTCTTATTGAGGTCGAACTTGTCAACATAGCCGATATTCATTTCAGCAGATGAAAGGCAAAGACAAGCGAGTGCCAATCCCATCATTCCAACTGGTGTCTTATGGTTATTGGCCAACTGCATTTCGTGAACTTCATCTGTGCCGTTCTGACCGAGGATAACTGAAATCTTCGGAAAATTCAAGCTGGTTGCATCAGGTATCTTCTTGTGGTCAACGACATATTTGCCGTCAACATCATCAATTTTTGCCGTATTAGCATTGAGTATAACACTGAGTGGCAAACCATCTGCAGCAGTCTTATTCACAATGCCGGAAAGAACCTCTGCCTGAGATTCTATTTCACCAAGCAAGCTGGTGAAGTCATAGTCACTCAAACCTGACTTCCAGATACATTGTTCAGTCCAAATGCCCAATTGGAATATCTTTCCATTAGATGCCTGCTGGATAATTTGAATGGCCTCAAAGTCAGGCTTTCCATTACTGATACAATTGGAAAACATAACATACAAATCAGCATCGGCACCGACATAATCGTAGAACTGCTTGATGTGATAGTAAGGCACTCCATTCATAAACTCATCTGACAATCCCATTTCCTCAATCTCTTCCAGATTACGGATGAGCCACACTTGGTTATTACCAAAGTAGTTCTCCAGTTGCACATGGTCATCAAACGGGTCCTCATACATACCATAATCAAACAACATACCACATATCTTCTCGTCAAAAGAGAATGTGGCATTGAGCAAATTGAGCTTGCCTAATGAAACGTATCCTAATCCTGGCATTTTACTTGATTTTTATATATTATAGTGCCTATAAAAAAGAAAGAGGTAAACACTGGAAAAGCCCAATGCCTACCTCTTTTTTGCGCCGAACGCAGCCCCCATTGCACTCATCGTATTGGCTTGCTGTATCATCTGCATCTGGGAGTGAAGCCATAGGGCGTTCTCTGACCATTCAGCAAATTCCTCATCGTCCATTTCCAAGTAGTTCTTCTGGGGGAAGTAGTGCGCGATAAGGATGCAGCGCTGGCGAAAGTAGTCTTTCTCTTCTACTTTGCAGCGCTCGATAGCTTTACCAGGTCTGCATTGCGGCTGTTGATCAGCAGCGAAATCTTAGACATGGTGCCATACAGGAACAGGTCCTCATCGTCAACCAGCTCCTTGTCACCGCTGATGAAGCAGTTCTGTGCAAGGGTCTTGTTGGCCACAACGGGGTCTTTCTGTGCCTGATTCATCCAGAGAGAGAACTGCATCGTGTTAGGACGCTTGAAATAGCCGACGTACATGGGCTTCTCATCGTATTCGTCACCGACAACGACGATGGCCTGAATACGCTTGTTGCCAGTGCTCTGGCGAAGTTCCTCAATCTTCTTGGTAATTTCCTCACGCATAGCGACAGAAATGTTCACCTCATTCTCGTCCAGGATAATCTCGCCCTGGGCAGTTGCTGTTTTTACTTCTTCCATAACTTTTATGATATAAATGGTTTATAAATTACTCAGCCTGTAAGATGGGCAGCAATTCACGCTTAACAAATGCCTTGAAGCCATTGTTCACATACTCAGCAACGGCTTTTGCCTGCTCCTTGGTAAGCTCAACTTCTTTCTTGTGGTAAATCTCATGTCCGAGGTCTGCTACTGCAATATCCTTGGCATTAAGATACATCATGTTACCGAGGTCCTGAGAAATGTCAACAATACTCTCGTTTCCCTCGATGTCCTTGACCTTAATTTGTGAAAAATCAACTTTCATGTTATAAAAAATTTTAAGTGATACTCATTATATTATAGTGAAAAAACATCTATCGTAATTCATAAAAAAGCATAAAAATGATGGATGCCTCGTAAAAAGCACCCATCATTCTTGAAATATTTGCTATTGGTCCTACTTCGCATACAGCTCGTTCGACCAGCTTGTCTGCGCACTTGCATCGGTGTAGATGCGGTACGGATGGAGGTCGAAAGACTTGGTGATGCTGGTATCGTCCTGCTTGGCATCCATGCCGCTCTGAGTGAAGTAGCACTCTGCAAGAGTGACCGTCTCAGTGGTGACATTCTCAGCAAAGTCGTTGACCCAGCTGATAACCAAGTTGAACTGGCCCAAACCCATCATCGTACCGTCCTCAGATTTTGCACGGAGTTCAACCTGTGCAAGATAGGACAGTTCGATAGAAGCACTATACTCGATATTGCCGAATCCACGACCACGAGGCTGACCACCAAGACCATAGATAGGCTCTGACTTACGTTCAGCAGACCATTCGATAGCCGTAGCATCAACAAACAACGGGGCATCGGCACTCTCTCCAGCGAGCGTGGTCTGGAGTTGAATCATAGACCACGAATAGGCGACGTGATTAATCTTTGTCATTGTTGTGTCGTTTTATTGGTTACTTAACAGATGTGGTGAAACCCTCAGTGACATAGATAGCAGACGTACAGCCAACAGGAACCATAGCGTAGTCAATGTGCAGCTCATCATTCGCAAGAATGTTCTGAGTGCCGTCGATGACACACTTACGGCCACTGATCTGAGGCTTAGAAGTGCCAGGCTCAACCATGTTCACGTCCAGAGCATTGATGACCAAGTTCTGAATCATGGTGATGTCAGAAGCTGACAGACGGCCAGTAGAAGCGTCAAGCTCCCATGTAGAGTTCACGTAAGGCAGAAGTGCCAGACGGACTACGCGACGAGACTTGTGCATCACACGGCCACGTCCGATAGTACGATAGTCACCAGTGCTAAGAGTCTGATCGCAAGAGAAGAATACACCGTTCTCGATGCCGGCATAGTCGGTCAGGAAGATGTATCCCTTACGGTGCAGATTGTTATTGCGGCTGGTGTAGCCCAAGGTCTTGATGTTAGTGAAAGCAGCGGCAGCCGTGAACTTGTAAACACCGTCAGTAGCCTGAGAAGCACGTACCAGATTACCGAAACCAAGCTCTGCATTGGTCATAACCTTTGCGAGGTTGAAGCTCTCAACCCAACCCAAGCTAACCTCTGCAGGAGCAACGGCCAGACAAGCAAGTGCAGCACCGATGTTACCAACGACTGCATAACCACCAAGCTTCTCCTGGATGGAATGAACGTCATCGTTAGAGGGCTGACCAAGCAGTACAGACACCTTCGGCAGGTCGAGTGTAGAGAGGTCGGGAAGCTTCGTGATGTCAATCTCTGCCACACTTGCAACAGGTGCATTAAGCAGGATATTGACAGGAGAGAAGCCCTCATAGTTGATAACGTCAATCTTACCACCAAGAACCTCTGCCTGATTCTGAAGCTTGGTAAGGATGCCATTGTCGATAACGCCAAAGGCGGTGCTGGCCGTGTAGTAAGTGGTGTTGCTGGCAACCTCAGTCTCAGAAGCCTCAACATAGTTGTCACCACTTCTCTTGTAATAGTGCTGTGAAGCAGGATTACCAGTGGGATTGGCAACTTCCTTGTACTCAACGGTCTGCTGTGCGAATGGCTGGGTGGTCCACAAGCCAATCTGATAGATGATACCATTAGCTGCGAGCTGCATCTGCTCAATAGCCGTGAACGTGGTATCAACAGAAGAGTCCATGAACGACACGAACAGACGCTGGTTGTTACCTGCGAGAGTGAAGAAGTTGTTAAGGTGATGATAAACAAGGCCACCCATGATGGTCTCGTCAATACCAGCAGCCTTGACATCCTTCATGGAGTTCACTTCAACCACATTGCCATTGGCAAATATAGTAGCAGCATCGCCGCTACCAAGTGGAGTGGTAAACCCATTTGTGTCGAAAATGATACCGCAAACATTTTCGGTGCTGACAAGTGCGCCAGAACCGATGTTACCGTCAGTGTCTTTCGTAAAGACACCACCTAAGTTTGTGTTCGTCATTGTCTGTTGTTATTTGTTTATTACTTAATTTTTGAAATTCTACTCATTACACCGAGTATCGGTTATTTGCCTTTCTTGACAATGCGGCCTACGCACGTCTTTGGCTTGGCAATCTTACCCTTTACTACAACTGGTGTTTCAGAGAAGCTAACACTGATAGCAGCTGCCTTTTTAGAGGTCTTTTTCGGAGTTTCAACCGTTTCATCCTTTTTCTTCATAGCTGTATAGAATTTGAGTGAAGGGGCCGAAGCCCCTGTCACGCGGTTTTACTCAACAACTTTCCAATAGGTCTTAGCGGGATTGTACGTCTCGTCGGTTGTCTCAGTGAACTCATAGCTGCCCTCTTCACCACTGCGCTCGTACCAACCCTCAGTCTTAGGATTAGCGGCCTCGTAATAAGTGGTATCCTGCTGGGGTGTGGTCTCAGTGTCAGCGCACTTGGTGTAAGTGCCGTCACTCTCAGTGTACCAGCCCTTAGAATAGGGGTTCTGACCAGTCGGGTCGGCAACAGCAGAGAAGATTTCAGCTGCCTTGACATCAGTGAACTCAACGTCATCCTCATCATCATTACCACCAGGAACGATAATGGGCACACCATCGTAGGTGTAAGGCAGGTGGGCAACAATCTCACCAGGCTTAACGATGTTGACGTCCATTTTCAGGATCATCTTCATAAACCACAGCTCACTGTTGGCCTGCAACTTCTCAACCTGGAGCACGTTCTGGTCGCTTGCATAGTCAACACCCATCCAGAGGTTAGAATCAACGTCAGAAGAGAACTGACCGAGGATGATGGTGTTTTCAGGCAGCGAAACGAGAGGCAGTACGCGCTTGCCACGGAAACGACGCTGGTTCTCATCGCGGTTGTCGGTGTACTTGAAGCTCTTGTTGCTTAGATACTGGTCGTACTTATCCCATGTGCTGTAGTCCATCAGGAACTCCAAGTTGGGGTTCTTGCGAATCTTAGCAGGGCAGGCACGCCACATCTTATACAGCTGGGTCTCAACCTCTTCACCATTAGAGAACGTACCAGTGCCGACAGGAATGTACTTGCCACCCTTTGCGTCCTCAGAATCGGCATCAGCTGCATAGTTCATCAGCAGACGGGCAATGGCACCATCGAAATACTTCATAGGACCAGCCTCGTCATCAGCACCGATAGCAAGGGTAAGCTCCTGTGCATTGGTAGCGGCAATCTTGGCCTTGGTAGCTGCCTTTGCAGAACACCAGATAGCGTGGTCGAGATAAGCTTCCTTCTTCTTCAACACCTGCTGGAGCATAGCGGCCTGAACGGTCGGGTCAAGCTCACGGAACAGGAGGTTGTTGTGGGGCTGGAACTCTCTGTAATACTCTTCGTAGTCACGAGGATTGAACTCGATGTAGATCATAAAGTCGTTCGGCTCCAAGGTGCGCTGCGTCCAGTTGAACTCGCCAACACTCGTATCGGGAGTGGGCTTATGGTCCTGGATGATGCGACCACTCTGCAACAGAGGCAGTGCATAGCGTTTCTGGATTCCAGACTTAACATGAATGAGGTTTTCCTTGAAAGTCTCATTCTCCTGAATGGCGTAGGTAAGGATATGGTTAAGGACTTCGCCTTTGTAATCCTGTGCGCCCTGGTTAAATGTGAATGTTCCCATTGCTTTTATTATTTGTTTTTAGTGAATACTCGATTAGAAGTTGGGGGTCAACAGCTTGAAGTCCTTGCCAACAGCAGCCTCCACCTTCTCCTTGACAATCTGCTCCTCAGACTTCATGCCCTCTGCAGCAGCGCCCTGATTGGCAGGGTCATTGGCAATCTTAGCGGAAATATTGTCACGGGCAGCAATGCCGTCCAGTGTCTGCTTGGCCAACTCGAAGTTGTCAGTTGCCAGCTTAACCCAAGTGTCTTTCGACTCCTTGGCAATCTTACCAGCTGCGATTGCAGCTTCAACCATAGAGGTAATCTCAGCGTTGCGAACCTCTGCCTCCTTGTCCTTATAGACCTGAAGCTCGTCCTTCACGCTGTTGAGATTCTGCGTCAGATTCTCAATCGACGCTTTACAACCAGTCAACTCTGTCTCCTTGGCAGCCAGCGACTCCTTGGTGGTCTGCAACTCTGCCTTAACAGAATCAAACTGCTTCTCCTTGGTAAGCAGCGCATTGACCTTTTCGGTAATGGCTGCACCAGTAGCCTTGTCCTCAGCAATACCGAGTTGGGCTGCTACCATTTTGATTTCGTTTTCTGTCATTGTTTTTTTGTTTTGATTAAATTGAAGTGAATCAGTGACTTCTTTTTCACTTATAGTTGTCGAAGTGTTCTTTTGTTTTTCCAAAAGGTGCTGGGTCATCATCACGGAGCCAATGGCACTGAGGTTCTTCACACCGTCAATGGAAGCGGCAACTTTAGCCACAACCTCTTTGGAACTCTTGATGACGTGAGCATCATCAATGATACCGGCTTCAACCGCATCTTCTGCAAACAGCCATGTGCCATCGACATCTTCCTCACCATCCATAATCTTCTGGACTTTCTCATCATCAAAGCCGAAACGCTGCTGATAGATAATCTTCAACTGCTTCTGGAAAGCGGCAACTGCCTGCTTGCCATCTTCATCCAGTTCCTCATCGTCAATGCGAGGATTGTGGATCATCAACACGGCATAGTCACGCATAAAACGCTCCTTACCAGCGGCCCAAATAACAGAACCCATAGAAGCAGCAAGACCGTCATTGATAGTCTCTGTAGGTGTCTGGGAACCAAGGATAACTGAGAAAGCCTTGATACCCTCAAAGCACGAACCGCCAGCAGAAATGATGTGAATACGAATCTTTGACGGCTTCACATAGTTTTCGAGATACTGGAACTCACTGATGAATGAGCGCACATCCCAATAGTCCACATCGTCATAGAAATAGATGTTGGCAGGTTTACCCTGCGCAATCTCACCCTTGACGAATTTTAATGTTTTTTCTTTCATTGAAATGTTTTCTTTATAATAGTTTTAACAATTCTACAGCGTTAATCATTCGGTAGTCTCTTGTTGTGGTTCAGGAATTTGATACACATACCTTGAAGCTGAATCAAAGTCTGCTGGATGGTCAGCATTGGTGTGGCCATTCTCATTGGCCTCTTCTGTCTGGTCAGAATGGTTGGTAAAAGGAGTAAGAACCATGTGACGCTTGACTTTCTTACGGTCAATCCAGATGCTCTTTTCCCTAAACCAAATCTCGTATGTAAGCCATCCAGGTTGCAGGCCATCATCGAAACTGAGTGGGAAATCCCAATAGACTATCTGGCAGCGTTCTGACAGACATTCATATTCACCCTTATGCTCTGTGATTTCCTGATCAATTCGCTGGGCAACATACAATGGGTCAAGCTCAACATCTTCGTCATGCGTGTTGAGCCGGTTAAGAATAAAGTGGATTCTCAATTTAGCACGTCCTTCACCGATACGTTTCTGAGACACCAAATATTCAGTGTCAACGAAATGCACGAAAGCAGCTGGGAAAGCTATCTCATATTCCTTGTTTGAACCTTTTCTGACAATGCGCTCATACTGACCATCATCCCATTGTACGGTATGGAATATCTTTGGGCTATTCTCAACACCATACTGCCAGCGTACATTTTTAAGAATAGCCTTGATAGCTTTAACGACATCAATAATACCGCCATCAGGAATCTGCTGCGGAACAACATACGCATCATCTGGTTCAGTTGTCTGAGGTGCTGATGTGCTGGCTTGATTGCCACTTATAACTTGACCGTTTTTCTTATCAACTATCATTGAATTGTCTTTTCACTATTATAGTCTCAAAGACATCAGGTCAATCGAATACATTAAAGAACAGATATTTGTCAGCTTGCTTAAATGCAAAGTCTAGTAAATAAGTTGAATGACCAATAAATTGGCGTTTCGGTAATTTATGGCCACCTCTTATTCGGCCACCTTCATTATGCAAACCTGCATAACAAAAGAAACCAGAGCCATCTTTATGAACGCCACCCCTTTTATCGTAATAAATATGACCGTTATATTTCGATGGGTCTGTAAAGATACGAACGCCTTTAGTTACTCCACTTTTATTGTTTCTCGCTGTAGTAGATATGGATTCAAACATATCACCATATTCTCTAAGCATACCACCAGCACCAGGCCATGTGTTTTTTCTAATACGTTTTTTTACAGTCTTTTCGTCCAAATCCGGCCATTTATCACCGCCATCTGAATAAAACCGCTTATATTTAAAAGAATCTTGAAACACCTTTATCGCACGAAGAGATACAATAACGGCAAAATTCTGAGAATTGATAGATAGTTTTTCACGAATAGAGAATAAATGCTTTGAAAAATCACGTCCACTAATATATCCGATGCCTCTTCTGCCAGCATTTAATGCAGAAAATGGTTGGTACTTCATTTCCTCTTTGCTAAATCTTCGTGCAATACGGAAATTGCCAGAACGACTCTTTTCTACAATTCCCTTTGGAAATGAATATCTGTAGCTTTTAGGTACGTTTATCCAACCGCCGGAACCTATGCCACCAGTACGTGATGTCCCTTTCTTATTCGGCATAATACTGCTTCCTTATATCTTCAACATATTCTTTCAGCTTGTCCTTATCGGCCCTTGCAACCTTGAAATATGGGTGTGCCTTTCCAAAGATACGGCCACACTTAGCAACACTTTCAGCAAAAACATTGTCAAGCTGGGATGGTTTCTCAGGAACCTCAAATGATGCCTTGACATCTTTTATTCTGTCTTTATTGGCAATAATTTCACCACTTTCTGACATCAGGAAACAACGGCACCCCCATTCAATCGGCGGTATCATCCAGCTTGGGAAATCATCACGTCTGGCAGTAAAGCCTTGCAGTGCATAATGCCAAGGTCTTACTCGATCATCGTTCTGTGTCATGTAAGTGAGATAGGTTGTCGGAGAGCACCACAACCACTGATATGCTATACCCATAGCATACTTGATGTCGCCATTCTCAACGGCTGCATAAGTGTCGTTGTACTTATTGCATATATTATAATAAGGAGAAAGTGCATCCTCATCATTGAAGTCTATTTCCTCATCATAAATATTCGGATTGTACCTCAAAACGTCCTTATACATCTGGTATTCCTGGCATACCGCAAACTCAGTTAGATTATTCACAGCTGCTACCAGTCTGTCACGCTTTTCGGTATCTTCTTTAGTAAGGGTATTATCTTTAGTATTCTTCAAAAGCGTCAATGCCTCGTCAATATCCATCTTGAAACCATCAATGGCATGACCGATGGCATACTGCGCCCTGAGTGACATCATTTCACCCAAAATACGCTCTCTCGATTCTCTGTCACCGATATTTTTCAGCAAATCAGTGAAGAGAGCCAAAAGATTTTCTGATTCCTTTTGGTTTTTATTTTTTTCTTCTTCTGTAAGGCTATCATATACTTTCGAGATACGGTCGCCTCTTACCGCACCTCGTCCAGAAAATTTACTTTAGCATTGACTTTCTCGCCCCTACGATGGCCATACCTGCGATAATATTCCTCATCTGACATGATATGATGGTCATCATTACCATCTTCACCACCGGCAACGGAACCACCAGACATACCAATATTGAACTGCTTTCCAACAGTAATACCAAAGTCTGCATCAATGGTTTCAGCTGACATTTCGTACTTATTGGTAAGCATATCGTACAGCTTAATCTTGTTCTCCATCGACATATCAATCTGATTGGAATATTTGAAGAACACATCAGCTGGAACATAATCCCAATATTTCAGCACTGGAAGAACCTGCTCGTTCATCGCATTCTCAACGATACGACGATAGGTCTTAATGCGAGCACGGAATATATCTTCATGGGCCTTGGTGGAACCGACATACGACTGAGTAGCACCTGCCATACTCTCAGAACCAAGAATCAGATTGGAAATCTCCATGTTGGTGAACTCCAAAAGGCTCTTGTAAATCATTTCTGAGTTAGACATCGTGAACGTCTTGATGTCAATTGAATCATCAGTACCAGTAACCAGCACCTTTTTCTGGGCTGCATTGGCTATCTCCTGCGCAAGACGGTTACGGTCATCTGAACTCTCATTCGGTGTCTTACCATGAATGATGGGCTGGCCGTATGTATGGCTAAAGTTGACCCAATTGGCAATGGTGTACTTCTTAGCGAGAACCAATGGGGTGGTAGAGGCAAACAAACCAAGGCCACCAGTGTCAATTGGAATATAATTGTGCTTATATGTCTCAGACATGATGTTCCAACCTGGGAGCCACTGGCCTTGACGCTGGATGATTCTGCGTTGGCTGATGAGCACATTTCTGCGCTCTATAGAATTGACTTCTTTCAACAATCCAGTAACAGGATCAACATCTGGAAGTATCTCAATGCAAGAGTAACCGTAAAGCTGTGCATACAGAATCTCCTTGATAATCTTTTCGAATTGTGTACCTTGAATCTTTTTGGACTGCTCAACATCACGAACCCATTTACCATTCGCATCCTGCTTTGCAAGCATATATCTTTCACCAAGCATGTGGGAGAACAAAGTCTCAATAACTGCCTGCAAATGAGCATCCTGAATGAGACAAGCATCATACTGGTCGATAAGACGTGAGCGGTCATCCAAAATAGTGCCGTCCTCAGTCTGGCTGACCAGTGATTTGTAGCGACAATGCCGTGTAAGCTCCAATGTGTACTCTTGCACGGTCTTTTTCACAATATTATAATAGGATTCCAGTGGGGTGGTTCCTACAAACATACCGTTTGATGCTCCTTCAATTCTCTTGCGCATTATATAATGGGTTTTTACAATAATAGTTTGGCCGGCTGGGAGGTGGTTTTTGATTCTGAAATGACGCTCTAACTTCAAACCACCAGCTCAATGTGCAGAGAAATTTTGAAACTTTTTATTTCTGAAAATGCCGATAAATAAAGGGTTTAACAATAAATAACGATTGAATTTCTAACCTGAGATAATGACAGAGAACTATAATAGAATAGATACTGTAATTTATTCACTAAACATTATTTATTATGCGTAGTAAAACAAGCAAATGGTTTGAATGTACTTGTCAGTACGAAAAAACAATGGAGGATGGTCTACTTAAAAAGACCAAAGAAACAAACGTCGTAGATGCACTGAGCTTTACTGAGGCCGAGCAACGTTTCATCGAAGAAATGTCATCGTATATCTCTGGAGAGTTTGACGTGACGGCTATCAAGATCGCCCCCTACAAAGAGGTGTTCTTCAATGACGATGACGAGAGCGCAGACCGCTGGTATAAGGTCAAACTCGATTTCATCACTATCAATGAAAAGACGGAGAAAGAACAACATTCGAAAGTCACTTATCTATTCCAGGCAGACTCATTCGAACAGGCTAAAAAAGAAGTTGTTGACATCATGGCCGGTACAATGATTGATTATGTTATCCTCAAAATCGAGGAAACGAATCTATGGTTTGTATTCGAATACGGAAAATAAGGACATGAAACCGAGGAATAATGGACTACAAGATAACAAATCTCGTGAATCTCGTGGAATGTGAGAAAACAGAGATTGCCGACTTCCCGTCATTAAAGTTCGGAAGCCTCGCAAACGGCCAGTCTGTATTCGACGCGACATGCTATTATGAAGAGGAAAAGCTGGAGCCTATTGACTACAAGATATTCAGCAGGATATGCAAAGTGTTCATATCGGCTCTGGTAACAAGGCTTGAACTGGATGAAAGAGAGTTGTTCTACTTGAATACAGACGGCCATATACTAATGCACAAAGACCTCGCAATCCTGTTTCTGCAGTTCTCCAATCCAGACGTTTTCGCATACTTCAATCAGATGATATGGGAACTGATGGAAAATGGAATTGCAATCAGTGATGGACTGGTGGCCACACTTGCAGCAACAAGGGTTCCAAATGAGGTCCTACAAGAAATAATTGATACACGAAACGCTAATGAAACAAGTTAAGTTGGCAGAAAGATTCAGAAACCCTCTCAGGGTACTGGCATTTGACCGCTCATTGAAGCTGGTTGGCATCTTCCAGTCGTATAGTGCTGCTGAAAAGATAACCGGCTCAAAGCACCAGATTCTCCTACGCTGCTGCAATGGTCAGATGATTTCGTCCAAAGGCTTCTATTTTCGTGAAGTGCCAGAGGACTATATCATAGACGTAGATGATTTGAACGCGCTCACATTATTGGATTTTGACAAGCAGATGGGTTTTGATCGTCATATCTATGCAACCAGGAACATGAAGAAAGATGAGGTGATTCTTGAAAGCCAATATAAGAACAGATTCCAAGTATTAACAGCAAGACATAGTAAACAATGGAAAAAATCAAAGTTAAAGTAATCAACGTATCAAACAATCCACTTCCAGCCTACACAACTCCTACAGACGCTGGAATGGACCTGAGAGCAAACATCAGTGAGCAAGTAGTGTTACAGCCAATGGAGCGCAAGCTGATTCCTACTGGCATTAAGATTCAGCTGCCAATCGGTTATGAGGCACAAGTAAGACCTCGCAGTGGACTTGCACTAAAACATGGTATCACCGTTCTCAATGCTCCAGGCACAATAGACAGCGGTTTTAGAAACGAAATCGGTGCACTGCTCATCAATCTCTCCAATGAGACGTTCTTCATCGAACCTAATGACCGTATCGCACAGCTGGTTATCGCAAAGCACGAAACGGCTGAACTGATTGAGGTTGAAACACTGGATGAATCAGAACGTGGAGAGCAAGGATTCGGACACTCTGGTGTCAAGTAATACAATCATTCCCATATTCGATGTGTTAGGTTTCGGGTGGCTTTCTGGCTGCCCGTTACTTTTTGTTAGTATTTTAGGAAATATTTAACTGTCACGTTCTCAATGGTTTATAATATCGTTCACAATATTTAACCAAACTTTTATGCAAAATGTTATCAAATTCTAAAATATTTTTCCTACCTTTGCAGCCGAATCAAAATCAAATAATATGAGTTTACGAGGTTCCATTACAACATCAGACTACCTGCCATTTGAAGAGTATCAAAGGCTGGTGAAGAGTTTAGAAGATGATGGTAAATACCTATGGTGTACTTACTGCATCCTTTCATTCTGTCTCGCACTACGAATCAGTGACGTATTGAAGCTGACATGGAGTGAGGTGCTTGATAGACGTGAAATAACCGTTCAGGAGAAAAAGACTGGTAAGGTGAAAACCATACCTATCGGCTCCAACACATCAGAGCATTTGGCTGAACTATACAAGAAAATGAAAAAGCCTAATGCGCACAGGTACATATTTATAAATAATAGAACAAATAAAATCTATACGCGCCAATACATTGACCGTATGCTGAAAGGGCTGAAAGAAAAGTACAATATCAAGGTCGGCAATTTCAGCAGCCATACATTTCGAAAGACTTTCGGGCGATATGTGTATAACAAGATGGGGCGCACTGAGGAATCACTGGTCATCCTCAACCAGATATTCAAACACCAGTCTATCCAGACAACGAAGATTTACATCGGACTGAGAAGTAATGAGATAGGCAGCGTATTCAATTCGATAGAAATATGAGCACCCACCAGCGTAAATGCCCCTGTTGCGGTAAGATGTTCTGGGATTTCACCAGCACTACCGATGGCCTTGCCTTTAACAAGGCATGGAAAGGGCTTGTTTGCCATGATTGTGCGAGTTGGTTAAGGTTTATCAAGGAGAAAAGTCCTAACAGAGAGGTAATCGCTGGTGTGTGCTATGACTTCCTGCCACCACAAACCGTACTGAATCCAGGAGATATGCTTGGTGGTGGCCACATGAAGTATATCCTAAAAAAAGACAACACCATCAAGAAGAGCAATGACATCTGGAAAATAGGCGAGGTTCCACTACAATTCAGGGAGTTGCTGCCAGATACAGGATGGTGGATAACAAGACGCATATACTATCGCCTGAAACGTGGATTCTTCGATTGTGAGAATTTCGGATGCTTCGATCGCTATCACTGCCTGAGATATGATGTCAGAAAAGAATATGGGAAAGGGCCATACAACATGGTTCCAAAGACATGGCAGGTTGGGAATGAGAAATGTCCGTCATTCTGTAACATACTGGATATAGAACACTACGACGGCTTTGAAACGCTGGACGTATAGCAATTTGATGAAAGCAGAATCATTATTCACCATAAAAAAATAATGATTATGTGGGAAAAATTTAAGAGGTTCTTCGAGACCAAGTACAGAGTTGTTCCTGTTTATGCGGACAACAAGAAATGCGGTTTTGCCGTACAAGTCAAGAGTTTTCTGTCTCAATGGGTAAACGCAAGAGTTCAGACATTGGAGAAAGTCAAGAGCGAGAATGACTTGCTTATTGATAAGGATGCTTTCTTCAATACTGAGGATGAGGCAAAGGAATTTATTGCAAGTAAAAAGACAATCCTATGATTGAGGACCACACACTATGCTATGGCCACCCCTGGCACAAAGTCTGCCAGAGGTGCGCCAGAAACATAACGGACAAGATAAGTGGGGTGGACTATTCTGTTTTCTCCATCTTATCTTCTGCTCCGTTGGATTTGAAGAAGAATGAATGTGAACACTTTGCCAAAAAGCTGCATAAGAAATGAAGAGATACAAAAGAGTGAGATTCGTTGACGCAGAACCGATGTTCCAGTCAAATGCAGAAGAGATAATCGGCAAAAAGATAACCAACCTGACTCACGGAAATGACGGTTATCTGGTTGATGATCCTGATGACGGTATAAGCTGGGTGCCGAAGTCTGTATTCGAGAAAGATGCTATTCCGGCACACACACATTCAGAGATTCTTAACATGATGATTGTGGAGGTATCAAACCACATGGAAGAACTTAAATCGTACACAAGGCACGGCAAGCCTCAGAAAAATGAGCGTGATGCAGTCTATATGGCCATCAGACGTGGTACGCAGTACATTTCAGATTTACAAAAAGCAATTAACTGTCTCAGAAAATGAAAGAATACCCAAGCTATTCGGAAACGGACATCTATCTGTTTACCGAAAGAACAAGAGAAATAAGCAGGAACCCCTACCAACTGTTTGCAGCCTACATTATTTCTGCATTGACAGAACTTATACACTCTGACCCCGAAGATGACCAAAATCCATTTATCTGGGGTAAAGAGGTTCCAGTGGACGTGTTTGACAGATTCTATGCCTCTGCAGTCAATGACTTCATAGAGGCCAAAGAAAACGGCCTGCCAATTGACATCAATGGAAAGCCTTACACTATCAGAAAGGCGAACAACCTGGACGAACAGAAGCTGCATGATGCTTTCCAGTTCCCAATCTATGACGGCACTTATTCGATATGCAGAACCGGTGTGAAGAATGTCGAGGATAACCCAACCAACTTCACTGATCAGCGCACGGCATTGAAGAATGACAGCATCTATCTCAAAAAGATTATCTATCTTGCTTATGATGACGAGAATGATGGCTGGGATAAGCTGACTGACATGGAGGTGTTGGCCTATGTATGGGCATTTCACATGGCAAAAGCTCTCAGAAACAACGAGAATATCAATGACAGATACATTGCCAACTGGTATCAGGAGGCCAAGAAATATGTTGATGATATAACCCTCAAAGAGATTCGCAGCACATGGAATGACCGTGTAAAAATGGCCGAGATTGCGGATTCGATTTGCGTGTTTTCTGCTGACAAGATTCGGGAGTGGAACAAGGCAAACGGGCAAAAATCAGTAGTGGATAATGTTGATGATGAAACAGCCGACAACTACTGGTACGAACACGCTGTGAAAAAAGACTTTGCGTAGGTGGCGATTATTCGTCACCTATTCTTTTTCCATATCCTTTCGCACTTTCTGGATTGCCACCAGAAAATCAACTGCATCAGAATGGTTGATAAAGTAGTTTCCTCGCTCATACCTGGCATCATTGGTCGGTGCCTTATTCTCAATGGCACTGGAAACTGAGAACTTATCTGTGATATACCAGTATGTTTCGCCAACCTTAACCCTTGGACGCATTTTTTCAAGCTGATATGTCTCAGGATTCCATCGTAAAAGAGCGTCATTAAGAGCGTTTGTAATGACAGCTATTCCATGCTTGTCAATGGTGTTGGTTGTCAGTTCATGCAGCGGTATGTCGAAGTGCTGCAATAATTCTCCATTTTCCACACCGAAAATGAAATGAGCCACATCACTATCATATCGTTCTATAATGCCATATCCAGTGATGCCGCCGTGTTGGTAAGCGATTCTGATGTGAGGTGCTGGTAATTTCTTCTCGCAAATCCTTGCTAACCGTGCATCGAAATCCAATCCCTGCAGCTTCAATTGGCTATAGATTTTCTTCGCATCATTTTCAGCTGGTGCCATGATCCTGTCAGTTGAAATCTGCAAGTCAGACACAACCAGTTCGCCATCATACGAAATATAAACGCAAAAAGCACTGTAGTCTGGTGTGCATGATGACAAAATTCCTATTGTGTGGCCATATCTTACGACATCACCAGACCCATATCCAGTTCGGAACCACTGGATAAACTGCTCGTATGTGGATTCTGATTTCGGATGCGCCGACTTGTGAGCATATCCCAAGTTATTCTTCCTGCAATAGAGAAGAATTTTTGCCCAATCATCTTCTGGGAACCTGCAATGTGTCAGGTATCTGTTGACCTGCTCCTTGGTCTTGCTCATAATATGCGCATCATCAATTTCGGTGCAAAGGTATGCAAAATATACCGAAAATTGGCATTGGATAAAATATTTTTTAATCAAAACTTGTAAATTTGAACAAAAACCACTATCTTTGCCCCACAATTTGATGAAAGCAGTTTTGTTATAGTTTGATGAAAACAGATTCGTTCTCATATAGCAAAACGAATGAAAATCAGGGGAATCAAGCAGAAAAACCCCATCGTAGAAATGGATGGGGAGGTGCGTCTGCCAATCTTTGAATACCAGACTGTTGTCTCTGTGAGGGATGAGACGGTGTTCAATGGCAGGACCATGCCTATGCCGGAAGCACTATTCGAATATCTGTCCGGCAGTGAAATGAAAGTGTTCGCAATCATTCTGAGACATCAACGTGAACATGGGTGCTGCATCATCAAGACTACGACTATGGCAAAGGCCATCGGTGTCACTCATATCTCAATAGCCAATACGCTTGCGAGACTGAAAAAGATGGGCATTATCCATTATGAGGTGGCTGGAAAGAAGCGTGACAAGGTAATTGATTGGGATGCAATAGCCGTCCTGGACCAGATGAGTGCTAAGTGGAAAGCTGGTGGACTGACTGCTTTGAGGAAGAAACTCAAAGACAAGAACATCAACCGCATCGTGCCTGAAAACTACAAGGACATCAGAGCACAATTCGAGATTAACAGTGACCCGATTGAAAACGAAGAATACGATTAAGCTATGATAGACCCGAATCACAAATACGTCTTTGAATACCAGGACCTACCAAACGGTATCAGGGTTGTTGCTCTCGATTGCAGACTGAGAGACCTGCATCCGCAACCTCAAATGGTGAATGGTGAAATAAAGATGATGGTTCCTGCAGTAACCACAAAGGACTGCACCAAGATTGACGGCTGCATCTACTACTATAAAGGCAGGTGCCAAGAAACGTATATGAATGAGCTGGTAGAGTTCTTCCAGAAATCCTTGAAGCTCGATAAGAACTGGAAGAAAAACAAAGGCATAAACTTCATATTGCCTAATGGATGATCACGATGAAGCGTATGTGGATGACTGCTGCCAATACTGCAAGTCATTCTCGTCATCCAATTTCAGGATGAAGAAAGGCTACTGCATGAAACTGAGGAAAGCCGTGAAGCGTGATGGTTATTGCGGTTATTTCAAGCCCGACATCAAGGTTGAATACCAGATGGAGTGCAAGCCGATTGAAAAGACATCGGTACCTCCAAAGAACCGCTTCTCCAATTAAGCAAAGCGCCACCCCGATTTCCCAATTGGAGTGGTGCTTCTGTTATTACCAATAACTAAAAACCTAAAACTATAAATATTACTACTAACCTAAAACAATTTCCTAATAAAAATGCCCTGTGCCTGGCAGGGCACTGTTCTCTCCGCTGAGAGACAAGTTCAAAATCAAATCATATAAATTTATGACTCTATAATAATATAGTTATATTTTAAACGATTTATTTAGAATCAATGGTTAAAATAGTGAAAAAATAAATCTCATAACTAACTTTTGGCTATTTTTATCACTATAATTAAATATCAAGTTCAAAATTAAAAACAATAAATTATGCGAATCAAAAGGGTTTTTAGTGAGTATGAAAATTTTGTGTTGGGGTTAAGTGGCGGCATAAAAATTGTGCCAGATTTAAGTGAATACCTCACAGTTAAGGAATTTCATTTGTTCAACATTCTCTTGAAAAAATGTGAGACAGTCAGTATTGGCGAAAAATATATCACATTTAACTTCAAAGAGTGTGCTGAAACAAATGCAGATTTAGCGTTTATAACTGGATGGTCCCTTGGCACCCTAATAAAATGGAGCAATAAGTTAGAAAAGCTTGGCTTTATATGCACGCAAAGAAAAAGTCACATGGTGGTTAGAACAATTAACCATAAGTTGATTTATGACACACAAAAAAGAATTGGAGCAGATTTACTATTTGCACCAAAATTACTTAGAAAAGTGTGCAAAGACAAACATTTGTCACAGATCACAGATGATGACATAAAAGCAGCTCAAAAAATATTCAACTCTAAATTCTCAAAATAATTATGGGCAGAATATTCAGAAAAGCAATGGAAACTATAGGTTGTGGCAACAATATGTGGCCACACTCCTTGAAGTATTTCCTTGATGAATCTGAGCTCATAATGATGATGTGGTTTTTAGAAGATGCAAACGTCAATGATGATGAAATTATAAATTGCGGTTATGAAAAGATGGGATGGTCCGAAAGAAAATTTCGAAAGGTATTCTCAGGCATCCACAAAATTGGTTTGATTGATGTGAAACAAAAAAGAAGAATGACTGCAGAAATCACATTGAATGTTAAGGCTCTTATTCGTTTGAGTGACATTATGAGAGATTATCCGAGACTTAGATTTACACTAAGGGGGTATATGTGCGATAAAACAATATTGGAACTTTCTGATTCTGAAATATCAAAATTTGATAGAAAAGAAAGAAGAAAACAGAAAGAAAACAGTTAAGACATGCAGGATTGTGCATGTCTTAAATTGAAAAAATGATGTAAAGATTTAAGACATGCACAATTTTGCATCAAGACATGCACAAACGTGCATGTCTTAAATTTCGCCGAAATGCCGATAAACACAGGGGTTTCAGGCAATTTTTGGGGTGATGTATAGAAAATATATATAAAAAATATAAAGCTATATAGGATAACATATAGGTTATTTTCTTGTAACCATTAGGAATATAGGAAAAGCATTAATATTAGAATATCTGATAACTTCCAGTACCATGCCGTAAGGCATAAAAGAAAGCATTTAAGAACATAAAGGAATCTTTCAAGAAACATCTTACTCAACTTCCAGCATTTTATTTATAAAATATTCATGTGGCTATCGTAAGCAAAAGACCATGTAAGTGATTCTCCTATTAAAGGCAAAACAAAAGGTCACGTATAATTAGCCACGCGCCGCCGCCGAGCTTGGTCGCCGCCACTCGATTCTGCCAGCTCCCAAAGTTCCGTTTTTGTGGCGGCAAAAATTTATCGGGCGATTTTAAGCCGTTCTGAGCGCATTTTAGGCTTCTGGCCTTGTAGTTGCCCGCTGAAAGCCTGAAAATCGAAATTTGGGCCGTTTCTGTGCGAAATTCGGGCATTATTCGGTATTTTATGTATATGGGAGTTTTTATATGTGTTTTAACAAAAATGAAATCTGAAATTTTGGCCGAGAAATTTTTTGGGAATCATCCAAGATGAGTTTTATGGGGGAAAATGGATTTTTCGTTAGTGCTGGGAATCATCATGGTTTTGAACTTATGTTCAAGTGGGTGAGATTTGTGGTGCTGAAAAGAATGGTTCTAAGGAGATTGTTAATGTGGAATGAGGAAATGTTAAGGCGATGGTCTGGGAAAGCATCTGAGAGGCTTCCAGCGACCTATAGGGCTATTTTTAAGACGTATAATGAGAGTGAGAATGTGAGATTGTGTTTTGAAAATGGCTGGAAGAGACATAAATGTGGGAAAATCCGAAATTCAAAAATCGGAAATAGTTTGTGTATGGCTTCCAGTCCGCAGGGTACACCCACCCCTCTTTTTTCCTTTATTTATTGGTGTTTCCAGAGATTTCGACCCCTTCGTTTGGTTCACTTTCCGCAAAAGTGAACCTAATTGTTAAAGGTAAAAATACTTTACACCTATTTTGTCTTAATTCTTTATACGTCTATTTTTTCACTTTTACCATTATACCTTATTATGCAACCCGTGCGCGAACCGTTAAGGTCTGTTAATTTCTGTAAAAATGTGTTTAGTCTTGTCTCGGTTCTTTGGTTAAAAATCTTTATAACAAACGCTATCGTTCGTTGTAAAAAACATTAATACACTTTTTGTAAACATTTCAGAAAAGAAACGTGTATTTTTCTTCAACATTCATCACCTATTTATACGCGCACACTCAACGTACCTATCTAAGCATTTTAAAATGAGGAACTTACAACATGAAAATAAATTTGGAGTGCATTGAAAAACTACCTATGTTTGCTTTCGAAATCAGTTCACCACCGGTTTCAAAATCGTTCTTTCATTTATTGCGACACCACACGAAACAACCGACAACCAAATAGGCTATGCCTATATAAGGACACTATGTGTCTTGTCGGCAAAAGTAGTAAATCAGCCTATCCCTTGGGGATAGAGTGCGCTCACGGGTGTTGGGGTGAAATCCCTATTGGTACGGGGTGTATTGTATCTATGATACAAGAGTACATAGTGGTGCGTCCTGGTTCAGACAGGCGAGCTATGACCAAACGGAAAATCTTTGCACATATTTCGGCATGAGCGAATTGCGTTCAAAGGCATGAGTAGTCCGTAGTGGGGTGGTTCCTCGCAAAGCTACAGCGGTTCGCGGTGATGGTGTGCAAAGTCTGTAGGCGCACAAGTTGCAGACGTTCATCGACAGCTTTAGCAGTCACGAAAGTGACTACTATTATACTCTCTGACCTGTGCAGGGTTCGACTCCCTGCATGGGTCCGATATTGTCTAACAAAAGGGCAGGAAAGGACTGCCAGGGGTGCAACTCCCCAAACGAGAGTATTATGAAGCAGACTAAGATTACAGTGAAGCAGGAGAACAAAGGCAAGCGTGGTATCCTTGACCTGACTGGTCAGTTATCGCAGGTATTGAAGCAGTTCGAGGGAATCTACACCCGAAAGCTGCCAGAGACAGACGGCCTTACTGTGGAGGACTGGATGGAGGCGCACGGTGTGCCTCGCTTCGTTACGCCGAAAGGTGTGAAAAAGGGCTATACCCCAGCCCTGATTAACGGGGGGTGGAGA
>Ga0256407_10001356_pt1 | contig 52198 bp, 48 predicted proteins | sample RumenRJG_04DNA_FD_193489 | JGI IMG/M metagenome (GOLD analysis project Ga0256407, IMG submission 193489) | Bovine rumen microbial communities from Lethbridge, Alberta, Canada - RJG_04 | ecosystem: Host-associated > Mammals > Digestive system > Stomach > Rumen | place: Canada: Alberta... | reverse complement strand
GATAACGAGTTTCCACTTGTGAGATGATATTGAATAATTCTCTCACGTTCTTCTTTCGAATATGCCATAAGTTTTACACATTTATTTGGTCCTAAATGTGTCTACTTATTTCAGGACAAGACATGTCATTTTTTTTGTTGTAACTTCGACCTCCTCCCCCATCAAAGATGGGGCCCCTTCGAAAGTACGGTCGCATTTTGCGGGATATATGAGCATGGGCGGGGATTTTTTTTGAGAAATAAGACTACCGTCTATCCTTAAAGGTTCCTGAGCGTCTATCCGTGAGTGAACTCCCGATAGGCACTCTGTGACCTTTAAGACGCGATAAATCGCTCAATTTCTCAAAAAAATCCCCGAACGCTTGCATATATGCAAAATTTGTTGTACCTTTGTACGATTTTTTGAATGTATTGTATTTTTTAATACAATCCCGATGTAAAAAGAGTAGATACATGTTAAGGCATTTACACATACAGAACTATGCGCTGATAAGCCATCTGGATATAGATTTTGAAGGGGGTTTTTCGGTGCTAACCGGTGAGACAGGAGCAGGAAAGAGTATTATCCTTGGTGCGCTGGCGCTCGTTATGGGCGCAAGGGCGGATAGCAAGGCTATCACGGACGGAGAGGAGAAATGTATTATTGAAGCGGTGTTTAATAACCCCACCCCAACCCTCCCCTCAAGGGAGGGAGAGATGATCATCCGTCGCGAACTATACGTTAATGGAAAGAGCCGGTCGTTTGTGGATGACAGTTTGGTGACGCTGCAGGAGTTGAAGAGTTTGGCAAATAAGCTGATCAATATTCATAGCCAGCACGCAAATCTGCTGATTGAGAATGCGGATTTTCAGTTGGAAGTAGTGGATGCCATCGCGCAGAACGGAGCTCTGTTAGAAGCGTATAGCAGTCAATACGAGCGGTACATGGCGGCTTGCGAGGAGTTGCAAAAGTTACAGAGTTTGGCAAAGAAAAGTCAGCAGGATGCGGATTATATCCAATACCGCTACAAGCTCTTGGACGAGGCGCATTTGGAAGCCGGCGAGTTGGAAGAATTGGAGGACGAGCAATACCGTTTGAGCCACGCGGAGGAGATCCGGACGGCATTAGAGACGGCATTGGAGGCATTGAGCGGTGAGCAAGGGAGCGCGTTAGAGGCTCTTCGGGCATGTCGGCTGGACGAAGCGGCAAGCGAGTTACAGGAGCGTATTGACAGCGCGCGGATAGAGCTGCAAGACATCGCCGAAGAGGCGGAACGCAAACTGAACCATATAGAGATGGACCCGCAGCGGTTAGAATGGGTGGAAGAACGAATCGGTACGCTGGAGGAGTTGAAGCATAAGTTCAGCGCAGAGACGGTTGACGAACTGATCGCTATGCAGGACGAGTTAGCGGAACAAGTGAACCGTTTGGACAGTTTCGATTTCGATATCGAGCAAGCGAAGAAAAATGTTGAGACGGAGAAAAAGGCGTTAACGAAAGCTGCAGAGGCGTTGACCAAGAGCCGCAAAGCGGTTGTGCCGCAGATATGCGAGCGGTTAATAAGCGGTTTGCAGAGTTTGGGTGTGGCGCACGCGAAAATAGAGGTCCCTATTCTACCCGCTCCGGATTTTACTCCGAACGGTTGTGACGAAGTGCAGATTCTCTTTGCAGCGAACCTCAACCAAAGCCTGCGGGCAGTGAGCGAAGTAGCGTCCGGCGGTGAGATAAGCCGATTGATGCTCTGTATCAAGGCGTTGATTGCTTCGACCAAAGGGTTGCCGACTATCATCTTCGACGAGATAGACACAGGTGTAAGCGGTAACATAGCGACGCAGATGGCGAAGATCATGAAAGAGATGTCGAAGAGCCGCCAGATCATCGCGATCACCCATCTGCCGCAGATAGCCGCACAGGGCGAGAGCCATTACAAGGTCTATAAAGCCGATACCGACAAACGGACAGAGACCCATATCAGCCGCTTGACGGATACAGAGCGGATCACGGAGATTGCCTCTATGCTGAGCGGAAAAGACGTAAGCGAGGCGGCGGTTCAAACAGCACAGGAATTGTTAAATAATAATTGACGATTGGACGATTGACGAGGTACGATTGATTGACAATTGAAAAGAATTGTTCGATTGTTCACCGTAAATCGTCAATCCCGCGAAGCGGTAAATCGTCAATCGTAAATTTGTAAATCGTAAATAAACTTTATGTTGCCATTAGCAGAACGAATGCGTCCGAAGACGCTGGACGAATACATAGGACAGAAACATCTGGTGGGTGAAGGAGCGATCCTGAGGCAGATGATCGAGAGCGGGAATATCGCTTCGTTCATTCTGTGGGGTCCTCCGGGCGTGGGCAAGACGACCTTAGCAAGGATTATTGCACATCAGTTACAGCGTCCGTTCTACACGCTGAGCGCTGTGACGAGCGGCGTGAAGGAAGTGCGGGACGTAATCGACAAAGCAAAACGGAACGCCTCGATGAACAGCGGACTGTTTGCCCCGACGGACGGAAGAAGCCCGATTCTGTTTATTGATGAGATCCACCGTTTCAGCAAGAGCCAACAAGACAGTCTCTTGGGAGCCGTGGAAGAAGGAACGATCACGCTGGTCGGTGCGACGACGGAGAACCCGAGTTTTGAGGTCATAACGCCGCTCTTGAGCCGATGCCAAGTGTATGTACTCAAATCGCTGGACAAAGAGGATCTGCTGGAACTACTTAACCGTGTGCTGACCAAAGATGAGTACATCCGTTCGTTGGGAATACAGGTCAAAGAGAACGAGGCGTTATTGCGTTTCAGCGGAGGCGATGCACGGAAGTTGCTGAACATCATTGAGTTGGTGGCCAACAGCGGCGTGAAAGAGATTACAAACGAGACCGTAACCAAGCAGTTGCAGCAAAACCCCGTGGCTTACGACAAAGACGGAGAGATGCACTACGATATCATTTCGGCGTTCATCAAATCGGTTCGCGGAAGTGACCCGCAGGCTGCTATTTATTGGCTCGCACGCATGATAGAAGGCGGCGAAGATCCGAAGTTCATCGCGCGTCGGTTGGTTATTTTGGCGAGCGAAGATATCGGTTTGGCGAACCCGAATGCGATGTTGTTAGCGAACACCTGTTTCGACGTAGTGAACAAGATCGGTTGGCCGGAAGGGCGCATTCCTTTAGCGGAAACGACGATCTATTTAGCGACCTGTAAGAAAGACAACTCGGCGTATCTGGCAATAGACGAAGCGCTGGCAAAAGTGCGCGAAACGGGTAATTTACCTGTTCCGTTACATCTTCGCAACGCACCGACGAGTCTAATGAAAGATCTCGGTTATAACGACGGATACTTATATCCGCATGATTTTCCGGGACACTGGGTAGAGCAGCAGTATTTGCCGGATGAGTTGACGGGAACGACTTTTTGGAAGAAATAACCCCTCCCTCCCCCTCCCCTCAAGGGAGGGAAAAATAGAAAATGGCCGGATTGTACATACATATACCGTTCTGCAAGCGGAGATGCCTGTATTGCGATTTTTACTCCACGACGCTGTTGGGGAGACAAAAGGAATATGTGGCGGCATTATGCAAGGAGATTAAAGCGCGAAAAGACGAAGCAGGCGAACCGATACGGACAATTTATATCGGAGGAGGCACTCCAAGCACGCTCACTTTGGAATCGGTGACAGCACTAAACCAATATTTGCCCAGGGCTTGCATAGAAGAATATACGATGGAGATCAATCCAGGCGATGCGACAGAGGAATACTTGCGGGGATTAAGAGCGCTGGGAGTTAACCGGCTGTCGATGGGTGTGCAGTCGTTTCAGGATAAGTTATTACGGTTCATCAGTCGGCGGCACAACGCACAGCAAGCGATAGACGCGGTACATATGGCGAAGAGGCGGGATTTGAGAACATCTCCATTGATTTGATGTACGCGCTGCCGGGTCAGACGATGGCGCAATGGAAAGCGGATATAGAGACGGCATTGGGGCTCGGCGTACAACATATTTCGTCTTACGGACTGATGTACGAAGAAGGGACGATGTTGACCCGGATGCGAGATAAAGGAGATATCATACCGATAGACGAAGAGACAGAGAACGCGATGTACGACACCCTCTGCGAACGGCTCAAAGAAGCGGGTTTTGTGCATTACGAGGTGAGCAATTTTGCGCTTCCGGGCTATGAAGCGAAACATAATAGCAGTTATTGGGACGGCACGCCGTATATCGGTGTGGGAGCCGGAGCGCACAGTTATATAGGACGTGTTCGGAGTTGGAATCCCGATGATTTGGAAGCGTATATAACGGGGATAGAGAACGGGACTTTGGTTCGCGAGAGCGAGACGCTAAGCGACAAAGACCTGTACAACGAGCGGATCATGCTGGGGCTGAGAACGAATAAGGGGATCCCCGTATCGGACGTGGACGTACGTAATGCGAACGAGATGGTAACGAGAATGACAGGTAAGAATCCGCTATTACGGGAGACGGACGACGGGCGTTTGGTTGCCACACAAAAAGGAATACATGTTTTAAATCGAATAATTGAAGATCTGATGATATGAAAACGAAGAGTTGGTACAAACCATTCTTATTGTGGTTCTGGGGATTATTCCTTGGCGGGATGACGGTTGCTTTTCTGGTCATTTGGTTGATTACCAAAGGTGCGTTGGGTTATTTGCCGCCGTTGGAGGAGTTGCAAAATCCGAAAAACACGTTCGCGAGCGAGATTATCTCGTCCGACATGCAGTCACTTGGGCGGTATTACCGCTATGAGAACCGTATCGGTGTGCAATACACGGATTTGTCTCCGAACCTTATTAACGCGTTAATTGCCACCGAGGACGCTCGTTTTTACAAACACACGGGCGTGGATTTCAAGTCGATGTTCCGCGCGGTACTCAAACTTGGTCGTGCGGGCGGTGGTTCTACCCTCACCCAACAGCTGGCAAAGCAGTTATGGTCTCCTCGGGCGAACAATATTTTCGAGCGCGCGATGCAGAAACCGATCGAATGGGTGATTGCCACGAAGCTGGAAAGGCTGTATTCGAAGGACGAGATCCTGCTGATGTATCTCAATCAGTTTGATTTTCTATACAACGCCGTGGGTATTCAATCGGCATCTCAGGTTTATTTCTCCACTACTCCGGGCGAGCTCAAATTAGAGCAGGCGGCGATGTTAGTAGGTATGTGTAAGAACCCGTCGTTGTATAACCCCGTTCGTCATCCGGAGCGCGCCACAAACCGCCGCAACACGGTGCTGAGCCAAATGGAGAAATACGGGTATATAGACGAGGCAACACGCGATTCGATATCGGCTCTTCCAATTGAGTTGCACTATAGTTCGGTAGATCACAAACAAGGTATTGCACCCTATTTCCGCGAGTACTTGCGAGGCGTGCTGACCGCCAAAGAGCCCAAAGAGAGTGATTATTTCGATTGGAACAAACAGCAATACAAGATTGACCGTTGGAACTGGGACAATAATCCTTTATACGGTTTTTGCGAGAAAAACAAGAAACCCGATGGCAGCAAATACGATATTTACCAGGATGGTTTGAAGATCTACACGACGCTTGATTCTCGCATGCAGCGCTATGCGGAAGAGGCAGTAAGCGAACATATGCAAGCTCAGCAGAAATCGTTCTTCAAGGAACTCAAGCGCAAGAAATCCGCTCCTTTCTCTTCATCGCTGACCAAAGAGGAGATCAAAGGTATCATGAACCGCTCCATGAAACAGACCGACCGATACCGGATGATGAAAAAAGCCGGCATAAGCGCCGATTCTATTCAGGCGGCTTTCATGACTCCGCGCGAGATGCAAGTATTCACTTACGACCGCGGCATGATAGATACGGTAATGAGTCCGTACGATTCGATCAAATGGCAGAAGAGTTATCTGCGCTGCGGATTCATGTCGATGGATCCGCATACAGGTCATGTAAAAGCCTATGTGGGCGGTCCTAATTTCTCCCATTTCCAATACGATATGACCACAAAAGGTCGCCGTCAAGTGGGATCAACCGTCAAACCCTATCTGTACACGTTGGCGATGGACGAAGGTATGTGGCCGTGCGACAAGACTGTGAATGAGCCGATTACCTTAGTTGACGGAAACGGCGTAGAATGGACTCCGCGCGACACGCATGACAAATACAAAGGCGACACCGTCACCCTCACATGGGGTCTTCAATACTCGTCCAACTGGATCTCCGCTTATCTGATGTCGCTCTTCACTCCCGAACAATTAGTGAAGATGATGCAGTCCTTCGGTATTCAAGGTCAATTGGATCCGGTGGTTTCGCTCTGTCTGGGTCCGTGCGAAGTGAGCGTAGAAGAGATGGTGGACGCCTATACGACTTTTGCGAACAAAGGTATTCGTACCGAACCGCTCTACGTAACCCGAATCGAAGATAACAAGGGAAATATCATCGCTTCTTTCACTCCTCGCACACATGAGATCATCAGCGAGACGACGGCATACAAGATGATTTATATGCTGCGCGCGGTATTGGATCACGGAACGGGTGTCCGTGTTCGCTTCAAATATGGAATCACGGCTCCGATGGGCGGCAAAACCGGTACGACGAACAATAACTCCGACGGTTGGTTTATGTGCTTCACACCCTCATTAGTGAGCGGAACCTGGGTCGGCGGAGAAGATCGTGGCATACATTTTGATACAATGGCAGAAGGACAGGGCGCTTCGATGGCTTTGCCTATCTGCGCGATTTATATGCAGAAAGTGCTGGCCGATCCGGAATTGGGTTACAGTCCCAATGAACAATTTGATATTCCGGCTTGGTTTGACCCCAATGATGGATGTAAGTAATTGATAATTGAAAATTGATAATTGAGAATTAAAAGATACATATTATCCTTGGTACTTGGTACATGTTCCCTTTGTACCTTTGCGCAGCTGAATACCGACCGTATTACGGCGATTGGTAAGAATGCTTTGTACTATGAGGATTACGTGCTGTCTATTCAATATTTCAATCAGGTGATTCGTCTGAAGCCGTATTTGACCGAACCCTATTTTTACCGCTCTATAGCCAAGATTCAGTTGGAGGATTTTCAGGGAGCACTCAAGGATTGCAATACGGCGATAGACCATAATCCTTTCTCGCCCGGTTATTACTACACCCGCGGATTTATATACTATCGTCTGGAAGAATGGGAAAAAGCAGAGTCGGACTATACGCAAGCATTGTTTTTCTCTCCGGAGAATCACACCTATTTGTTATTGCGCGCAGACACGCGTGCGCAACTCAAACGCTATGATGAGGCACTCGAAGATATCGAACTTCTCTTGCATCGCGAGCCTCATTCCGCATCTTTTTGGAGCGAAAAAGGACGAATCTGCTTAGCCAAACGAGATACTCTGGCGGCGCTCAGCGCATTGGAGCAAGCGGCAGAATATGACAAAACGAACCCCGCTGTATGGTCGGCTTTAGGTGTGACGAACCTCATGCTCAACGAAGAGGACAAAGCCTATGTGCAACTGACGCAAGCTATCAATCTTGGCTCCAAATGGGCGGGCGATTTCACGAACAGGGGCATCATCCATTACCACCGTCATAACTATCGCGGCGCATTGTCGGATTATGACCAGGCGGTAAAGATCGCTCCCCAAGATGCCGATGTTTATTACAACCGAGGTGTTTTGCGTCAGGAAGTGGGCGATTACAATAATGCGTTGGAAGATCTGCACACGGCGATTGAGTTGGCTCCCGAACGGACAGAAATGCGTTACCAAAGAGGATTAGTGGAGATGCAACTGAAGCAATGGAAAGAGGTAGTAGAAGATATGAATACGCTTATTGCTCGCTACCCGTATTTCCTGCCGGCTTATTATATGGCTGCCCAAGCAGAGACATATCAGGGACATACCAAGGAGGCATATAAATACCGCAAACAGGCCTATGACTTAGAGCAACGCAAAGAGGATATCCAAGCCGCTCAACCCAATACGGATATTCAGATTGCTGACGCACAGCCGCCCAAAAGAGACCGACGCAAGGAGTTCTCCTCCTCAATGGCTCAGAAACAGACCGAGCTATCGGAAGATGAGGAAAAATATCGTTCTCCAGCTCGAGGCGCCGTACAGAAACGCTATCAGGATGTAGTGAACGAAGCCCATATTGTGCTCAGTTATTACAGCAAAGACCTGACGCTCCGAAGTACGAATTACTATCATCATCTGGTGGAATACATCAACCAGAACGGTATTATGCCTGCCGCGATGCGTTTCACGAGTCAGGAATTGGCGTTGACGGCAGAAATGGTAGATTTTCATTTTGCTGAGATCACGCAGCTTTCCAACCGCATTGACCGAGCGCCCAATGCCGACCTCTATTTCGCGCGCGCCATGGAGTTTGCAATCGTACAGGACTATACGAGCGCTATTGATGATTGCACACGCGCTCTCTCGCTGACTGAAGCCAAATCGCCGCTTACTGTCATCGCTACTTTCTGCCGCGCGAACTGGCGATACCGGTTAGTAGAATACCAACGCGCTAACGGGGAAAAAGTGGCGACCGCCAATATGGACTATGACATTATGCTGCGCGACTATGATCAGGTGATTGCGATGCAACCGGATTTCTCCTTTGCCTATTACAACAAAGCAAATACCCTCTGTGCGCAACACGAATGGAAAGATGCAATAGAAAACTACACCAAAGCTATCTCGGTAGATCCCGAATTGGCAGAAGCGTATTTCAACCGCGGACTGACATATATCTATACCGGCGAGAACGAGAAAGGACTTGCCGATCTATCCAAAGCCGGTGAACTGGGAATTTATCAGGCATACAATTTGCTGTCACGGTTTAAGTAAGAACCCTACCAACCTCCCCACAAGGGGAGGAGAGACACCCCCTGACCCCTCTCAGAGGGGGAAGAGAATTTAAGATTTGAAATTTGAAAATTGGAAATTAAACGATACATATTAATTTTGGTACTTGGTACATTGTCCCTTTGTACCTATTCCCAATTGCTCTATGAGATTTCGGGCAACGGAACAAAACAAAAGTCGTACCTCTTAGCCACTAACCGCATGGTGGATATGCAGTTTTTGGATACCATTCCGAATGTGTTCAAATGTTTCAGCAAGTGCAAAACGGTCATTACTGAATTTGCCATGCAGGACTACGAAGCCCTCGCTGCATTACGCCAAGCCGCCGTACTACCCGACTCTACCAAATTGCGCAGCTATTACAGCGAAAGTGATTATAAATATATTGACGACGCTCTTCGTATCAACTTAGGCATGAGTTTAAATCAATTATGCCGAATGAAACCCGCCTATTTAACGGAGATGTTCCGGACTGAATTGATGAGAAAATGGTTGCAGTATGACGAGCAAAAATCAATGGAGAATTTCTTTGAAAACATAGCTGCGCAGAAGAATATGCCGGTAATCGGATTGGACAATATCGGCGAAACGATGTACATGCTTTTTGACCGCGAACCTTTTGAATGGCAGTGTAAAGAATTGCTCAAAGTGATTGAATATCCGGATAACGAAGTAAAACAAGAACGGGCAATCAAAGAGATGTACCGAAACGGACGGCTGACGGATATTGCGTACCAAATAGAAGGTCCCAACAACACGACCTCCATCTCCTATTCGGACTATCAAGTATACTGTCAACGCAACGAACAATGGGTGAAACGATTGGCACCACATTTGAGAAAAGGTGCATGTTTTATCACGCTCAATGCCATCTATATAGGAGGAGAGAAAGGATTATTGGAACAATTGCGCACCGCCGGATACCGAGTGCGGTCTGTCAATAGGAAATTAAAAATTAAATAAAAATATTACAAATGAAAAAGGTATTTTCTGTATTGGCAGCCTTTGTGCTTGCCGCTACAATGAGTGTCAATGCTGCTGAACGCGGCAAGTTTATTCACGTTGATGCATCAGTTAACAAGAACCTGAAGCCGCAGTTAGCATTCGCTCAGGCGCACGTTGACGGAGTGGACATCACTACCCTTCTCGTGCAAACCGTAAACGTGAACAATTTCAATGAGTTCACCGATGCATCACGTGTGTTGGTTCGTTTTGCAGACGGAAACGCCATGCGTCTCAACCGCGTTGCCGGTTCGCAAGTGAGCACCCGTAAGTACAGCAAGAAAAACGGCACTGCCACCATCTCGTATTACGAGACCGTTACGGAATATGAAGTAACGCCGGAGGTGATTGAGAAACTCGAAGCCGGCATTGCGATCATCAAAGTCCGTGTGGTATTCAAAGAGAACGATGCCAAGGACTACGACATCGCTGAGGGCTATCAACCGAAAATGGCAGCCGATCTGTACAAATCTTATCAAGAAGCAGCAGATAAGAACAAAAAGTCGCACAGTGACATGAGTGATGAGGATTTCTAAGCGAATCATAGTATTTTGTTTCATATCCCTGCTTCTTTGCCCAACTAAAGCTCAAATCGGCATGCAGGAGTTAGGCGATTCGCTTACTGCTTACACCGGTTTTTCCCGTGTATGGTCTCCGCCTGTACGTGTCAAACAACTCCGAGTGAACGGAAAGAGAATAACCCTTCGCACGAACAAAACACTCCGAGACGTACGTTGGACACCTGAAAATGTGGCAGATATCAAAGGGCGCATCAGTATGTGGGTACTTGGTAATACGAAAGGAGAGGTCACTATCCTTTCCGGCAATACGAATATCGAAAACCTCATCACCGATTGCGCCCGACAAACAGCGAAACGCTCAAATAGTCCGAAGAACGGTCAAACAAACAGAGCCGATCTGACCGACCGCCAAATTGTCATATACCCTTCCCACGGACTCTATTTCAACCATAACCACAATGAATGGATTTGGCAACGAGCCACACTTTGGACGACGGTTGAAGATCTCTATTCGCAAGAATATGTGCGGCTTATCAAACGGATGTTGGAGAATGCCGGAGCAACGGTTTTGATGCCTCGCGCCGGTATAGAGCAACAAGAGAGGGGCGTTTCCGGTATGCCGCAATGGACCGAAGGCGCACGCTATTGGTTGCTCTCGCAAGGAGCTGACAGCACGCTTTGGAATCTGTACGAGGGCGATGAATACAAGGATGACATGAAATGTCGCGCGATGTGGGTCAATTCGTTGGAGAGTCCGGCGGATCTTTGTTTGGCTTTCCATACGGATGGTCTGGATAGCGGAGACGATAGTACTATCGTTGGAACCTTGGCTATTTATACGGCTCACGATGATGATGGCAAAACGACTCTCCGTAACGGACGTGATCGTGAAAAAGTCAATAGAAACCTAGCAGATTGGATTCAAACCCAAGTGACTGAAGATCTGCAACATATAGTGCCTCATTGGACACGCCGACAACTGAAAGAAGCGAACTACTGCGAGAGCCGCGTGCCCGTTGTGCCGAGTATGATTCTTGAGCTACTCAGCCATAAGAATATGGCGGATATGAAGTATGGTCTGAATCCCAAATTCCGCTTTGCCGCTTCGCGCGCGGTATATAAAGGCATCCTGCGTTACCTCAATGGTCCGGACGCCAGCGTCCAGCCCTTACCGGTAGAGCAGCTAAGTATCGGGAAAGACGGCCTGCTGAAATGGAAAGCGCCAATAGATACGCTCGAGATGTCCGCCAGACCAACGTATTACATGGTCTATACGCAGGCGGACAATGGAGAGTGGGATGTGCAGCAAGTGACTAATACGCAAGTTCGTCTGGAAAACAAACGCGGTGTCCGTTATAGTTATTATGTAGTGGCAGGCAACGAAGGCGGTCTATCCTTCCCCTCGCCGATTATCAGTTCGTATATAAGCGAGAAAGAAGAGAATCCCACCATTCTTGTGGTGGATGGTTTTGATGAGGTCTATGGTCCGGATTGGTTTGCCGACTCCACTTTTGCCGGCATCGTGCCCGGCAGTTACGCGTGCGAAGATGGTTTCTCATGCGCTTATATCGGCGAACAATGGAATTATCGACGCGCGGACACATGGACGAATGACGACAACTGTGGATGGGGTTCGTGCTACCGAGACCATGCAGGTCAATTGACGATAGGTAACACCCACGATTATGCCGTTTTGCATGGTCGCGCGCTTCAACAGATGGGATTTTCCTATGTCTCCTGCACAGCAGAAATGGCGAGGTTAGACAGTTCATTTGCCGCAGTGGACTACATTTGCGGACGAAACAGAATTCCGGTAAAGGCGGATTACATACCGTTACTATCCGAATACTTGAAACAAGGCGGACGTCTGCTGCTTAGTACGGATCATCTCTCTGCGCTCGATCCGAAATGGACCAAACGCAATCTGCATGCTTCCTATTATGCTGCGCAAGCAACCCGTTCCGGCAAAGTGCAACTACGATACGAGAACGCGCCCAAACGTCCCTTCACTCTCCTACTCTCGCCCAACGATACCCAATTATTCACGGCTCATCCTGAAGGACTCAAGCCGGAGGAGGGATCTGTTTGGGCTACGTATCTGGACATGCGAGTTCCGGCGGCAGTCGCTACACCCACGACTCTCGTCTTTGGTTTCCCGTTGGAAGCGACTACGGATTTTAACAATCTATACAGATATTCCATAGAATGGTTAGTACAATGAAAAAGAAGAACTTACCGATTTTTGAGAACATAGAGATCACCGGCGTAGCAGCCGAAGGCAAAGCCCTTGTGCGCATCAATGATATCGTCACATTCGTGCCGAACTGCGTGCCGGGCGATGTTGTGGATCTGCAAGTGACAAAAAAGAAGCACTCTTTCATGGAGGCGAAAGTACTCCGAGTAGTTAAACCCAGTCCGGTGCGTTGCGAAGCGAGATGCAAGCATTTCGGAGTATGCGGGGGTTGCAAATGGCAAATTCTGCCTTACGAAGAGCAGATTCGTTACAAGCAGCAACAGATAGTAGACAACCTCACCCGAATCGGCAAAATCGAGTTGCCGGAGATATCTCCCATCCTCGGCTCGAAGCACATCTACGAATATCGTAACAAACTCGAATTCACCTGTGCAGACCGCAAATGGTTTCCTTGGGAGGTGATTGAAGCCGCCGGAGGGCTGGACAAGATAGACAGCAGTTACGGCTTAGGTTTTCATATCCCAGGCGCGTTTGACAAAGTGCTGGATATAGAGGAGTGCCACTTGATGCCGGAGATTAACAACCGTATCCGGAATAGTGTGCGCGAGTATGCCCGCACGCACGGGCTAACGTTCTATAACGAACACACGCATGAGGGATTACTCCGCACGCTCATCTTGCGGAACAACCATAAAGGCGAACTGATGCTAATTGTTGTTTTCGGTACCGAAATTAAAAATGAAAAATTAAAAATTAAAAATTTCTTAGAGTTCCTGCACACGGAGTTTCCGGAGATCATCTCCCTGCTTTATGTGGAGAATACCAAATTCAACGACACGATTGGAGATTTGGAGGTAAAATGCTATTTCGGACAAGATCATATTATGGAGGAGATGGAGGGGTTGCTGTTTAAAGTAGGTCCAAAATCTTTCTACCAAACCAATACCGAACAGGCGTATGAGCTCTATAAAGTAGCACGAGAGTTTGCCGAGTTGAGTGGAAACGAATTGGTGTATGATTTATATACGGGTACCGGAACCATCGCTAATTTCGTAGCTCGGCAGGCACGACAAGTGATCGGTATTGAATATGTGCCGGAAGCGATTGAAGACGCAAAGGTCAATTCGTCAATTAACGATATTCAAAACACGCTCTTCTTTGCGGGAGACATGAAGGATATTCTCAATGATGACTTTGTAGCACAATACGGTCGTCCGGACGTCATCATCACCGATCCTCCCCGCGCAGGAATGCACGAAGATGTGGTGAATGTGATTCTGAACGCAGAGCCCAAACGCATCGTCTATGTGAGTTGCAACCCCGCTACGCAGGCTCGTGATTTAGCATTACTTGATGCCAAATATCGCGTAACTAAAGTGCAACCGGTAGATATGTTTCCCCATACGCAACATGTAGAAAACGTAGTTCAATTGGAATTAAAATGATAGCATTACTGATTTTATTTCATGTTTATTTCGTGTCCTTCACGGATAAACCGGAGAAGACAGCTCCACAATTATCGCCTCGTGCCGTAGAGCAACGCGCCAAGTGGAATATTCCTACGGATGCTATGGATTATCCGGTAAGCGGTATGTACCTCAACCAAGTACGTCAAGCCGGTGCTAAAGTTCACCATGTGAGCCGTTGGTTTAACGGGGCTACGGTGGAGATGGATAGTTTGACAGCTGAAAAAATAGCAGCACTCAAGTTCGTGACCGGCGTTGAGATGACGCGTGACGACAATGATGCAGCTGTGTATGCTCCGCTCAAGAATCGCATGCGCTCGCAGGCCGACGAAGACTTTCGACGGACAGACAAACAACTGGCGACTTATAACCTGACTCCGTTGCACGAAGCCGGCTTCGAAGGACAAGGAATACTAATGGCTATCTGCGATGGAAGTTTCTATAACGCAAATACGCTCTCCTGTTTCCGCCAAAAAGACTTGGAACTCGGACATTATGATTTGACGGATGATGCCGAAGATTTCTATGGTTATACCGGTGAACATGGCACGCGCTGTCTCAGTGTCATCTCGGGTATTCAAGACTCGTACTATAGTGCTGCTTCTAAAGCGCAGTATTACTTAATGCGCTCCGAAGAGAGCGAAACAGAGAGTCCAAAAGAGATGGATAATCTGGTAGCCGCGCTTGAGAAAGCCGATTCGCTGGGTGTGAACGTCTTCTCTGTATCGCTGGGTTACGCGAAGTTTGACAAGACCGAGTGGTCTTTGCCTAAGTCTGCTTTGGATGGCATCACCACGCGTGTCAGCCGTGCGGCTACTATTGCAGCGCGCAAAGGAATGCTTGTGTGCGTGGCAGCAGGCAATGAAGGCAATGATGAAAATTGGCGTACTATGAGCGTACCTGCTGATGCAGACAGTATTCTGACCGTTGGAGCGGTTGGAACCGACAGCATCATTGGCAAATTCTCCAGTTGGGGACCTTCTGCGGACGGACGTATTAAGCCCGAAGTATGTGCGGTTGGCGTAGCTGCAACACTTATCAACTCGAACGGAACAATTGTACAAAGTAATGGTACCAGTTATGCAACGCCGCTTTTAGCCGGCATGGCTGCTGCCCTTTGGTCTGCTTTACCCAATGAAAACGCTATGCAGATACGAGACCGCATCATCCGATCTGCAGACCGATATACAACGCCAGACACGAAACAATACGGCTATGGAATCCCAGACGCATGGAAAGCCTATAAGATGTCGATTCCTACAGGAGTAGAGGATGTACAAGGAAATAAAGTACAATGTACAAAGGTTATGGAGAATGGGGTTCTTTATTTGATGTACCAAGGAGCGAAATACAATGTACAAGGCCAACGAATGAAATAGACACAAAAAAAAGGCAGGCTATCTACATCGCACCGCTACAACCTCCTACCCTTGCTACGGTCAAGTCCTGGGGGAGTTCAGAGGGAGCTGGTCGTATAGCACCTGCCTAAAATTCACTTTTTTCAAAAACGACTGCAAAGGTACAACAATTTTCGCACATATGCAAATTTTTTACATATTTTTTTTCTAAACTGAATAAAATTCCTTTTTTTGCATCTGTTCTAATTAACACAACCACACTATTTTAGAAAAGAATATATCACCGGACAGAAATAAATTTGTGTAAAAACTTGCATATATCAAAAAAAAGCTGTAAATTTGCAGAAAATTTAGTTTAACCCTTAAAAACATACTACTATGAACGTTACAATCAATGCCGTAAATTTTGAAATGGCAGACAAACTGGAGCAATTTATCGAAAAAAAGATGAATCGTTTTGAGCGTCACCTGAACGGAGATGACAAAGTGGAAATCCGTATGTCGGTGGTTAAGCCTCAGACAAATAACAACAAAGAGGTAAAGATTCGTATCGCTGGTCTGTTCGCGGAAAAAACAGCAGATACGTTCGAAGAAGGTATTGACGCATGTTTGACTGCGTTGGAGTCGCAGCTGGAACGCCGCAAAAACGCATAACACTTGTCCGGGCTTTGGCTCGGACATTTTTTATGACATCTATCTGCCAAAATGGCAGAAGAGGAGCGTTTGGCACGAAAGTTGACAATTGATAATTGAGAATAATAGCCCTCTCTTGGGCTAACGACAAACAAATAACGATTAAAAACAAATATATTATGAGTAAGATTCAACCATTAGCAGACCGCGTGCTGATAAAACCTGCGGCTGCAGAAGAGAAGACAGTAGGCGGGATCATCATTCCCGATAGTGCCAAAGAGAAACCGCTTCGCGGTGAAGTATTGGCTGTAGGAAACGGAACCAAAGACGAAGAGATGGTCCTCAAAGCCGGCGACCAAGTGCTTTACGGAAAATATGCCGGAACAGAACTCGAACTGGACGGCGAGAAATTCCTTATCATGCGTCAAAGCGATGTTTTGGCGAAAATCAATTAACTAGTCCACAGTCGACTAGTATATATACTAGTAAACTAGAAAATTTTTCAATATTATGGCAAAAGATATTACTTATAACGTAGAAGCCCGTGAGGCTTTGAAACGTGGCGTTGACCAGTTGGCCGACGCAGTTAAAGTGACGCTAGGTCCGAAAGGTCGCAACGTAATCATTGATAAGAAATACGGAGCTCCGCATATCACTAAAGATGGTGTGACGGTAGCTAAAGAAGTAGAGTTGAAAGATGCTGCAGAGAACCTCGGAGCACAGCTCGTCAAAGAAGTAGCATCAAAGACAGGCGATCAGGCAGGCGATGGTACAACGACCGCTACTGTACTGGCACAAGCTATCGTGGGAGTAGGTCTGAAGAACGTGACTGCCGGAGCTAACCCGCTCGATCTCAAACGCGGTATTGACAAAGCCGTTGCTGCTGTAGTGGCTGAGATCAAGAAGAACGCCGTAGTCGTTGGCAATGACTTCGATAAGATCGAGCAAGTAGCTACCGTTTCGGCTAACAATGACGCAGAGATCGGTAAACTGATTGCTGACGCGATGCGTAAGGTTTCGAAAGACGGTGTGATCACCATCGGCGAAGCCAAAGGTATGGACACCACTATCGACGTGGTACAAGGTATGCAGTTCGACCGTGGATACATCAGTCCGTATTTCGTAACCAACACCGAGACGATGCAGGTAGAGATGGACAAACCGTATATCCTGATCTACGATAAGAAGATCTCGAACCTCAAAGAGCTCCTTCCGGTTCTAGAACCGGCGGTACAGAGCGGTCGTCCGTTGCTGATCATCGCCGAGGACGTAGATAGCGAAGCATTGACCGCACTGGTTGTTAACCGTCTTCGCGCACAACTGAAGATCTGCGCTGTCAAAGCACCGGGATTCGGTGATCGTCGTAAAGAGATGCTCGAAGACATCGCTATCCTCACCGGCGGAACAGTTATCAGCGAAGAGAAAGGTATCAAGTTAGAGAGCGCAACGATTGAAATGCTCGGTACCGCCGAGACCATCACTGTTAACAAAGACAACACGACCATCGTCAACGGAGCAGGCAATAAAGAAGCAATCGCGAACCGAGTGGCTCAGATCAAAGCACAGATCGCTGCTACCAAATCGACCTACGACAAAGAGAAACTGCAGGAACGTCTTGCTAAACTCGCAGGTGGTGTTGCACAACTCAATGTAGGAGCAGCATCGGAGGTGGAGATGAAAGAGAAGAAAGACCGTGTCGATGACGCTTTGAGCGCTACCCGTGCAGCTATCGAAGAAGGTGTAGTACCCGGCGGCGGAGTGATGTATATCCGTGCACAGGCTGCTTTGGAAGGTCTCAAAGGTGAGAACGAGGACGAGCAGACCGGTATCGAGATCGTGCGTCGTGCTATCGAAGAACCGCTGCGTCAGATTGTTGCCAATGCCGGCAAAGAAGGTGCTGTAGTGGTGGATAAAGTGCGCGCAGGTAAGGGTGACTTCGGATACAACGCCCGCAAGGATGAATACGAGAATCTCTTTGAGGCAGGCGTCGTAGATCCGGCTAAGGTGACGCGCGTGGCGCTGGAGAATGCCGCTTCGGTTGCAGGTATGTTCCTCACCACAGAGTGCGTCATCGTAGATCATCCCGAAGAGCACCCTGCTCCAGCAATGCCCGCCGGAGGTATGGGCGGAATGATGTAATAGAAACGCTTACAGTTTAAGACTGACGCCGGCGAAATACGTACGCGGAACCGTCGGACCATAGATGTAACCGGCGTCCCTGAGTTCTCCTCGATCAATATCCCTTTGGAATTGGTCGAGGATATTTTTTACACCGCAACTGATCTCCAGACAGTACTGCTTATAGAGATGCACATCGTATGCCAGACGGATACTCATATCCCAGAAAACAGGGGTCTGCTCCATTCTGTCCTCGGGAATAAATCCCTGCAAGTGAGGTACGAGCATCGAGCCGTTCGCCTTTCCGTTAATTGAGATTGTGAAGTCCTTAACCGGCTGAAGATCCAGCAAAATATAGCCATAATGATCGGGAGTATGGAACATGCGTGCATCAGGCGACACAACAGGACTCCATTTCTGTGCCTCTGTATAGCGGCTTTGCTGATACGTATAGCCCGCAGAGAGTTGAAAATTGAAACTGGAGAGTAGAAGGGAGAGTTTGCCCTCAAGGTTAAGTCCTCCCACCCACGCAGCTTTGGCATTCGTGCGGGTGAAGAGGATATTTCCAGCTTCATCATTTCCATCCTCTCGCAAGAAGAATACATCTTGCAAATAAGTGAAAAAACCCTCCGCAGTAAGGTTTACTTCCCAATGACCGAATTGGCGGTACCAATCGGCGCTGAGCGTTGCGCTATGCGAGTACTCGGGTTTGAGGTTCGGGTCCAAGCGGATGAGGGACACATTTCCTCCCACCGCAGCCACATGCAGGTCCTCATCGTAGGTCTGCGGGGCACGATAACCGCTGCTGTATCCGGTACGGAGTACCAGACCATCCAGAGGAGTATATCGGAACGTAGCACGGGGATTGCAGACCACTGTCTTGAGCAGATTATGCTTCTCCATGCGAGCACCGACCAGTACCGACCAATTCTCTTGTTTCCACTCATTCTGGGCATAAGCACCCACCACATGCACATTCTGCGAAATGTCGCGGTTATAACCCACCATACGGTCGTGCAATCCATTGAATGTATATTCCGCTCCTACGGTCAGATCCCCTTTCGCACGTCCGCAGGGATACGAGAAACGATACTGCATACCGGTGATGGAGGTCAAGTCTGTACTGCGTCCATAGGCTGAAGTGTCCCTACCCGCTCCGAAATAGCTCTCGCGGCTTATATGCTGCAAGGCGGAATAAGCCGACACAAAATGTTTGTTATCAGAAGAGAACCAATCGAATGAGAGTTGACCACCATCGATATTATGACGTAACTGCTCGGCTATGTCAGCTTGGTGGGGTTCAAACTCAAAACGGTTACCTCCTCTGCGAAAATCCGTAGTGTGATGATACTCAGCGGTGATCTTACTATATGCGCTTGTCTTAAAAAACGCACGCGCGCCTGCAGTAGTGGAGCGCATCTTGGGAACTTCGCTGAACCCGTCATCATCTCGGTCATAAGCGCTTCGGGTACGATGACTGGCAAAGACATAAGCTCCCATCTTGCGGTTCTCGCTCAAAACCGAGGCATTGAGATCCGTATGGATATCATAACCGGCATGCTCGTTGACCATGGAGGTATTGGATATATTCAAGAAATTGCGTACGGGCTCCTTCGTGATGATATTGACCACACCTCCGATTGCATTGGCTCCATACATCGCGGATCCTCCACCACGGATGACCTCTATGCGATCTATCATCGCTGCCGGAACCTGCTCCAAACCATAAACAGACGCCATACTGGAGAAGACCGGTCGGCTATCCATGAGGATCTGGGTGTACTGGCCTTGAAGACCATTAATTCGGAGCTCGGTTTTGCCGCAGTTGGAGCAAGTGTTCTCTACCCGCAAGCCGGGCTGAAAATTCAGCACATCCGCAACGCAAGCAACAGCGGTAGTCTCAAAGAGTTTAGGCGAGAGAACATTCACTATGGTAGATGCCTCCTGCCGTTTGGTCTCATACCTGTTGGCAGTAACAACCACACTGTTAAGGAATTGCGTCAGTTCGTGGATAGCCGCTTTCAGTTCCACCGTCTTGTTCTGCTCAATACGTACGGGCAGTTCTACACTCTCATAACCCACATAAGAAAAGACAATCACCTGCTTTCCCAAGGGCAGGTTTTTCATAAAGAAGTGCCCCGACTCGTCGGTAACGGTACCTATATTCGTTCCCTTCACCTGCACATTCACGAAAGGCAAGTGTTCTCCTGTTCTCTCATCCAAAACATGGCCTACCAAATGGGCATCATACTCCTCTTGTGCCCACAAATGCACTACGCAACAAAGCGCTAAGACTAATACACTAACTATTTTTCTCATTCTAATTTTATTGATCAATGCGCCTCTTTGAACCAAAGTACGGCATCGCTCTCCAAGGTCCATGAAGGCAAGACGGAAGAGGCGGTATAACCGGCATTGCGATAGAGCGCTGAGCAGACTTCGTTACGCGTAGCGATCACCGCATAAATAAGGCGCAGATGAAGAAATCCGAAGGCATATTCTTCCAGCAAACGCACCGCCTCACGCCCAATTCCTTGCCCTCGGTACTCGGGTGCGATATACATCCCTATCGCGGCGCGCCCATTACGCGGATCGAAGTCAAAGAGATCAATACAACCGATAGTGGAGTCTTCTTGACAAATGATCAACCTCAATTGACCGTCTTTGTAGATATCGCCGGTAGTGGAAGATATATATTCCCGCAAATCCTGCTGAGACAGCGGATTGTGATTTGCCCCATCCGACCATACGGCAGCATCGTTCTCCCAACGATAGAGAAAAGGCAAATCGGAAGGTTCTATTTTTCGCAAAGAAATATGCACGATGTACGATTTAATCAAACAAACGGGCAAAGAAACCTTTTTTCTTGGGGCGCAGATCCTCCATATTTCCCTGCGGTGCAGGTTCGAAACAATGCCCCGTATGAATCATGTTATAGATAACTCCCCAATCCGGCAGACCGCCTAAATTGCGATCATCTATCCACAAGTCCGCCACCAGTTTGCGGGCAGGCTTATGCTCGGGTTCTTCCTCCGGATAGTTTGAATTAACAGCGTAGAACTCGAGTCCTTTGGATTTACAATAGTCCACTGCTTCTTGCAGCAATTCGCCTTCACGTACAGTCCAAAGGATGATCTGATGATGATCCTCCTCCTGCAGTTTTTTCAACGTCTGAATGGCAAACGGGATTGGTTTACCGATCTTCGGGTACTCGTGGGTCACAATCGTACCATCAAAATCACAAGCTATTATCATGCGGATTGAAAATTGAAAAATGAAAATTGAAAACTAATACGTAGGCATATTCGGATCTTCGGGTTTCATCTCCTGCTCCAACTTACCAAGCGTAGGTTTGGTGAAATACCATGCTACAGCACTGATAGCAGCCACCCAGATCATAGGACGATAACATCCTAACAGAAAATAAATCAAGATAGCAGGAATCATGATGCCCCCCACAACTAAGATACGAATGGATGCTAATTGTTCATATTCTTCCAGTGTTTTCGGTTTCTTCCATTTGATAAGATACAGCCCGAACGGAATACACATCAATGCCGTGATGATAATAACAAATTGAAGCGCTTGACCTAATGAAGAATTAGGGTCGTAGAACTCAAGAAAGCCCTTTGACACGACATAATACATTACCGTATAAGCCACGATTGCAGCGATCATGACCCCATAATAAATCCAATTAAGATGGCGAATAATTTTCTCTTCCATATATTGTTTATCCTTTAAATTCTGTTCGGTTGACGATAGAACGTCCGAGAGTGATCTCGTCCGTATATTCAAGCTGGTTACCCACCGCTATTCCTCGTGCGATCTGAGAGATCTTAACATCCAAACCGGCATTTTGTATTCGCCGGTAGATATAAAAATTGGTAGTGTCTCCCTCCATGGTGGTAGGCAGCGCAAGAATAATCTCCTCCACCTCTCCTTTAGCGAGCCTTTCCATGAGAGAATCAATCTCTATATCTTTCGGTCCTATTCCTTCCATCGGAGAGATCACTCCGCCAAGAACGTGGTACACACCGGTGTACTGACCCGTATTCTCAATTGACATTACGTCCTGCACGTTCTCTACAACGCAAATCGTCGTATGGTCCCGACGCGGTGAACCGCAAATTGGACAAATCTCCGTATCGGAGATATTATGACATTCGCGACAATAAACGACATCTTTCTTGAGACGGATAAAGGCATTGGAGAACGACTCTACCTCTTCGTCCGTTTGACGTAACAGATGCAAGACCAAGCGCAGAGCGGTTCTGCGCCCTACACCGGGCAGCGATGCCATCTGGTTCACCGCCTGCTCTAATACTATGGAAGGATAGTCGGACAATTTACAATTTGACGATTTACGATTTCTTCGCCCAGCGGGCAGGTAAAACACGATAAGGATAGCGGGTTTGGATATCTTCGGCATTAGGACAATCACAACGGTGGATACGGATTCCCTTGAGCACGGAGACGAACGCAAAAATAGGGTCTCCGGGCTGTGGGTTACAGCATTTGGAGAGGTTATAATCCACATTCTTAACGTTCATATCCACCTCTATCGCTAAGCCCTTCAGCTCCGAGCGATCGACATACTCTGTATGTTCGCGCGGGATAGAAGAAGGTTCTTCGGGTTCTAACAGGACATCTCTCAAACGCTGGATATCCTCTTTTCCCGTAGCCACCGATTGGTACATATCTGAGACCGCTTTATAGCCTAAACGGGTTGCCATCTTGGTAATGTCCCCTTCGGTGTAATTGATTTTCCAGTTCTTGAACTTACGATCAATGATTTCTTTTCCCTCAGCAGCCTGTTTGTACTCAACCTCCTTAAGCGCTTGGCGGATCTTATTCTTCGCCTTTGTGGAGACCACTATATTGAGCCAATCAGCATTAGGGTGCTGGTTAGGCGAGGTCATGACGGACACCTGGTCACCATTCTGCAACTTCTGGCGGATAGAGACGTTCTGATTACGAATAGTACCTCCCACGCAGTGCGAGCCGATGTCCGTATGGATCGAATACGCAAAGTCGAGCACGGTAGCTCCTTCAGGCAGGCGACGCAGGTCACCTGTAGGCGTGAAGACATAGACGTCTCCACGCTCTTTGTTCACAATCGCGCCTTTGACTCCTTTGTATGCCCAGTGTGCAGCTACGCCTTGCTCTGCTATCTCGTCCATCCTTCGTGTACGGATCTGCACCTCAACCCATCGTTGATCGGGACCGAGTACCGTCGTATGAAGCGACTCATAGCCGTTTTCTTTGGGAACGGATAACCAATCGCGTAACCGCTTGGGGTTAGGCGGAAAGATATCCGTAATGAGCGAATAAACCTGCCAGCAATCCGATTTCTCTTTCTCCGGCGGAGAGTCCAAAATGATACGTATAGCGAACAAATCGTATATCTTATCCACATCACAATGCTGTGCTTGCATCTTATGGTAGATAGAGTGAATCGATTTGGGACGTCCCTTGATTGTGAACGTAAATCCTTCCGCCTTGAGCTTCGCCTCCAAGGGGGCAATGAACGAAGCGATATATGCCTCGCGCTCCGCTTTTTTGGCATTCAGCGCGTGTGCTATATATTTATAGGTATCGTAGTCGAGAAATTTCAGCGCCAGGTCCTCCATCTCCGTCTTGATCTGGTACAGCCCCAAACGGTGAGCCATCGGGGCATGGAGATTTTGCGTCTCGCGGGCGATGTGCCTTCTACGCTCAGAATCCCCCTCCGAGTCCAATTGGCGGAGAAGCTCCAAACGCTCATTAAGTATCGAATATAAGACCTTATTACTATCTTCCATAAGTGAGTTTTTAAAAAAACGCTGCAAAGTTACGATTTTTTTTGCATATATCAAAATTTTTTTGTACCTTTGCGGCGATTTTCAAAAAATAATCATACGATTAGTTAAGAAAATCGATTAAAGGACAGCTATTTTTCAGAAATAAATATAAAAATTATACCAATAATGAAAACAACAAGACCGATTTTAATTTGTGCGCTGACTATCGCAGCTATCGTGATGGCAGTATTCTGCGTACAGAGCGTTACTACTCCTATTAAGTTCGAGGACACGCGTGCTCAGCGTGAAGTAAGTGTTATCAAACATTTGGTTGATCTGCGTACTGCGGAGGTGGAATACCATCACCAGAATGGAGTATTCACCGCCAGCATGGACACACTGCTCATGTTCCTCAAGAATGCTCCTAAGAAAGAAGTGCTGAAGGAAGGAAGTTTGACGGATAAGCAGTTAGAGGCAGGTCTGACAGAGCCGAAAGCTGTTAAGATTCTGAATGAGGCGAAGAAAAAAGCGCTGAAGAATGGTTCGTTTGAGGATAGCGATGCTTTGTACGCATATATCTGGGAGAACGATGCTGATGTAAAAAAGAATGGTTTAGCAGGTTTCCGTCGTGATACGATTGAGCTGAACATGCTCGCCTCGCTCTATAAAGGCGAGTACGACGAGAACACAATCAATGCTATCGTAGAGATTCCGTTCAGCAATGGTAAGCATTTCGAAGTAGAGGTAAACAACGATTATAAGACCAGTCAGGGTATCCGCGTTCCGCTCTTTGAGGCACGTGCTCCGTTCGAGAGCTATCTGAGCGACCTCAACGAGCAGGAGTTGGTGAACCTCATTGACCGCGAGACCAAGCTCGACCACTATGCCGGTCTCAAAGTAGGTGATATCTACGCTCCGAACAACAACGCAGGAAACTGGGAGTAATTGATAATTGAGAATTGACAATTGAGAATTATTAGTGGCATATATGGGGGGCGGCGATTGTCGCCCCCTAAAAATATCACCGCAAGGCCGACTACCGACTTTGCGAAAGAGAGTCTGTTTAATCTGCTCAATAACCGGATCGATTTTGAGGGGATAGATGTGCTGGATCTCTTTGCCGGTACAGGAGGTATAGGTATTGAATGCGTCAGTCGCGGTGCGCGGGATGTAACGGCGGTAGAAATTGCACATGTACAGCAGAACTGGATCATCAGTTGTTGTAAACAGTTAGGCATCAGGAACCTTAGTGTAATCCGGGGAGATGTGTTTAAGTTTCTGAATGCCTGCCGTACCAAGTATGACCTGATCTTTGCCGACCCTCCTTATGCTTTGGAGGAACTCCCCACCCTGCCCGATGTGATTTTAGGGCAGGACATCCTCAAAGAAGATGGTTGGCTCGTCATTGAGCACGGAAAAGATACCGATTTCACAACTCATCCCAGACATATAGAGACACGAACGTACGGAAGTGTACATTTCAGTTTCTTCCAATAAAAAAAGAGGCACGTGCCTCTTTTTTTTTATAATTTCATTCCCCGATTATCAGATTTCCATATAAATCTCCAGGAGTTGGCATTGTCCCTGTGGCTCGATGATGATGTCATTGAGAATAGCCGGAATGAGTACCGCTTCACCAACGCGAAGCATCACAGCGGAGTCATCGCTTTCGACATCAAGGGCTTTGACAGCACAGGCTCCTTCCACACACATATACGCCACAAACGAGTCCAGCGGCGCATAATCGCGCTGCACTGCACGGTTGAGAGTAAGCAGGTTGGAGGTGAAATAAGGAGTTTTCTGCAAGTTAACCGCACCGTTTAGTAGGGGTTCCGGGTGTAGTAATGATGCCTTGTTATCCGGCGCAAAGTCCATAACCTCAAGCGCTTTGTCCAGTTTAAGCGGTCTCATCTTACCATCATTACCGACACGGTTATAGTCGTATAGACGATAAGTGATATCACTATTCTCTTGGATCTCCGCCACAATTGTATCTCGTCTCATCGCGTGCACCGTACCAGCAGGAATATACGCTACATCACCCGCGCGTACCCTATAATCGCGCAGGTAACGCGCGAGAGAACCATCCGAGATGGCTGCATGAATAAGCGAGGGGGTCATCTGTTGGTTCCAACCGAGATAGATAGATGCTTCTCCTTGTGAAGGAAGGACGTACCACATCTCAGTCTTACCCAAGGACTCTTCATTCTCCATGGCATAATCATCATCAGGGTGCACTTGGATCGAGAGATCATCAGTAGCATCAATGAACTTGAGCAGGAGGGGAAAATGATTTCCGAAGACATCATACACTTTCTCTCCCACCAGTTCGTCCATATAGACCTCCAGCAAATCCTGCAAGGTATCTCCTTCGTGCGATCCGTTGATGACCTCGGTCGGGTATTTCTCTACATCCGACATAACCCAAGCTTCTCCGACATTCTCGTAGTCGGAGGGTACATGGTCATACCATCTGGCTATAGTTTGTCCTCCCCAGATTTTATGGAATAACTGCGCTCTGAATTTAAAAGGATACAGCATTTAGAAATTGAAAAATCAAAATTAAAATTATAATTTTCTAATATGCTTCTCCCAAGCCCAAGCGGAAGCAAGTACGTCGCGAATAGGAGTATCTGCTTTCCAGCCCAGCACTTCGTTGGCTTTCTTAGGCTCAGCCCATACTTGTTCTATATCTCCTTCACGACGACCGACGATAGTATAAGGGATCTTCATGCCGGTAGCAGCTTCGAACTCTTTGATAAGAGTGAGGACGCTCAAACCGGTACCAGTACCGAGGTTGAAGACCTCCACTTGGTCGCGGTCCTTGACGTTGATCATCCGCTCAATCGCTTTTACATGGGCTTTCGCTAAATCAACAACATAGATATAATCGCGGATACACGAACCATCAGGAGTGTTGTAATCATTACCGAAGACCTTGAGCTCCGGACGTAATCCTGCAGCAGTCTGGGTAATGAACGGCAGGAGGTTCTGCGGTACGCCGTTAGGCAATTCGCCGATCTTAGCCGAAGGGTGAGCACCGATTGGGTTAAAATAACGGAGGATTGTAGCGTGCAGGGTCTTATCCGCGTGTGCTTCATCGCAGATGATCTCCTCGTTAATCTGTTTTGTATTTCCGTAAGGAGAGAGTGCTTTCTGTATAGGTGCGTTCTCATCAACAGGCAGATGGGCAGCATCGGGTTGCCCATACACGGTACATGAAGAGGAGAAAACGAGGTTCTGCACTTGGTGAAGGCGCATCACTTCCAAGAGCGTACAGAGACTACCTACATTATTACGATAATAGAGCAGCGGTTTCTCGACCGACTCTCCAACTGCCTTGCTGGCTGCAAAATGGATAACTCCCACTATATCGGGGAACTGTTTGAAGACATTATCCAGATCCACGAAGTTACCGCAGTCAATATTCGCGAACTCAGGTTTACGTCCCACAATCTCCGTGATACCATTCAAGACATCCACAGAGGAGTTACTGAGGTTATCAACAATCGTAACGTCGTAGCCCTGCTGCATCAATTCGACAGTGGTGTGCGAACCAATATATCCGGTTCCACCGGTAACAAGTATTCTTGCCATTTGAGATTTCAAATTTACAGGTTATGAATTAGAATAATTTCGCAGGGTATTCGCCTTTCGCAATGAGTTGATTGATCTTCATTACCACTTGCGGACGATCCTCGGCATACGTGACTCCAAACCACTTGGAGGGCGTATCGAGCACTTTGCAGGTAGCCTTTCCCGCGACGATGAGATCGTTCACGAGCGTCGGGATATAATATTCGGATTTGAGTTCCTGTCCGCGCTTAAGAAGGAAATCGGTGAATCCCTCTTCGGAGTATTGGAAATACTCAGGAGTGAAGCCCCACATATTCATCGAGACGGGAGTATGCGGCTCAAGCGGAGTGTCGATACCCTCTTCGGTAAAGACGATCTGCCCGTTCTTGTCCTCAATCTTCGTGCGCTCCACAACGTCTGTAAGCAGCCCGTTCTCATCGGTCGAACAAACACCACGACTAACGGCGCCATTCTCGCTGAGCGTGTTGCATACACGATACCCCACCATGCAATACTTCCCTTGCGTACCCTCTACGGAGCGGAGATAATCCGCCAGCACTTGGAACGACTCCTTGCCGTAGAAATCATCGGCATTGATGACAGCGAAAGGCTCATGGATGAGGTCTTTTCCCATTAGCACAGCGTGGTTGGTGCCCCAAGGTTTCGCACGCTCGGGGTTATAGGTACAACCTGCCGGCACTTTGTCGATAGACTGGAAACATACTTCGCAGGGCACTTTGTCCTCGTATTTGGAGAGCACTTTCTCACGGAAATCCGCCTCAAAATCCTTACGAATAACAAACACGATCTTCCCAAATCCCGCGCGCAACGCATCAAAGACACTATAGTCCATAATGGTCTCTCCGTTGGGTCCGAGTCCATCTAACTGTTTCAGCCCTCCATAACGGCTACCCATACCGGCAGCCAAAATAAACAATGTTGGTTTCATATGATATTTACTTATAATAATATTTTCACCTAATATGGTCAATCGTACATTTGTCCTTCTTACATCATATTATTCATTGACAATAACTGTTTTGCCATGAATTTTCTTATGTCTGATCCAAAGACCGTACACCTCGGAGCAGTTTCCGGCGGTGATAAAGGCTTGGATCTTGTTCTCGCGGATGAACGCCATGACGGACGAGAACTCGTCTTGGGTCAGTAGGGATTGGATCTCAATATGTTCCTCACCGCTGTATCCGCCTGTTACATTATATAACGAACACCCGCGCACGAGATCTTCCACGATATACTTACGGATTCGTTCAGGTTCGTTAGAGACGATGCAAACACGTTTGCGCTTATTGATGGCAGCAGTGAAATAATCGATCGCCAAGCCATTGATCCATGTACCGAGCAGACCGATGACCACCACGCGGAAGTCATTGATTAAGAAGGCAGTACAGCAGATGATCACACCGCCGATAGCGACCGAAGTTCCGATATCAAAATGGAGGTATTTATTCACGATCTTACCCAATATATCCAATCCACCGGTGGAGGCATTGATGCGGAACATCGTAGCCTGACAAATACTGAGCAAGAGCACAAAACAGATGAGATCAAACCAAAGGTCGCCCATCCCGAGACCGCCACTCATGACGCTGTCCCGTACTTGTTCCAACACTTCGCCCGAACGGCTGAGCAGGTAAGGGTTATTATGCGCATCGAGGACGGTCTGCCCTGCCTGCAGTTGGGCAAGGATATCCGGGTTCTCGATGACTTTATGGGTCAGGTTGGTATATGGATATACGCGGTCCCAAACTTGAGTAAGCGGACCTAAGATCATTGCCGTATAGACGGTCTTGGCGCCGAACTCATTGCCAATCAGCACAAAAGCGAGGAGCAAGAGGAAGGCATTGATACCCATTACCCAGTAGGAGAAAGTGTCTGCCGTTCCTCCGAAGAGTGTATTCAGTACAATCGACAGACCGGAGAGAGAACCCACAATGAGATGGCTGGGAATCAGAAAATAATAGACTGCTGCAGCTCCAAAACTCATACCCACTGTCATGAAAAACAATTCACGCCAAAACTTCTTTGTGCGCATTGCTTGCCAGAATGTGCGACCCAAATCGCCCCAATATTCTGCACTTAAAATTTGTTTGAGATGTTCCATAATCTTAACTCCTTCCCTAATTCCTTAACTCTCTAATTCCCTAATTCTCTAGCTCCCTCACTCCTTAACAACCAGCCTTGCGGTACGACGAGTTGTTTGACTTAACATTACCGTGCGGCCGTCCTTGGCTCGATCGAGGATCTCGGGTGTCGTTCCGCGGATGGTCAGGAGCGAGAGATGGTCGTTATAGGTGACATTGAAATGTTGTTTCAGTTCCTCAATCGCATCGTTCACAAAGCGTGTGTTATCCACGCAGACAGAGATGGTGACTGCAGAAGACTGGATGAGCGACACTTTGAGGCGGTGACGATGGATGATTTCGAAGATCTCGCTCAGGCTCTCCTCCAACACGAACGCAAAATCCTTCGCGCGCATGGTAATAAGGAGTTGGTTCTTGCGCCAGATATAAACGGGCACATCGATCGGTCCTACGCCATCTTCCGCAATGCGACTACCAGCGGCGGTAGGATCTCCGAAAGGCTTGACGAGGAGCGGAATACGCTTGTTTTCCAGCGGACGGATGGTCTTGGGGTGAATGATCTGCGCGCCCGAATAACTCAACTCCACCGCGTCTTGGTAACGAAGCGACGGAATAAGCACTGTGTTTGCTTCGATACGAGGATCAGCGTTGAGGATTCCCGGCACATCTTTCCAGATAGTAACAGATTCGGCATCGAGATAGTTACCGAGCAGTGCGGCGGTGTAATCCGAGCCTTCGCGACCGAGCGTCGTTCGTTTGCCATCTGCCGTTCCGCCGATGAATCCTTGCGTGACAACAATCTTGGGACGTTTTGGTCTCTCCCACCCTGCGCGGATGAGAGACGCACTGACCGCGTCGTCCACTTTAGCTTCGCGCCATGTGTTATCCGTGCGAAGCAGTTTGGGCATGTTCCACCATTCGACGGAAAGACCTTGTTTGAGCAGATAAACGGCAATGATCTGGGTAGAGAGGATTTCGCCCATCGAAACGACTTGGTCGTAGTTCTCATCGAAAGGTAGCGTCGGGTCATAGGGGATTTCCCCTTGCAGACGGATGTCCGATCCGGGCTGAAGACCCAACTCCTTCATGACGGCTACGTGGAAATCAATTATATCGACCCATTGAGATAGTGCCTGTTCTTCTTTTCCGGCATCGAGCAGTTCCACCACTCGCTCAAGCGCGTTGGTGGTCTTGCCCATGGCAGAAACAACGACCATGAGGTCGTCTTCCACCATTCGGACTATTTTCTCCACGTTCCGGACGCCATTGGCGTCCTTCACCGAGGCTCCACCAAACTTATAAACGATAGCCATCAGTATTCAGCATTCAGAGATTCGCCATGCGGATGGCGGTGTATGCGCCTTCGATACCTTTGTTCCCTAATTTACCGCCGCAACGATCAAGTGCCTGCTGCTGATTGAGCACCGTGAGCACGGAGAAGATCACCGGCACTTTACCTTGCGTATTGAGCGCAGCTACCCCTTGAGTCACGGACTGACATACATAGTCGAAATGAGGTGTCTCTCCTTGGATGACACACCCGATAACCACCACTGCGTCCACGTGTTCCTCACGCATGATACGCGCTGCGCCGTAAGTCAGCTCCACCGTTCCAGGCACATGCATCACGTCGATATTCTCCTCGGGCACGCCATGTTTGATGAAGGTATCGATGGCTCCTTGTGCCATGGCATAAGTGATTTCACTATTCCAATCCGCCACTACAATTGCATAGCGCTGACGTCCGAGGACATCAGCGCCAGGCAGTTGGTTCGCATCGTATTTAGATAGATCTGTTGTCATATTATTCAGCAACAGCGATGTATTTGTCGATATCCTGTGCTTCAGAAGAAGCGGGATAGTTCTCTTTGATGGCTTTGAAAGCATCCAGAGCCTTTTTGTTTTCGCCCTCGTGGAGATAAACGATACCTGCTTTCTTGAGGCTCATCGGAGCGATGATCTCATTGCCGGACTCAGCAGCAGCTTCGAAAGCCTTCGCTGCCTTGCTGTACTCTCCGAGCTCTACATACGCATCGCCCAAGAGCTGACGAGCCGCGGGATCGATATTGAGGTCGTCCGCCGAGAATTTCTTCAGATACTTGGCTGCCTCTTCGTACTCGCCCTTCTCGTAATAGCAGATACCTGCATAGAGAGCAGCGAGCTCGCCCTGTTGGTTGTGGTACTCATCTGCGATAGCAGCGAAACCGATACACTCGGCATCGTCACCGTTGAGCGCTTTCTCAAAATCGCCGGCTTGGAAATAAGCGGCAGCCTTGGCATTCTCATTCGATGCCTCCAGCGCTTTCGGCTTGATAACATACTGGTTGATAGCGATGATACCCATCACTACTACTGCGATTCCGCAGACGATCCAAGAGATGAGGTTGGAGTTGTCCTCAATCCATTTACCTGCGCCCGTGAGCGCATCATTTACTTCTTGTAATTGTTCGTCCTGTTTAACGAACTCTTCTTTCTTTTTTGCCATTTTATTTAGATATTTTTATTGTTTTACAATAATGAATTTTGTGCACACACATAAATCGGCTGCAAAGGTACAAAAAATAATTGACATACACAAGAGTGTATGCCACTTTTTTGAAAATTATGCTAAATTTTGTTGTTTTACTTTGAGTTCTTGCATGATCATAGTACGAACGAAAGCGTCGAAACGTTTATATCGCTTCCTGGTTCCATTGGGGAGCATGACGGCATAGGGATCGGGTTTAGAGCCACGTGTGACATATAATTGCGCCTCAAAACGTTGCTGCCAATAGTCATATAGTTTCGGGTCATTGAGGGCTTTATTCATTATTTCAGAGGCTTTCTTGAAGAGGAGTTGGTTGTTTTTCTCTTCGCCTTTTGCGGGTTTGCGTTTCCAGTCACGTGGGTGTTTGACGTCATAGGTTTCTTGAACTCCGACCCCGATTATACGACCGCGAGCATCGCGATAACGTTTTACGCGATGAATATGTCCAGGGGACGTTGCGCCCTTGAGTTCTTCTATTGCTCCGGATAGTTTTTCTCTTGCCATAAATGATTGATTTTATATAGTTTAGGATTGTTACTTCTTAGCATATCTGATTGAATCACGCAATAATCACACAATAATCACGCAATAACCACCCAATACAGTTCCGATGCAGCCCTTATTTTTTGGGGTTTCGCACGGGGTTCACGGTTGGGATTCAAAATCGAGTGCAAAGGTACAAAAAAAATCCCACATATGCAAATATATGCGGGAGTTTTTTGCAGTTTTTGATCTTTTTCGTGCTATTTTATTTCCTGGCCGGTGAGGGTGTAAGTACGATCGGCGTTTTCTATACGCACCTGGTCGTTTTGGAGCACCTTACGAGCAGATTTACGAGGAACAGAAGGAGCTACCACATCTAGAAACTCACCATTACCAGGGAGAGAATAGACGTAATATCTTTCTTTTGTTTCCGGAATATAATCATCTCCCATATTGTACAGATACTCATGAATAATTAATTTCCACTTACCATTTATAGTCATCAAGCCAAAACTATAATCGGAATCTTGTAAATCACTTACTAATTCTCCATCCTCATTATACACAGAGATATGTGAATTTACATATTTTATGAATGTCACCTTTCCATCCGTTGTGAAGATATTTCGCGTAAACATACAGAAAGCATAATCCGGCGATCCTTTAAGTGCAGCTGGAGCTTTGCGCGCGGGAGCAGAGGGCGAAGGAGTATTAGAAGAATGCGCGAAACGAATTGATTTATACAACGACATATCATCGTTATAAAGTTCAATTAAAGTATCTCCATAAACCATAGGTAATTTGCCACAGTCAAAATAATAATCTTCGTATGAAAGCCATTTAGGGAAAGACCCTTCAAACACTTTCTCCAAATAGATTTGGGCATTGGCAAATGTAGCCGCAAATAGGGCTGCGAAAATAAAGATAGATTTTTTCATAATGTTAAATGTATTAAATGGTTAAACATAAAAATGGACGTTCCTTATCTTTCTTCGAGGCTGTAGGATGCCCAAACACCGATAAGTCACGCCCATACATAGTACGGACGCTTGCTGACTTATTATTGGTGTTTCTCTTGAACTTCCTACATTCCGAAGAAACCAAATAAACCGCAAACGCGAAAATCAATATGTCCTTCTGTTTAACGTCGGGAAGCGACGATGGTTAGAGATCGCCGGACCAGCCGTGACCGAGATCCCAATGTTCGTCATAACGGAACTCGAAATACGGCAAGGCGAAATATTTCTCCAAAAGTGCGGTCAATTCGTCCTCAATATCCTTAGCCCACTGACCGACAAAGACCACAAAATGATCGACCGCCCATGCTACACGACCTCGCGGCACCTGGGTATAATCGCCGCTGAACTTGGTAGGCTCGTGTTTGGCCAAGGCCTTGAAATACTGTTTCTGCCAAATTTGACGGTGAAGCGTCTGATAGTTGATATAAGGCAGGCCTTTATCAGCCGCCTCTTCTACCATTTTGGGCGTCAGTTCTTTCTTGTACACGCCGAAGAAATCGTGCTCTTGAGGATCATACCAAAAGATACCGACCGCCGGCATGGGTTCATCGAAAGACTTCATGTCTGCCATAATGGCTTCTTTTTCACTATGCGATAATGTGGTCATAATTGTTACTCAAACCTTTGCGGGTGCAAAGGTACAACAAATTTTGCACATATGCAAATTTTTGTAAGATTTTTTATAAAAACGGCATCCCGGAACAGCGGAATCACGGAATCCCGAAGAAGAGAGGAGAGATGGATATTGGGGCTGCGTATGACGCGGATATGCCGAACGCGAGGGGCGAATACGGCGCAGCGGAGGGTTAATGGGAGGGAGCGCCGGCGAAGGGCTAAACCGCCTATGCCCGAGCCCCTGAGGTAAATGGGCATAAAAAAAGCGTTCGAATAACATTTACTCGAGAAAACTTCCTGAGAATAGGATTTGAGGCCTGCTTTTTCCTCTGTAATCCGGCCACCTCATCGCTACCCGGGGGTTAGGAATGTAAACTAACCCAATGCACGGGGTCTCGGCGTAGAGTACCGGCACGCCATTAGTGAAGCATTTGCACTCGGTTAATTGTTATTTGTTGAGTTTTCCGGTTCCTATTGTTATCGAACGCTATACTTATTGACGATTGGACGATTGACGAGGTACGATTGATTGACGACTTATTATTATTGACGATTTATTATTAACGATGCCAGCCGATAGTGACTACTACACGGTGGGTATCAGTATTGATGTCATAAGGGGCATTGACTGCTTCATGTGCCCATAGTTTGACGCGCTGCATGCGATATTGGTAGGCTGCTTGAACCAGCAAATAACGTCCTCTATATCCCACAGCTCCGGAGATATACTGTGTACGATGGGTACGCAGGAAATAGGTATCCTGACGATTAAGAGACTCATCCATCGCAACCAAGGGATAAGACTTTCTGAAAGGACTTTCGTAGGCGTATCCGGCATTGAGGTACACACCCGGGTAAGGCACCACCTCCACACCGGCACGTAGCGAATGACGGTCAATCTCACCGGGTTGATGGAAATAATCATATTGGAACGCAATAAGCGCATAGTTCGTGATCTGGAACGCCGCAGAAGTGCTCAGATGGAGCGGCATATGGAAGTCGGAGGGCTCTGTACGTTGCTGTATGTAAGGTGCCCATCCAAGTGTATCTGTTTGCGCCTGAAAATCACCAGCGTAAGAAATTCGGAACGTGCTGACAGAAGGAGTCTCTAAACCAAATCCGAGACGGAACCATTGTGCAGGGCGATAGATAGCGCCGACAGCGAGAGAAGCGCCTACCCCATTATAGAGTACACGGGTTTGGCTATAGTTATAGAACATGTCGCCTTTCGTGTTATAATGATCGAACCACTCCTGATACTTGCCCTCCGAAGACATAGAGAACGAGTTGATACGCAATCCGGCGCCGACATACCAACGGTTGGAGATATTCATTGCCCAATCGAAAGCGTACTCATTGACATAGCCGCTCTCAAAGAGATCCATCCGCTCAGAGGCATTGAGTCGGTCCTGACAATAAGGCCCTCCCAGATCCGCGGTGGTAGTAGCAAAGAGTGCTCCGAGCGAGGGGCTATTCTCCGCCGTGCCGCGTAACGCACGGTTGTAGGCATGGATACGCTGATACGAGATCTGGACGTTATGATATTGAATGCCGGACACTTTATTGGTTGGGAAAGAGAGTACCAAAGCCGCCTGTGGAGCCATGAACAAACGCGCCCTGCCCTTTGTATCCGGAACACCGACCTGCCAAGCTCTATCAGCCATGTAATCAAAGGAAACGAGAATCTCTGCACGTCTGTACATTCCCAGACCAGCCACATTATCCAAGGTAGCAGAAGGATCTGCTCCGATGGCACTCATTGCCCCCGACATACCTACATAACGCGCTGTTCCCATGATCGAACGTTCTCCCATGCGGGCGTAGTCCTGAGACCATGTACAAAGGGACAATGTACAAAGGACAAAGGTCAGTATATAACGAAAGCGTTTCATTTGTGTATACGGATAGTGACGGTGGTGTCTTGAACATTAGTGAACTCTACTGGAGAAACCTTAGCCGGACTAGCGGGAGTAGCGGGAGTAGAAGCACTAGATGGACTAGATACAGCAGAAGGATTCGATTTCTCCCAATAATACGCGTCATCCATCGGCACTTGCCCTATAGAGGCACAAGCGGTAAAGAGGAGAGAGAAGGAGAAAGCGCGCAATATGTGGACAAATTTCGACATTTCGTTATTACGGGATTAATCAGACTTTTCTAAAACCGATGATCTCTCTTACTTCCTCAATCGTTTTTTCTGCGCGGGCAGCAGCTTTCTCGGCTCCCTGACGCATTATACGGTCGAGGAGAGCATCGTCGGAGGAATAAGCAAGAATACGCTCGCGGATAGGCGCAAGAAGTGTATTCGCGTCAGCTGCCATCTGCTTTTTCATATCTCCGTAGCGGATGGTCATGTTGTTATAGAGGTCGTTGTAATACTCCGTAGCTTCTTTACCGCAGAGCAGTTCGCAGAGGATAAAGAGGTTTTGGATGACCTCGGGTTTCTCTTGGTTGAGCTGTGTCGGTCCCTGATCGGTCACGGCACGCATGATCTTCTTCGTGACGGTCTTTTCGTCATCGCAGAGATAGAGACAGTTTCCTTCGGATTTGCCCATTTTACCGGTTCCATCGAGCCCCGGCACTTTGACTGCTTTGTCGGCAAAATGGAAGGAAGCGGGTTCTTTGAAATACTCCACATTATAGATGCGGTTGAAACGACGAGCAAAGAGTCTCGCCATTTCCATGTTTTGCTCTTGGTCCTTCCCAACGGGCACTTTGTCCGCCTTGTGCATCAAGATATCCGCTGCCATCAAGCAGGGGTAAGTCAGCAAGCCTGCATTCACATTATCAGGCTGTTTGCGCACTTTCTCCTTGAAAGAGGTGACGCGCTCGAGTTCGCCCAGATAGGCGTTCATATTGAGATAGAGATAGAGTTCAAGAACTTGCTTGACATCGGATTGCACGTAAATAGGTGCTTTCTCGGGGTCTATACCACAGGCGAGATACTCGCTAAGAATAGTCTTAACCGATTTACGGATATTATCCGGTGTAGGATGGGTAGTGAGAGAATGCCAATCTGCAATAAAGAACATGCAATCATACTCATCCTGCATCTTCACAAAGGATTTCACGGCTCCGAAATAGTTGCCCAAATGGAGGTTTCCCGTCGGTCTTATTCCACTAATGACACGTTCCATGAAACGTTAAATTGTTAAATTGTTAAAACGTTAAATTGTTAGATTTCAATCGGTAATTGACGATAGATGGGTTGCGCGAGGGCGGTAAGGGTCGTTGTGTTAGAGACACCCGGGATCTCTTGGATCTTCGTATTAAGGAGCTGCAAGAGGTGCTCATTATCGCGCGCGAATACTTTAATAAGGAGTCCGAACGCGCCCAGCGTATATTGTGCCTCCACTACTTCGGGAATCTGCTCCAACGCCGCAATGACTTGGTTGTACATCGAAGCCTTCTCCATCGTGATACCAATATACACACAGAGTTGGTAACCTAACGACTTGGGGTACACGTGGTAACTGGAACCCATGATAATACCGTTATCGAACATTTTTTGCACGCGTTGGTGTACCGCTGCACGTGAGACTCCGCATTGCTCTGCTACATCCTTAAAAGGCACACGCGCGCTCTGCGTGATTATCTTCAAAATCTTTCGGTCTAATTCGTCAATTTTTTCCATTATTTCAGTAAAACGTTAAAATTTGAGTGCAAAGGTACAACTTTTTTTGCATATGTGCAAGATTTTTTGTAATTTTGCAGCGATTTTTGTAACATTATGATACTTGAAGAGTATATTTCGACCCATTCTACGCCAGAAAACGACATTTTGGCGTCCATTACGCGAGAGACCCACTTGCATGTTTTGAACCCTCATATGTTGAGCGGTCATGTGCAAGGCAGAGTGCTGAGTATGATCAGTCATATGCTTCGTCCGAAACGGATTTTGGAGTTAGGCACGTTCACCGGTTATTCGGCACTATGCTTGGCGGAAGGACTGGAGGAAGGCGGCAAGTTGGTGACCATTGAGCACAACGACGAGCTGGAGGAGATGATAAGACGCAATTTCGCTCGTTCACCACTTGGCGAACGAATCGAATTGCGTATTGGAGATTGTATATTGGAGATTGAAAAATTGGAAGGTCCTTTTGACCTGGTGTTTATCGATGCGGACAAACGGGAATACTGCGCTTATCTGGAGGTATTGTACCCCTTAGTGCCGATAGGAGGTTTCATTTTGGCAGACAACACATTGTGGGACGGACACATAGTGGATCCCGCGTACGACAAGGACAAACAGACCCTCGGGTTGCGGGCTTTCAACGACCATGTAGCAGCGGACGAACGGTTCGAGCAAGTAATCCTTCCCCTGCGCGACGGATTGACTATTATACGGAAAGTGAAATAAATTTACATATTTATTTGCATATTTGCAAAATTTGTTGTACTTCGGCACGCCCTTATTTGTCTAAAGACAAACAAGGAATCCTCCGAAGGAACGTTCGCATTTTGCGGGATATATGGACACGGGCGAGAATTTTTTTTGCCGAGCATGAAGGCTTCCTATTTTGCACGCATACATATCGACTTATGCAAGCATAGCCGCTATCTATTCGTGCAAAATAGATAGAATTTTATTCTATTCGGCAAAAAAAATTCCCGAACGCTTGCATATATGCAAAATTTGTTGTACCTTTGCAGCGAAAATGTAAATTAGGTTAATTAGGGAATAAAATAAACGATATATGGAAAATTTAAGCGAACAAGAAATCGTACGGCGACAGAGTCTGCAGACCATGCGCGAAATGGGCATTGATCCCTATCCTGCCGCCGAGTATGAAGTAACAGGTTATTCAACGGACATCAAAGCCGGTTTTGTAGATGACGAAAATGTACAAAGTGACAAAGTACAAGGTACAAAGGAATGGCACACAGGGGACACGGTGTGTATTGCCGGACGTCTGATGTCCAAACGTATCATGGGCAAAGCCTCGTTCATCGAGATTCAGGACTCAAAGGGACGTATTCAAGTGTATGTGTCGAGAGACGATATACAAGCGCCTGTCGCCGAAGGCGAGCAGCCAACGACCGTAGAGCAGCAGATGTACAATGTGGTATTCAAGAAACTGCTCGATATCGGCGATTTCATCGGCATTGAGGGATTCGTTTTCCGCACGCAGATGGGCGAGATTTCGGTTCACGCGAAGAAACTGACCGTGCTGGCAAAGAGTCTTCGTCCGCTGCCGATTGTCAAATACAAAGACGGTGTGGCTTATGACGGATTCAATGATCCGGAGCAACGTTACCGTCAGCGTTATGTGGATTTAGTGGTGAACGACGGTGTCAAGGACACTTTCCTCAAACGCGCTACGATTCTGCGCACTATGCGTCAGGTGTTTGACGAGGCAGGTTATACAGAAGTAGAGACCCCGATCCTGCAGCAGATAGCCGGCGGCGCGAGTGCTCGTCCGTTCATCACACACCATAACTCACTGGACGTGGATATGTACCTGCGTATCGCGACAGAGCTGTATCTGAAGCGACTGATTGTCGGCGGTTTTGAGGGCGTGTACGAGATCGGCCGTAACTTCCGCAACGAAGGAATGGACCGCAGCCACAACCCAGAGTTCACCTGCATGGAGTTGTATGTGCAATACAAGGACTACAACTGGATGATGGGTTTCACGGAGCAGCTGTTAGAGAAGATCGCGATTGCCGTGAACGGGACAACCAAAGTCAAAGTGGGTGAAAACGAGATCGATTTCAAAGCTCCTTACAGAAGATTGCCGATTCTTGATGCCATCAAGGAAAAGACAGGCTTGGATCTGGCTTCGATGAGCGAAGATGAGATCCGCGTGGAGGCAAAGAAACTCGGCGTGGAAGATACCGAACATATGGGTAAAGGCAAACTCATTGATGAGATCTTCGGTGAGACCTGCGAGGGCACCTTCATTCAGCCGACGTTCATTACCGACTACCCGGTAGAGATGTCTCCGCTGACGAAGATGCACCGCTCCAAACCGGGTCTGACCGAGCGTTTCGAGTTGATGGTGAACGGCAAAGAATTAGCGAACGCATACTCGGAGTTGAACGACCCGATCGACCAATACAACCGTTTCGTAGAGCAGATGAAGCTGGCAGACAAGGGTGACGACGAGGCGATGGTGATCGACCACGACTTCATGCGCGCGTTGGAATATGGTATGCCGCCGACATCAGGAATCGGTATCGGTATCGACCGTCTGGCAATCCTCATGACCGGACAGCCTACTATTCAAGAGGTTCTGTTGTTCCCGACGATGCGTCCGGAAGTCAATGGATAAACCGCTTCGCTAAAAGAACAAAGACCGCTTCGCTAAAAGAATAAAGACTTAACACATTCGACTATACAAGACATTTAAGTCCTTAATCCTTACTCATTTAGTGAGCGCAGCGAACGGTCTATAATCCAAAATAATTATGTATAGAAAAGTAGCTATTCTCGGTTCTGGGTCATGGGCAACGGCGCTCGCTAAGATCGTTATGCAGAACCAAGGCGAGATCAACTGGTTCATTCGCCGTCAGGAGGTCATCGATGAGTTTATCTCAACAGGTAAGAATCCCTCTTATTTAGGAGCTGCAGAGTTTGACGTGAGCCGTATTCATTTCTCGTCGGATATCAACCAAACGGTTGCTCAGTCAGATGTACTGATCCTCGCGATTCCTTCACCGTACGTAAAGCAGTCGTTGGCAAAGATTCGTCGTGACATGACACACAAAGTGGTGATCTCTGCCGTGAAGGGTATGATCCCCGACCTGAACGTGATCATCACCGATTATCTGCACAATCGTTTTGGAATCAGTTTCGATCAGTTAGGCGTCATCGCAGGACCGTGCCATGCGGAGGAAATTGCGCTGGAACGGCTCAGTTACCTCACAATCGGTTGTGAGAACCGACAGAACGCGGAGACTTGGTCCAAACTCTTCCAGACCTCATTCGTGCGAACAACCGTTTCGAATGATGTCATCGGGTTGGAATACAGCTCCGTGATGAAAAACATCTATGCGATTGCAGCAGGAATGTGTCAGGCACTTCATTATGGCGATAATTTCCAAGCCGTACTGTTATCCAATGCAATTCAGGAAATCCAGCGTTTTGCGACCGCAACGAGTAATGTACCGCGTGACATCACTGCGTCGGGTTATCTGGGCGACGTACTCGTGACGGGTTACTCGCAGTTCAGCCGTAACCGTCAGTTCGGTCAGATGTTAGGGATGGGTTATTCCGTTAAAGCCGCACAAATGGAGATGGAGATGGTAGCTGAAGGGTACTACGGCACAAAAGCAATCCACGAAGCGAACCAACGAATGCAAGTATCTCTTCCTATCGTGGACGCGATGTACGAGATCCTATACAATAAACAAAAAGCAAAACCGATTATCAAGTCATTAACAACTAAATTACAATAGAATTATGAAACTATGTTTGAAGAATGCAGCTTCTTTTGTGGACGCTGCAGTATTGAAACAACTGGAGTCAAAAACCGTGGCAGCCAACATACTGCTTGAGAATGGTCAGGGAGCCGGAAACGACTACATAGGCTGGGTTCATCTCCCCTCCTCTATCACGGATGAGTTCCTTGCGGAAGTACAAGCTTCGGCTGACGAGTTGCGCAAACGTTGCGAGGTAGTGATCGTAGCCGGTATCGGCGGTTCGTATCTCGGTGCTCGCGCTGTGAACGAGGCTCTCTGCTCGGCATTTGATGCCTTCGTAGCAAAAGACCGCAAGAACCCGTATGTCGTTTATGCAGGTAATAACATCGGTGAGGACTACTTGGCAGAATTGATGGAGTTTCTGGCGGACAAGCAGTTCGGTATCATCAATATCTCCAAGTCCGGTACAACCACCGAGACTGCGCTCGCTTTCCGTCTCTTGAAGACCATGCTCGAGAAACAAGTCGGCAAAGAGGAAGCCAAACATCGCATTGTAGCTGTTACCGACCGTGCAAAAGGTGCGCTGCGCTCGCTTGCGACCAAAGAGGGTTACAAGACGTTCGTCATTCCCGATAATGTAGGAGGTCGTTTCTCTGTGCTGACGCCGGTGGGCTTGCTGCCGATCGCTGTAGCCGGTGGCGACATCAAAGCGTTAGTTAAGGGAGCACAGGATATGGAGAAAGCAACGGACGTCAAAGTGCCGTACGCAGAGAACCCGGCTTGCCAGTATGCAGCTATGCGTAATGCTCTTTATCAGGGCGGAAAGAAGATCGAGATTCTCGTGAACTTCAACCCCAAACTGCACTATTTCAGCGAGTGGTGGAAACAACTCTACGGTGAGTCTGAGGGTAAGGACCACAAGGCGATCTTCCCTGCTGCTGTGGATTTCACGACCGACCTGCACTCGATGGGTCAATGGATCCAAGATGGTGAGCGTACAATCTTTGAGACCGTGATTTCTATTGAGAAAGCGAACAAGACTGTGCTCGTTCCGATGGATGAAGAGAACCTTGACGGACTCAATTTCCTTGCAGGCAAAAGGGTCGATGAGGTAAATAAGATGGCTGAACTCGGTACCCAACTTGCTCACGTGGATGGCGGCGTACCTAATATCCACATCTCGTTTGAAAAGATTGACGAGTACAACATCGGTCAGTTTATCTATTTCTTCGAGCGTGGCTGCGGTATCTCGGGTTATGTACTGGAAGTTAATCCGTTCAACCAACCGGGCGTAGAGGCATACAAGAAGAATATGTTCGCGCTGCTCAACAAACCCGGCTACGAGGCTGAAAGCAAAGCTATTCAAGAGAGATTGAACAAAAAAGATTAAAGAATACAAATATGAAAAAGATTCTTTTTATTGCGCTTTTGAGCGTATTGGGACTCAGCACTTATGCTCGGGGAAAACAGCCCATCACATTCCAGAAATTGCCTCAGGCAGTTCAGGAAGCAGTGCTCGCTAACTTTGAGCAAAGCCAAATCCAATTGATCACCAGCGAGAAAACCATGCCCAAACGCTATAAATATGTGTTTAACATGGCGGACGGCACAAAGCTGGAATGCAACAATAAAGCCCAACTGCGCAAAGTGACCAATAAGAACGGCATCAAAGAAGTGTTCGTACCGGAGAATATTCTGACGTACGTACGTGAGACGTTCCCAAATGCCACCATCACCGAGTACAAAAAGGAAACGATGAAGCAGCAGATCGAATTGAACGACAAAATGGATCTGATCTTCAGTTCCAAAGGTCGATTCATTCGTATTGACGACTAATGAAGCATATGAACGCCGATTAGACGGTCATACCGGGATCCGAAAGGATGCCAATAAACATAAACGGCGTATTCATTTTCCGTTTGCCAATAACTACCATCCACTCGTTGGGTGGTAGTTATTTTATTTGTTATTTGTGATTTGTCATTTGTGATTGGTGTCTTGGGGACAAACCAATACTGATAATCGTATCCACCCTGTTTAACGAGAGCTGTAAGCCAATAACACTTCACCTCGGGATCGTACTGCATACGGTTACGAAGGCTCATCTCATTGCCGAATAGTTCCCCGCCCACATACAACGATCCGTCCAACCAGGGACGCTCAACCGGTATGGTCCAATGCACCCACATATATTCCGCCTCGACATCGCTATCGATGGTATGCTCGGCATTGACAAGGTAAGCGCCGTTCGCATCAAAATGATGCACATACTCCCCCTTGGCTATTTCGTCCTGAAAGAGAATGACCTGATAGTCGCCCATCTCATAAAAGACCCGATCAATTCCCGTACCGGCATAAAAACGCGAGAAAGCATCAAAATGACGGTATTCGTTGCCCCCTTCAAAAATCAGATCCCTGAGTTGCCGGTATTTCATATGGTTCTGCGAAAGATAAGTAGGATGCGTCAACCAAACGGCATTGTCCATGCGGTTATTTTGGGTCACCATCACCCGAATCTCATTCGGATCCTTCACGTTGATATTGGTCGTATTCACATCAATGTCCAACTGCTGATATCGTCCGTTGAACTCAATATCCGTATTACTGCGCACTCCTCCGTCCAGTTTCACCATCGGTTCGACTACGCAGAAATCAACCTGCGCAACCTGCTTATCGCGGTCTCCGTCCTCATAGATGGTAATCCTGTAATTACCGCTGAGAGTAAGCGTCATATCGGAGTTAGGGAAAGCGAAACGATAATGTGTATATTCGCGGTTCGTATTGATAGAATGCTCATAATCTGTAATATCCTGAGTAGTAAAACCCCTCAGATACTCACCGGAGAGAATATTGCTCTCATCCGTCCAATCGGCTTTCATATGATGTACTGTATAGGTGTAAAAATGCACATCATGGCTCATCTCATCGAAGGATATATACAAGGTATTCTCCGGATCGGAACCATCCAGAGGTGCATATAAAGTAAGGAACGTGCGCGCAACGCGTAACGTGCGTATATGTTCGTCAAACACCCGTGTATGAGTTTGCGCGTTTAAGGAGAACGTTAATGCCAAAAAAATAACTATTATTGCACTTTTTTTCATAAAATATTTGCGTATATCAAAAAAATGTAGTACCTTTGCACCCGCTTTTGAGTTTAACACAAAAAGTATGCCAGCAATACTGCTAAGTTCTTGACAAAAGGTTGCCGGCGAACTTCGCCACTTTGGCTCAGTTGGTAGAGCAACGCATTCGTAATGCGTAGGTCCCCGGTTCGAGTCCGGGAAGTGGCTCAAAAACGGACGTATGACCTTTGGGTTGTCGTCCGTTTTTGGTACTTCCGTACGGACTCTAACCGGGGGTTCTTATCTCACTCCGTTCGAACGATTATTGTGACTCATCGCATTTTCTTATCTCGTTTCACTCGAACGATTAATGTGACCTGTCACATTTTTCGAGTCCGGGAGAATTGCGCCGCTGCGCAATAATCGTGCCCCTTCAGGGGCTAAGACGTGGCTCTAAAAGGAACCTCCGGGTTCCTTTTTCACTTGTTTTTGGGCATACGGTGCGCCATACCGATTGCTTTAGTCGGACACACAAGCCGACAGAGGTGGCACCCCACACATTTGGTACCTACAATACGCGGTTTGCGGTCCTCGCCAAAGGTAATAGCCTGATGACCACCATCGGAACAGGAGATGAAACAACGTCCGCAACCAATACATTTCTCGCGGTCAATCTTAGGGAACACCATCGTCTCGCGATCCAGATCAGAGGGCTTGACGATATTCTTTAACTCCTCACCTACCAACTTCTTCAGTTCCACAATACCCCGCTCTTTCATATAATGCTGCAGACCCAATTTGAGGTCATCGATGATACGATATCCGTACTGCATAACAGCGGTACACACCTGCACATTACGACATCCGAGCTGGATAAACTCCAGTGCATCACGCCAAGTTTCAATTCCTCCGACACCGCTGATATCCATATGTTTCTCGATACCCGCCTTATGCAGGATGGGGTTCGCCGTCATCTCATGAATCATACGCAATGCGATTGGTTTAACCGCTTTGCCCGAATAACCACTTATTGTTTTTTTCTCACTCACCTCGGCTTCGCGGGTCATCGTGATAGATTTGATGGTATTGATAGCACTGATACCTTTTGCCCCGCCGAAATAACAAGCCATTGACGCCCTATCCAATGATTTCACGTTCGGCGTCATCTTAGGAATAACGGGTATCTTCACCGCGTCAGAGACAAAAGAGGTATAAGCCAACACCAATTCGGGGTTTTGCCCTATATCCGACCCCAGACCGGTGAGTCTCATCTGAGGACAAGAGAAATTCAATTCTACCGCATCGCAACCCGCACTCTCTGCCATCTTCGCCAATTCAACCCACTCCTCTTCGGTCTGCCCCATAATGGATGCAATGACAATCTTATTCGGGTAGTTCGCTTTCAAACGATGCAGGATATCAAAATCCACAGTATAGGGATTCTCCGAAAGTTGTTCCATATTCCGGAAACCGATAAAGGGCGTACCCTCTTTCCTAACGGCATCAAAACGAGGACTGACTTCCTGTATATCCTGCTTGCAGATGGTCTTATAGAACACACCTCCCCATCCTGCCTCAAAGGCATTGGCTACCATTTCGTAGTTGGTGCAAATAGCAGAGGATGCCAGGAAGAAGGGGTTCTCACAAACGATATCGCAGAAATTGAGTTCGAGGGAGGGCAAATCATCATTACCTGACACACCGGCAGACGAACTATCTGTATTCTTCTCCCCTTGCTCCGCTGACAGACACTTCTTCAACTCCGCAATACGAATCGGATGGTCATAATGGATACAGGCTTTTTCGGCTGCTTCTATCTCCGCATCGTTGATCTGACTGAACAGTTCTTCCGCAGTCCACAAATTTTCAAAACGGAGTGCACGGAGAGCTCTTGCTACTTTTGCTCCACAAGGAGCATCTTGACATAATAGGCAGCGACCCACCTCTTCGTTAATGTGCATCATAGTAATAAGTCGATTTTTGATTTATTTGGGCACAAAGGTACATATTTTTTTTGATATACACAAAAAAAAATGGGAAAATTATATTTTTTCTTTGTCAAATACATTTTTTTTTGTACCTTTGCAGCCGATTATATAAAACTGAAACGATTAAAATGTCCAAGTCATCGTCAATCATAGTGCCGGAGAGTTGCACCAAGGTATTGCTTCATGCCTGTTGTGCCCCGTGTTCCAGTGCGATTGTCGAATGGCTAATGGCGCATAAGATTGAACCCGTTATCTTTTATTTTAATCCGAATATATACCCGCAGGAGGAATACGAGATTCGCAAGAATGAAAGCAAGCGTCATGCGGCCTCATTAGGGATTGAATGGATTGACGCCGACCGGTTTAGAACCGGAGCAAGCCAGCCATGCGGGTATGGACATGAGGAATGGCGGCAAGCCGTCTGCGGACTCGAACACGAACCCGAACGGGGCAAACGATGCGAGGCGTGTTTCTACCATCGTTTGGTTGTGACTGCCCGAAAAGCACAGGAGTTAGGCATACCTTTTTTTGCCACTACCCTTGCTTCGTCACGATGGAAGAACCTCGACCAGATCAACCGAGCGGGGGAAATGGCTGCACAAACGGTCGGCAATGCGGTTCATTTTTGGCCGCAAAACTGGCGAAAGGACGGCTTACAGGAACGAAGAAACCAATTATTGAAAGAATATGACTTTTACAATCAAACGTATTGCGGCTGTGAGTTTAGCATGCGTACCGGCTCTGACAGCTTTCGCAAACAGTCTGCTAACTCCTGAAGAGATTACGAAATTCAAATAATCCTTATCGGATAGCCTCTACTGCACGTAGAATCGGTTCGATAGAAGGAGCCTCGCCTACCGCTTGGTACATCCATTCTTTGGGTGTCAAACGTCCCAAACGATAGATACGCATATATTCGCCGGCAAACTCTGCCGGCGTTTTATATTGTGCCAAATGTTCCTCCAATTGGAACTGCACGATGTGTCCCAACGGATAATTGGGCAGGTACATCGGTGAGTTTACCATATGACTGTAAACGGCAAGGAGCGTACAGTCATGTTCTCCCATGACGGGTTCATAATACATGTTCCATACGTCCTTGGCTATCTGCATTGTCGCCTCGCATAATTCCTTCGGAGTGGCTTTGGGATGGGCATAGATCCATTTCCACATCGTCATGTCCACCAGACTAACTCCCATGATCTCGTACATCGACCAGAATTGGTCCAAGACCGCTTCGCTATCAGACCGCTCCGCTGTTAGACCGCAAACGCTGTTGGAGGGCAGGAGTTGCAAATCGCGTTGTTGCCAAAGGAAAGCGGAGGCCTCCGTATAAGCTGTATTCGGTACGCCGGAAAGCATGTAATAATCGATGAAATACATGTCCAGTATCTGTTCAACACAATGCCCGAACTCATGCACAGCGATGTTATATCCCTTATAGTCCATGCCGGTAGCAGGAATACGTGTACGCAGACGTGCATCCTCTTTGCGTCCCAGACAAGGCCAAGCGTGTCCCGACCCGCGTGCGGGTTCTACGGTTATATGCTGGGCTATGCGGCGTGCATCTTCGGAGTAAAAGCCCATTTTCGTCAATAGACGCGGCATATCCGCTGCAAAAGCGTTGGCATCCGGGTAAAGTGCTCTTGTTTGCGCCGAGAGAGCATCCTCATTGAGGGATGCACGGGCTTTGAAACCGTCGTACCAGATGTCATAAGGACGCAAGTCACGTCCCAAACGTTCGCGAATAAGCGAGGCTACTTTCTTCACCTCTTTGGAGCCCACCAGACTGCGGAAAAGACTGTCTAATTCCTCTGCGGGTATTTCCACTCCACCCTCAAAATTACGGACAATACCCATAGGCATCGAGGGACAATAGGGGTCTTCGGCAAAGTACGCGCGCGCAATTTCAAGGATTCGCGCGTAACGAGTGTATGGTTCCGGAGTATCTTGCGTACTATACGGCTTCCAGATATAGTCCTTTCCGTTGACGGCCTGCTGTGGGATAGTCTGTTCAACGATGCGTTGCATCACCCGATAAATCATCTCCTGCTTCTCTATACCGTCCTCTGTACCGTAGAGTGCTTTTATCTCGTCGCGTAGATTCCAATGACTGAGCAGGACCTTGTCTTCTGACCATAGTCGGCGACCATCCTCTGTGCGCAAGTTGCCCATGTAGATATTATAATCGGCGATATAGTTCTCCGCGTGGGCAAGTGACTGCGACATCTGCGTCTTCACCGCCGCAGGAACGCGTGTCGTAAACACATCCCCCATCCGGGCATAAGCCCATTCCTGACGGGTCCAATGACGACCCAGCGTGTTCTTCTCTTCCAACGTATAATGCGGAAAATTGAGGATGGTGATGAATGCTAATTTATTGGCAAACATATCGTCTGCGAAATGCGCCAAAGGGCTATACCCCGACATGATCCAATCGGGGTTTTGAGGCTCGTCAGCGTTGGTCAGCTGAGTAGGACGAAGCAGCTCTACGGTCAGCAGATCCGCAGACTGATACACATTCTCCAAGATACGGCTCAGCGACTCAAAGAGCGCCAAACGTTCGCTATCCGTCTTACATTCGTTGTCCGCAATAAACTGCGCCAACTCGTCCTGACTGCCATCTTCGGCCGTCCATAAAGCCGCTACCTGTTGAGCGCCGCGAGAGAGGTTCATACTATGGTCTGTTTGAGAGGTACAGGAGAGCATCATACAAATAATACTCCCCATCAAAATAAAGGGTTTATACTTCATAAGTGCATAATTTGGCTGCAAAATTAGTGAAATATTTGCACATATGCAAAAAAAATTGTATTTTTGCGGTCGAAAATGAAAAAATTAGTCTCTTTTATCTTTTTAATGGTCGGCTTGCAAGTGTTTGCATTGCCGCATTATGAGCTTGCTTATCGTCTCAGCGGAGCAGGAGGAATGATTATGCCGGATGGCAAAGTGGATAAATGGGTAGATCGTCCGGTGTTGGGAGGACAATTCGCTGTGGAGTTTCTACCGACGGGCAGATGGCATTGTCTGCAACAATGGAACAATGCCTCCATCGGTGTCGGAGTGAGTTATCTGAACCTAGGCAACGAAGCCAAACTCGGTTCCGCTTTTGCGGCGTACGGATATATGAACCAGCCTTTTTATAACGGCAAACATTTCCGTATCGGTGTGCGACCAAGCGTGGGTTTGGCTGCCGTGACGAAACGCTATTCGAACACTTTACCGGAAGGGGTTATACCCTACCATCAAGATCGATTCTCTGAAACCAACCAATCTATCGGGTCGATCCTCAATGCGTATTTAGCAATGGAACTATTCATGGATTTTCCCATCAAAGACGGATGGGAGATCACTCTTGCAGGAGGTTGGCACCATATATCCAATGGTTCGGTCATGCACCCGAACGCAGGCTATAATATCTTCGGCGGAGAACTCGGCGTGCGCTATCATCCTATGGTACAAAAGGATAAAGAGACACAGTACGAAGCCCCTAAACCCGATGTGCCTCGTAAACTTTATGATGGTGTGGATAAACCCTGGGCAGTGGAGATTAGTGCCACAGGCGGCATGAAGCAGAACTACTACGCCGATAACCGGAACGGTCAGCGTTTTTACGGCGTAGCATCGCTCAAAGTGGCAGCATACTGGGTACCCGTCAGCATCTTCCGTTTAGGTGGAGGTTTTGATGCGTTCTATGACGGGTATTACGGAGCTGTCAATGATGAGTTTGCGGACCTGAACCCGGGTGCTCCGATCACGTATTTCGGCAAGACTTACCTCAAAGAGAGCAATGTGAAGAACTGTTTCCGCGTAGGATTCAGTATTCAGCCGGAGTTCATCATCGGTCGTCTCACCGCAGGTATTCACGTAGGATTCTATCTCTACGATCCGGTGAAGAACTTAGAGCCCTATTCCACGATTACTAACCCCGAAGACAAAAAATACGACCCCAATGCCCTGCATCCTGGAGATGAGCCTTTCAACCGTGGTGTTTTCTATAATTATGATTTCACGAAAGCGAGCAATTATCAGGACGGATGGTGTTACATGCAGTTTGTGATGAAATACCATGTCTTAGACCATCTCTTCGTCCAACTCGGTTTGAAGACGCACGGTGTCCGTGCCGAGTTCATCGATGCCGGAATAGGAGTTGCCTTTTAATTTTCAATTTTCAATTAGCCTGTCTTCCATGAGATAGACGGTCTCGATGGGAATACCGTGATCGACTAATTGACGTCGGTCGGGACGATAGAGAGCAAAGAAATCTTTGGGGCTCTTGCACATATTCCTTGCCTGACGATAGTGCTCATAAGCCATCATCTTATCGCCTTGAAGCAACATACAATGCCCGTAGTTGATATAATCCATCGGCGAGGAACTACCATCTCGTAACTGTTTTCTGAGCCATCGGGCGGCAACATCCGTATGATCCCAAAGCAGATCCATTCGTCCGACGGACAGATATACGATCGCTATCTGCCGTATTCTTTCCTGCGAATCGCCCATCAGCGCCGAATAAACCCATGTATCCGGCAGCATATCCACCAATCCTTGCATGTATGCCTGTTCGGTAGCGGGCATCCATGAGACCACACCATCCATATTCTCTTTATCGCCCGTCAGTTCAAGCAGACTCTGCAGTTCGTCGGGCAGGTCCTCCACTTTCAGTTCGCCCGAAGCTATACTATCCCGCCAATTATACTTGACGGATCGTACCAGCGCACACAGCGTATGAAAAGCATCCTCCCCCTCATCGTCCATCGACGACACGGCATCCATGAAAGCGTTTTGCAGTTCCGGGAAGAAATCGATTCGGACGTCATAATGCGCCAAAATAATCAGTACGTTAGCCAAACATTGCTCCGCTACCACTTCATTCTCCCCGTTGATACCTTCGATGAGGGCTAATAAGGCACGTTCGTTGAAACACTCGCGGACGTTCTTCGATAATGCTGAGACAGCCATCAGGGCAATCGCTGCTTGTCGGCTATCATTGCAAACGTTATGCATCCATTGATAGTCCTCCTCTTTCAACTGCAGGCAGAACGAGAAATACTGCATCACGGACTGGGGGCTCTGATTATTGAAACCGTGCATGTCCGGCGACAAACCGCGTTGGAGACGGAGCGAGACATATGCTGCATCTACGAGGCGGTATGCATTACCCGTCAACCGGTTCAACTCCACATCGTGCTCCGGATCACCGGATGTCAACCATTGTGAGAAGAGTTCGCTATACGCTTTGCGAAGATCCTCATAGGCCTGTTCATATGGATTATTTTCCCCCAGTTCATTGAGCCATGAACGAACAATCACCAGCGCATGATCAATCATGCGTTCGCCCAAGGCCTTTTCAATGGTTGCTATTTGGTCATCTAATTTCTGAGACATCAGAGTTCTTCTTTGATGAGGTAGTCGTTTCTGGAGGGACTATTCCGGATGACGAGTTCGGCAAGGAATCCTGCGAGGAAGAGCATGCAGCCAAGGATCATCATCAGGATAGCGATGTGGAAATACGGGTTCACACCCACTAACATGGC
>Ga0256407_10001355_pt1 | contig 52225 bp, 57 predicted proteins | sample RumenRJG_04DNA_FD_193489 | JGI IMG/M metagenome (GOLD analysis project Ga0256407, IMG submission 193489) | Bovine rumen microbial communities from Lethbridge, Alberta, Canada - RJG_04 | ecosystem: Host-associated > Mammals > Digestive system > Stomach > Rumen | place: Canada: Alberta... | reverse complement strand
TCATATCTGCCGATGCCAGCGAACTGCTTTCTGCTGTTATTGACGGGAATCCAAAGTTCCATAAGCTATATCAAATGTATAAATTAGTCGCAGGATGAATGAATATTCACTTGCGAAACTTTAGTTATTTATAAAATGGACAATCAGCAAAACAAACAGGGACCACAATTGCAGATAGAAGTGTCGCCAGATGTGGCACAGGGTGTCTATTCCAATTTCGCCATCATATCTCACACCAGTTCTGAGTTCATTGTCGACCTGGCTTCCATGTTGCCGGGCGTGCCCAAAGCCACGGTGAGAAGCAGGGTCATCCTCGCACCCGAACACGCCAAAAGGCTCGCTATGGCTCTGCAGGAGAATATCGCCAAGTATGAACAGGAATTCGGAAGAATACAATTGCCCAACCGGCAACCGCGTACCATCTCTCCCTTCAACATCAACAACAAAGGAGAGTCCTGAACCAGCAATTGAAGCCAAATAGAAGGGCAGAATCCATGCAAAATGATGGATTTTGCCCTTAATTTATGTTAATATAAGTTATATAAGCATAAATCATGCGCATCCGCAAAGGGTCATGGCTTATTTAATTAGGATTATCCAATTAATGTTCGTACCTTTGCAGCCCAAAATGGTGTGTCGAGGCATGCCAACTCGATTGTGCAAACAACTAAACAACAATATAATAATTAAAAAATCAACAAAATGCCTACAATTTCGCAATTAGTAAGAAAAGGCAGAAAGGAACTGGTAGACAAGAGCAAGTCACCCGCGCTGGACGCATGTCCTCAGCGCCGCGGAGTTTGCGTGCGTGTCTATACCACAACTCCTAAAAAGCCTAATTCGGCAATGAGAAAAGTTGCCCGTGTAAGATTGACCAACCAAAAGGAAGTGAACTCCTACATCCCAGGTGAGGGACACAACCTGCAGGAGCACAGCATCGTGCTGGTGCGCGGCGGACGTGTGAAAGACCTGCCTGGTGTACGCTACCACATCGTGCGTGGAACCCTCGATACCGCAGGCGTCGCCAACCGCACACAGCGTCGTTCCAAATATGGAGCCAAGCGTCCTAAAGTCAAGAAGTAACACCGGAGAAGGTCAATACTTATAAAGGACACTACATTTTTTAAACCGTTTTGCTGGAGAATTGTTAAATACAGGTTGAGTAAATGCTCTCGTGTGAGCGTTGAAGAACAAGAACGACAGCCCCAAGCAGAATTTATTTTCAAACAAAAATGAGAAAAGCAAAACCAAAGAAACGTCTGGTACTCCCAGATCCAGTTTTCAACGACCAGAAGGTCTCGAAATTCGTGAATCATCTGATGTATGATGGTAAGAAAACCATTTCATACGAAATCTTCTACAACGCTCTTGATATCGTAAAGGCCAAAATGGCCAAGGAGGAGAAGAGTCCGCTCGAGATTTGGAAGACCGCCCTCGACAACATCACCCCACAGGTGGAGGTGAAGAGCCGTCGTATCGGTGGTGCTACCTTCCAGGTGCCGACAGAAATCCGCCCCGACCGTAAGGAGAGCGTCTCTATGAAGAATATGATCAACTTTGCACGTAAGCGTGGCGGCAAGAGCATGGCTGAGAAGTTGGCCGCTGAAATCATGGATGCATACAACAACCAGGGTGGTGCATTCAAACGTAAGGAAGATATGCACCGCATGGCTGAGGCCAACCGCGCTTTCGCTCATTTCAGGTTCTAGTTTTCAGGTAATAGTTTTAGGTAAAAAGAGAAAATGGCAAAGCAAGATCTACAACTTACCCGCAACATCGGTATCATGGCGCATATCGATGCTGGTAAGACAACAACTTCAGAACGTATACTCTTCTACACGGGTAAGACCCATAAGATAGGAGAGGTGCACGACGGAGCAGCCACCATGGACTGGATGGCACAGGAGCAAGAGCGAGGCATCACTATCACTTCGGCCGCTACCACCTGCTCGTGGGAATGGAACGGCAAGAAATTCAAAATCAATCTCATCGACACTCCGGGACACGTCGACTTCACCGCAGAGGTGGAACGCTCACTGCGCGTGCTCGACGGTGCCGTGGCCACCTACTCGGCAGCCGACGGCGTACAGCCGCAGTCGGAGACCGTGTGGCGCCAGGCCGACAAATACAACGTGCCCCGTATCGGATACGTCAACAAGATGGACCGCTCGGGTGCCGATTTCTTCGAGACCGTGCAGCAGATGAAGGACATCCTCGGGGCTAACCCCTGTCCGGTGCAGATTCCCATCGGCGCTGAGGAGAACTTCAAGGGCGTGGTCGACCTCATCAAGATGAAGGCCATCCTGTGGCACGACGAGACCATGGGCGCTGAGTACGACATCGAGGAAATCCCCGCCAACCTCATCGACGAGGCCGAGGAGTGGAGAGACAAGATGCTCGAGAGCGCGTCAAACTATGACGATGCACTCATGGAGAAATATCTCGAAGGACAGGAAATCACCGAGGAGGAAATCATCGCCGCCATCCGTAAAGGCACGGTGGCTATGGAACTCACCCCAATGGTGTGTGGCTCTTCATACAAGAACAAGGGCGTGCAGCCACTGCTCGACTATGTATGCGCCTTCTTGCCGTCGCCCATCGACGCCGTCAACATCGAAGGCACCAACCCCGACACCGAGGAGGTGGAGGAGCGCAAGCCATCCGAGGATGAGCCCACATCGGCGCTCGCCTTCAAGATCGCAACCGACCCCTATATGGGCCGACTGGTGTTCTTCCGCGTCTATTCAGGAAAGGTACAGGCAGGGTCGTATGTCTACAACCCACGCTCCGGAAAGAAAGAGCGCATCAGCCGCCTCTTCCAGATGAACTCCAACAAGGAAATCCCCATGGAGTCAATCGACGCCGGCGATATCGGCGCAGGAGTGGGCTTCAAGGACATCCACACCGGCGACACGCTCTGCGACGAGAACCATCCCATCGTGCTGGAGTCGATGACTTTCCCCGACCCCGTGATAGGTATCGCAGTGGAACCCAAGTCGCAGGCCGACGTCGACAAACTCGGCATCGGATTGGCAAAACTCGCTGAGGAAGACCCCACGTTCACCGTACGTACCGACGAGCAGAGCGGACAGACCATCATCTCGGGTATGGGCGAACTTCACCTCGATATCATCATCGACCGACTCAAGAGAGAGTTCAAGGTGGAGTGCAACCAGGGTAAGCCACAGGTCAACTACAAGGAGGCCATCACCAAGACCGTCAACCTCAGGGAAGTCTACAAGAAACAGAGTGGTGGACGCGGAAAGTTCGCCGACATCATCTGCAACGTAGGACCTGTCGATGACGACTTCAAGGAGGGCGGACTGCAGTTCGTCAACGAGGTGAAGGGTGGTAACATCCCCAAGGAGTTCATCCCGTCGGTGCAGAAGGGCTTCGAAACAGCCATGAAGAACGGCGTACTCGGAGGATATCCCATGGACTCGCTCAAGGTGACTCTCCTCGACGGTTCTTTCCACCCCGTAGACTCCGACCAGCTGTCGTTCGAAATCGCTGCCATCCAGGCCTACAAGAACGCATGCGTGAAAGCAGCACCCGTGCTGATGGAGCCCATCATGAAACTCGAGGTGGTGACGCCAGAGGAAAACATGGGCGACGTCATCGGCGACCTCAACAAGCGCCGCGGACAGGTACAGGGCATGGATGAGGCCCGCTCGGGCGGACGCATCGTGAAAGCACTGGTACCACTGTCAGAAACCTTCGGGTATGTGACCGCTCTCCGTACCATCACATCAGGACGCGCCACAAGTTCAATGGAGTACGACCACCACGCACCGCTTTCCAGCAGCATCGCAAAGGCTGTGCTGCAGGAGGTCAACGGAAGGGCCGACCTGGTGTAACACAGAAAATGAGGACCGGGGCATCGCTTAGCATATGACTCTTAAGAATGCCTGCGGTCCACATTCAAATAATCATCAATTAAAACAAAAAACAACATGAGTCAGAAAATCAGAATCAAACTGAAGTCTTACGACCACAAACTCGTAGACAAGTCGGCAGAGAAAATCGTGAAGGCCGTTAAGGCCACGGGTGCTACCGTCAGCGGTCCCATCCCCCTGCCCACACACAAGCGCATCTACACTGTCAACCGCAGTACGTTCGTCAACAAAAAGGCACGCGAGCAGTTCCAACTCTCCGACTACAAACGCCTCATCGACATCTACAGCACCACTGCAAAGACAGTCGACGCATTGATGAAACTCGAACTCCCCAGCGGCGTGGAAGTGGAAATCAAGGTATAGTACATCACACTACAACGTGTTCTAATAGACTATTTTTTAAATACAATTTTTTATAAACTTTTATTGAAATGCCAGGATTAATAGGAAGAAAAATCGGAATGACATCCGTTTTCAGTGCCGACGGCAAAAACGTGCCGTGCACTGTTATCGAAGCCGGTCCTTGTGTTGTAACCCAAGTCAAGACCGTGGAGAACGACGGCTACAAAGCCTTCCAACTCGGTTTCGGCGAGGCTAAGGAGAAACGCACCTCCAAGGCTATGATGGGAGCCTTCAAGAAGGCCAACACAACACCGAAAAAGCACTTGGCCGAGTTCAAATTCGACGAGGAGTACAACCTCGGCGACACCATCACTGTGGAGATCTTCAACGACTCACAGTTTGTCGACGTGACAGGTACTTCAAAAGGTAAGGGCTTCCAGGGCGTCGTCAAGCGCCATGGTTTCGGCGGTGTAGGACAGAGAACTCACGGTCAGGACGACCGGGCCCGCAAACCGGGTTCCATCGGAGCATGCTCGTATCCAGCCAAAGTGTTTAAGGGAATGCGCATGGCAGGACACATGGGATGCGACAGGGTCACTACCAAGAACCTCAGAGTGTTAAAAGTAATACCCGAGCACAACCTCATCCTCGTGAAAGGTTCTGTGGCAGGGTGCAATGGTTCAACCGTCTTAATTCAGAAATAATGGAACTTAACGTATTGAAGATAAATGGTCAGGAGACCGGGAGAAAGGTCACACTCAACGATGAGATTTTCGGTATTGAGCCCAACGACCATGTGCTTTATCTCGACGTCAAACAATATCTGGCCAACCAGCGCCAAGGCAATGCCAAGGCTAAGGAGAGAAGTGAGCACACCGGTTCTACAAGGAAACTCGGACGCCAGAAGGGCGGTGGCGGTGCACGCCACGGCGACATCAACTCACCACTCCTCAAAGGTGGCGGACGCGTGTTCGGTCCAAAACCGCGCGACTACAGGTTCAAACTCAACAAGAAAGTTAAAGAACTCGCAAGAAAAAGCGCACTCTCGTACAAGGCTCTCGAAGAGGCTATCATCATCGTGGAAGACTTCACTTTGGATGCCCCGAAAACTAAAGATTTCGTAAATATTGCTAAAAATCTTAAAGTTGAGGGACGCAAATCGCTCTTCGTTTTGCCAGAATTAAATAAAAACGTATATTTGTCGGCTCGAAACTTGAAGTGTTCGGAAATCATACTCGCATCATCACTCAATTCTTACAAAGTTTTGAATGCTGATGTTATTGTCGTGACCGAAAAATCACTCGGGACCATCGACGAAATCTTATCAAAATAATCAAGGAGACTTACAGACATGGCATTTATATTGAAACCATTGGTCACTGAGAAGATGACCAAGATTACTGACAAGCGTCCAAACCGATATGGATTCATCGTTAGTCCGGTTGCCAACAAACTTCAGATTAAGGAAGAAGTCGAGCGACTCTATAATGTCACGGTTGTCGACGTCAACACGCTCTCCTATGCCGGGAAACGCTCGCAGCGCTACACCAAGGCAGGCCTCATCAGAGGAAAGAAAAGCGCGTTCAAGAAGGCTATCGTAACCCTGAAAGAGGGCGATACAATTGATTTTTACAGCAATATTTAATAAAAAATGGCAGTACGTAAATTAAAACCCGTTACACCGGGTCAAAGACACAAGATTATTGGTACGTTCGAGGATATTACTGCATCCGTACCAGAGAAGTCTCTCGTTAGTGGAAAGCGCTCCACTGGAGGACGAAACAATTCCGGAAAAATGACCGTGCGCTACAGAGGCGGCGGCCACAAGAGGAAATTCCGTCTCGTCGACTTCAAACGGGAGAAAGATGGTGTTCCAGCCGTAGTGAAGACTATCGAGTATGATCCTAACCGCTCTGCTCGCATAGCACTGCTCTACTATGCTGATGGTGAAAAACGCTACATTATTGCTCCTATCGGACTGCAGGTGGGCGCCACACTGATGTCTGGAGCCGAGGCGGCTCCGGAAGTGGGAAATGCCCTTCCGCTTGCTAACATCCCTGTCGGAACAGTGATTCACAACATCGAACTGCGCCCAGGACAAGGCGCAAAGTTGGTGCGCTCCGCAGGTAATTTCGCTCAGCTCACTTCTCGCGAGGGCAGTTATTGCCTCATCAAACTCCCCTCAGGAGAATTGCGCAAGATACTCAGCGCTTGCAAGGCTACCGTGGGTAGCGTAGGCAACTCCGACCACGCTCTCGAGCAGTCGGGTAAGGCCGGTCGCTCACGCTGGCTGGGTCGCCGCCCACACAACCGTGGTGTGGTGATGAACCCGCACGATCACCCAATGGGTGGTGGCGAGGGACGCCAGTCGGGTGGACACCCACGCTCACGCAAGGGACTCTATGCTAAGGGACTCAAGACAAGGGCTCCCAAGAAGCATTCAAACAAGTATATTGTCGAGAGAGCTAACAAGAAATAATCGTTAACAAGAGTAATTATGAGTCGTTCATTAAAGAAAGGTCCATATATCAACGTAGCTCTCGAGAAGAAAATTCTCGCCATGAATGAGAGCGGAAAGAAAACCGTCGTCAAGACATGGGCCAGGGCATCAATGATCTCACCCGACTTCGTGGGACACACTGTTGCAGTTCATAACGGAAACAAATTCATACCTGTTTACATCACCGAAAACATGGTGGGACACAAACTCGGAGAGTTCTCGCCCACACGCAGGTTCGGCGGACATGCCGGAAACAAACGGTAAAACAGGCTAACCATTGAAAAAAAAGAATAATATAATGGGAGCAAGAAAGAAAATCGCGGCCGAGAAAAGAAAAGAAGCCGCAAAGAGCCTCTACTTCGCTAAACTGGTAGGGGTGCCTTCATCACCCCGCAAAATGCGCTACGTGGTCGACATGATCAGGGGAATGGAGGTCAATAAAGCACTCGGCGTGCTCAGGTTCTCCAAGAAAAAGGCAGCCATCGACGTGGAGAAACTCCTCCGCTCGGCAGTGGCCAACTGGGAAGCCAAGAACGACCGCAAGGCTGAAGACGGCGAACTCTACGTCTCACGGGTGTTCGTCGACGAAGGTGTTACATGGAAACGCATGCGTCCGGCACCCCAGGGTAGAGGATACCGCATACGTAAACGCAGCAACCACGTCACCCTGTTCGTGGATTCTAAAACTAATGACGAAAAATAATAAGCAGAATGGGACAGAAAGTTAATCCAATTAGCAACCGTCTGGGTATCATCAGAGGATGGGACTCGAATTGGTTCGGAGGCAAGAACTTCGGCGAAAACCTGGTGGAAGACCAGAAAATCCGCAAGTACCTCAATGAGCGCCTCGCAAAAGCCAGCGTGTCGAAAATCGTCATCGAGCGCACGCTGAAACTCGTCACCATTACTATCTGCACTGCCCGTCCGGGTATCGTCATCGGTAAAGGTGGACAGGATGTCGACAAACTGAAGGAAGAGTTGAAGAAGGTGTCCAACAAGGAAATCCAAATCAACATCTTCGAAGTGAAGAAACCTGAACTCGATGCCACTATCGTGGCCAACTCCATCGCTCGCCAGGTGGAAGGAAAAATCGCTTACCGCCGCGCCATCAAGATGGCTATCCAAAACACCATGCGCGCAGGAGCAGAGGGTATCAAGGTGCAAATCACGGGACGTCTCAACGGCGCCGAAATGGCAAGGAAGGAAATGTACAAGGAGGGTAGAACTCCTCTTCACACTTTCCGCGCCGATGTCGACTATTGCCAGGCAGAGGCTCTCACCAAGGTGGGAATCCTCGGTATCAAAGTGTGGATTTGCAGAGGAGAGATCTACGGAAAGGTTGACCTCGCCCCCAACTTCACACAGGACAAGCAAGGCGGACGCCAGGGAAACAGTGGTCGCAGAGACCGCGGCAACCGCAAGAGAAACAATAACCGTTAAAATTGAGAACCTACAATGTTACAGCCAAAAAGAGTAAAATATAGAAGGCCTCAGGACGGACGCGGCAACAAAGGCAACGCCCACAGAGGCACCGAACTGGCTTTCGGCACATTCGGCATCAAGACACTTGAGGCCAAATGGATCGACAGCCGGCAGATCGAGGCTGCCCGTGTCGCCGTCAACAGGTACATGCAGCGTGAGGGACAGGTGTGGATCCGTATCTTCCCCGACAAACCCATCACCCGCAAGCCCGCCGACGTGCGTATGGGTAAAGGAAAAGGCGACCCCGCAGGTTGGGTGGCTCCCGTCACTCCAGGACGCATCCTGTTTGAAGTTGAAGGCGTGAGTTTCGACATCGCTAAAGAGGCACTCCGCCTCGCAGCACAGAAACTCCCTGTGAAGACTAAGTTTGTTGTAAGACGTGATTTCGATAAAAACGCATAAGCTATGAAGATGAATGAAATAAAAGAGCTCACTACACAGGACTTGGTAGAGAGACTCGAGGGCACAGTGGCCAAACTGCAGCAGATGAAACTCAACCACGCCATCACGCCCCTGGAAAATCCATCACAGATAAAGTTGGTGCGCCGCGACATCGCTCGCATGAAAACCGAACTTCGTCAGAGAGAACTTAACAAATAACATGCTCAGATGGAAACAAGAAATTTAAGAAAAACAAGAACGGGTGTGGTCATCAGCAACAAGATGGAGAAAACTATCGTAGTGGCTGCCAAGTTCAAGGAGATGCACCCCATCTACGGAAAGTTTGTGCAGAAGACTAAGAAATATCACGCACACGACGAGAATAACGAGGCAAATATTGGTGACACCGTGCTCATCATGGAAACTCGTCCCTTGAGTAAAACCAAGAGATGGAGATTGGTTCAAATAATCGAAAAAGCTAAGTAATCATGATACAGGCAGAATCAAGACTTACAGTCTGCGACAACAGCGGCGCAAAAGAGGCGCTCTGCATCAGGGTCCTCGGTGGTACCCGTCGTCGCTATGCAAGTGTGGGCGACATCATCGTGGTCGCCGTGAAAAACGTGATACCGTCAAGTGATTTGAAGAAAGGGGCAGTGTCGAAGGCACTCATCGTGCGCACAAAGAAGGAAATACGCCGTGCCGACGGCTCATATATCCGATTCGACGACAATGCTTGTGTGTTGCTTAACAATGCCGGCGAACTTCGCGGAAGCCGTATCTTCGGTCCCGTGGCACGTGAGTTGCGCGCCGTCAACATGAAGGTTGTCTCACTCGCACCCGAGGTACTTTAACAATTTAAATGAGAAAACCAATGACAAAGTTACATATCAAGAAAGGCGACAACGTGATCGTCCTGGCCGGTGAGGACAAGGGCAAGACCGGGAAAGTGCTCAAGATGCTGGTCGACAAGCAGCGCGCCATCGTCGAGGGGGTGAATATCGTCTCCAAGAGCGCAAAACCGTCGGCAAAACACCCGCAGGGTGGCATCGTCAAGGTTGAGGCTCCCATTCATATCTCAAACCTGAGCCTTATTGACCCGAAAAGCCAGAAACCTACCCGCATCGCCATCAAGGTAAACGAGGACGGCAAGAAAGTTCGCATCGCTAAAAAATCTGGGGAGGAGATCAAGTAATGAATACAGCACAGTTAAAGAAAGAATACAACGAGAAGATAGCACCTGCTTTGATGAAGCAGTTCAACTATACCTCGCCCATGCAGATTCCAGTGCTCAAGAAAATCGTCATCAACCAAGGTCTTGGCGACGCCACTCAGGAGAAGAAAATCATCGACGTGGCTATCAATGAGCTCACCACCATCACAGGACAGAAGGCAGTCGCCACTTACTCTAAGAAAGACGTGGCCAACTTCAAACTCCGTAAGAAGATGCCCATCGGCGTCATGGTGACACTCCGACGCGAACGCATGTACGAATTCCTCGAGAAACTCGTACGCGTGGCTCTGCCCCGTATCCGCGACTTCAAAGGCATCGAGTCGAAACTCGACGGACGCGGCAACTACACCCTCGGTATCGAGGAGCAGATCATCTTCCCTGAAATCAACCTCGACACCATCGAGCGCATCCAGGGTATGAACATCACTTTCGTCACATCAGCCCAGACCGACGAGGAAGGCTATGCACTGCTCAAGGCTTTCGGTCTGCCGTTCAAAAACGCTAAAAACGCATAATCACCATGGCAAAAGAATCAATGAAGGCCCGCGAGGTCAAGAGAGCAAGGCTCGTGGCTAAGTATGCTGAGAAACGTGCCGCCCTCAAGAAAATCATCGCCACTTCCAACGACCCAATGGAGGCTTATGAGGCCGCACGCAAACTCCAGAGCATACCTCGTAACGCCAACCCCATCCGCCTGCACAACCGCTGCAAGATTACCGGTCGTCCAAAAGGATACATGCGACAGTTCGGACTCTCGCGTATTCAGTTCCGCGAGATGGCTTCGGCTGGTCTCATCCCCGGCGTGAAGAAGGCTAGCTGGTAGAAAAGCAACTTTTTATTTATTTAATATTGTCGGGGGAGTCCCGATCAATTAAAACATCACAAATATGACAGATCCAATAGCAGATTATCTGACGAGGCTCAGAAACGCCATCATGGCTCATCACCGTGTGGTCGAAATTCCTGCCTCAAACTTGAAGAAAGAGATCACCAAGATCCTCTTCGAGAAAGGCTATATCCTCAACTACAAGTTCGTTGAGGATGGCCCACAGGGTACAATCAAGGTCGCGCTCAAGTATGACCCGCAGACCAAGACCAACGCCATCAAGAAACTGAAAAGAGTTTCCACTCCTGGTCTCCGGAAATACACCGGATACAAGGACATGCCGAGAGTTATCAACGGACTGGGTATCGCTATCCTTTCCACATCCAAGGGTGTAATGACCGACAAAGAGGCCTCCGACCTGAAAATCGGCGGCGAGGTGCTTTGCTACGTCTACTAAACAGGAGGAATAGAATTATGTCTAGAATAGGTAAATTGCCAATCGTTATTCCTGCTGGCGTGGAAGTGAAACAGGAAAAGAATGTCATCACTGTGAAAGGCCCCAAAGGCGAACTCTCACAGAAAGTTGACCCCTCCATCAACGTGAAAATCGAAAATGGTGAGATGGTTCTCTCCATCAATGAGGAAAGCCCTGTCAACATCAAGCAGAAGCAGGCTTTCCACGGACTCTACCGCTCTCTCGTCAACAACATGGTTGTGGGCGTGAGCCAAGGATTCCAGAAAACTCTCGAACTCGTGGGCGTGGGCTACCGTGTATCCAACCAGGGCAACATCATCGAGTTCTCGCTCGGATATACACACCCCATCTTCCTCATGCTGCCGCCTGAGGTGAAAGTGGAGACCAAGTCTGAAAGAAACCAAAACCCTGTCATCAACTTGGAGTCATGCGACAAACAGTTGCTCGGACTCATCTGTGCTAAAATTCGCTCTTTCCGCAAGCCTGAGCCATATAAAGGCAAGGGTATCCTGTTCAAGGGTGAGGTCATTCGCAGGAAGTCTGGTAAATCGGCTTCAGCCAAGTAACTTTAATAATTTACGATTATGACAACGAAAAAAATAGAAAGACGAATTAAGATCAAATACAGAATCCGCAAGCGGGTTAATGGCACTGCTGAGCGCCCCCGCATGACCGTATTCCGCAGCAACAAGCAGATCTACGTGCAAATCGTGGATGACTCATGGTATAACACAGAGAAACCTTTTACTAGGACTGTGAGGAAAAAGGGACGCAACGTCGAGGTGAAGTACTGCCCCAAAGGTAAGACCATCGTGTCGGCTTCGTCGATTGGCATGGAAACCATGCCTAAGGCAGAGCAGGCTGAGAAGGTGGGCGCACTCATCGCCGAGAAGGCTATCGCCGCCGGCATCACCACAGTGGTGTTCGACCGCAACGGTTACCTCTATCATGGAAGAGTGAAACAACTGGCTGACGCAGCCCGTAAAGGTGGACTTAATTTCTAAGCGATTATGGCAATAAATAGAGTTAAAATCAACAGTGACGTAGAGTTAAAAGACCGCCTCGTGGCTATCAACCGTGTCACAAAGGTGACAAAGGGTGGACGTACGTTCACATTCGCTGCCATCGTCGTGGTAGGTGACGGTAATGGTGTCATCGGATGGGGACTTGGAAAAGCAGGCGAGGTGACTGCAGCCATCGCAAAAGGCGTAGAGGCTGCCAAGAAAAACCTTGTGAAGGTGCCCGTGCTCAAAGGCACTATCCCTCATGAAATGGAAGTGGCCTATGGTGGCGCTAAAGTATTCTTGAAGCCAGCAGCACCTGGTACTGGTATGGTGGCAGGTGGTGCCATGCGTGCCGTGCTCGAGAGCGCAGGCGTGACGGATGTCTTGGCCAAGTCGAAAGGCTCCTCCAACCCCCACAACCTCGTGAAGGCTACCATCAAGGCCCTCAGCGAGATGCGTGATGCCTATACCGTGGCTGGTGCCCGCGGCATTTCAATGCAAAAAGTTTTTAGAGGATAAAGGAGATATTGAAATGGCTACTATAAAAATCAAACAGATTAAGAGCAAGATCGGTTATCCCATCGACCAGAAGCGCACGCTCAAGGCCCTTGGACTGCACAAAATATCCCAGGTGGTCGAGAAGGAAGACACACCGGTGATCCGTGGAATGATCCGCAAAGTGCATCATCTGGTGACCGTAGTTGAATAAGTAACTTTTAAAAGCAAAGAATCATGAAATTGCATAACTTAAAGCCAGCCGCTGGCTCAACTCACTCACGTCGCCGTATCGGTAGGGGTCCAGGATCCGGACTCGGAGGTACCTCCACACGCGGACACAAGGGTGCCAAGGCTCGCTCTGGCTATAAAAGGAAGATCGGTTTCGAAGGTGGACAGATGCCTTTGCAGCGCCGCGTGCCTAAAGCCGGTTTCAAGAATATCAACCATAAGGAGTATTTTGCCGTCAACCTCTCCACTCTCCAGTCCCTCGCTGAGAAGAAGGGCCTCGAGAAGGTGGGCATCGAGGAACTCAAGGCCGCTGGCCTCACAAATGGCAAGGAACTCGTGAAGATTCTTGGCAACGGTGAACTGAAGGCTAAACTCGACGTCACAGCAAACGCGTTCTCTAAGACTGCTGAAGAGGCTATCAAGGCAGTTGGTGGTACCACAACTATAATCTAAGTAAATGAAAAAGTTTATCGAGACACTGAAGAACATCTGGAAGGTGGAGGATTTGCGCCAGCGAGTCCTCATCACCATCCTGTTCACGGCAATTTACCGTTTCGGCTCGTTCGTCGTGCTTCCTGGCATCGACCCGGGCAAGTTGGAAAATCTGCAGTCACAGACCGAGGGCGGACTCATGTCGCTGCTCGATATGTTCTCCGGTGGTGCTTTCTCTAATGCGTCTATTTTCGCATTGGGAATCATGCCATACATCTCTGCTTCCATCGTGATGCAGTTGCTCGCAGTGGCCGTGCCCTACTTCCAGAAAATGCAGCGCGAGGGAGAGAGCGGAAGGAAGAAAATCATGTGGTATACCCGTGTGCTCACGGTGGCCATCCTGGTGTTCCAGGCTCCTTCCTACCTCCTCAACCTCAAGGCTCAGTCTGCAGGTGCACTCAATCCGGCCATCTCTTGGAACTGGTTCATGTGGACAGGTCTTATCATCCTCGCCGCAGGTAGTATGTTCATCCTCTGGTTGGGTGAGCGCATCACCGACAAAGGTGTGGGCAACGGTATATCGCTTATCATTATGATTGGCATCATCGCCAGGCTTCCGCAGTCTTTCATGCAGGAGGTCACCTCGCGATTCACTGCCATCACTGGTGGCGGTCTCGTGATGTTCATCATTGAGTTGCTTATACTCTTCGCCGTCGTGTGCGCAGCCATCCTGCTTACTCAGGCCGTTCGTAAAGTACCCGTACAGTATGCACGCAGAGTGCAGGGCAACAAGACTTTCGGAGGGGCACGTCAGTACATCCCCCTGAAACTCTTCGCTGCCAACGTGATGCCTATCATCTTCGCTCAGGCCCTGATGTTCATCCCATTGGCCCTCGTACAGTACTCTACCAACAACACGAGTTATGTCATGAGGTCGCTCATGGACCATACCAGCCTGTTGTATAATGTGGTGTTCGCTGCTCTCATCATCGCGTTCACCTATTTCTACACGGCCATCACGCTCAATCCTACTCAGATGGCTGAGGACATGAAGCGCAACAACGGGTTCATTCCCGGCGTGAAGCCAGGCAAACCTACTGCCGACTACATCGACACCATCATGTCGCGCATCACCTTCCCTGGCTCGCTCTTCATAGCGTTCATCGCTATCATGCCGGCTCTCGCTGGCTTGCTCAACGTGCAGCAGGGATTCGCACAGTTCTTCGGCGGCACATCGCTGCTGATTCTCGTGGGTGTGGTCATCGACACGTTGCAGCAGATACAGAGCCACCTGATGATGCGCCATTACGACGGCCTCCTCAAGGCTGGTCATACCCGTGGCGGCGTCTCGGCTTACTAATGACCTCGGATGAGTATATTTCTTAAGACTGAGGACGAAATCGAACTGATGAGGCGGGCAAACCGGCTTGTAGGCCGGACGCTCGCCGAATTGGCAAGACATATCCAGCCGGGAGTCAACACACTCCAACTCGATAAGATTGCCGGGGAGTTCATCCGTGACCATGGGGCAATACCCACGTTCAAGAACTTTCCTAACCCTTATGGGGGACCATTCCCCGCCAACATCTGCACGTCGGTCAACAACGTGGTGGTGCATGGTATACCAAGTGCCAAGACAGTGTTGCGCGAGGGCGACATCATCTCCATCGACTGCGGTACGCTGCTCGACGGCTTCAATGGCGACTCGTGCTATACGTTCTGCGTGGGAGAGGTGACCGAAGAGGTGCGACAACTGCTCGTCACCACTTACGAGGCACTCTACCAAGGCATCAAGCAGGCGGTCGCTGGCAACCGTATCGGTGATATCGGAAGTGCCGTGCAAGACCATTGCGAGTCGCACGGCTATGGGGTGGTGCGCGAACTCACCGGACATGGCATCGGACGCAAGATGCACGAAGACCCGATGGTGCCCAACTACGGCAAACGTGGCAACGGCCCAAAACTCAAGGAGGGAATGTGCATCGCCATCGAACCGATGGTCACCATGGGCGACAAGGCTATCTCGCTGCTCTCCGACCGATGGTCGGTTTGCACACGCGACGGCAAGCCGGCAGCCCATTACGAGCACACCATCGCTGTAAGGCGGGGTGAGGCCGAGATACTGTCTTCTTTCGACGAAATAGAAAATATAGTAGGAAAAATCAAGTAGTATATGGCAAAACAAGCCGCAATAGAGCAAGACGGAACAATCGTTGAGGCTTTGTCCAACGCAATGTTCAGAGTAGAACTGGAGAATGGATGCCCCATCACGGCACATATCTCGGGCAAGATGAGGATGCACTACATCAAAATCCTGCCCGGCGACAAGGTAAAGGTCGAGATGAGTCCTTACGACCTCACGAAGGGCAGAATAGTGTTTAGATACAAGTAATTTTTTTGTGACATATGAAGACAAGAGCATCAATCAAGAAACGCACGCCCGACTGCAAGATTGTACGACGCAAGGGACGCCTTTTTGTCATCAACAAGAAGAACCCCAAGTATAAGCAGCGTCAGGGCTAAAACGCATCAAGGCACATCGTGCCGGAAATGAATTTATCAATTTTTTTAAATTTTTCAAACAAAATCAATGGCAATAAGAATTGTTGGAGTAGATTTGCCCCAGAACAAGCGTGGCGAAATCGCATTGACTTATATCTATGGTATAGGTCGAAGTAGTTCAGCAAAGATATTGGACAAGGCAGGCGTAAGCCGCGACCTGAAGGTCAACGAATGGAGTGACGACCAGGCAGCCAAAATCCGTGAAATCATCGGCGCTGAATTCAAAGTGGAAGGTGACCTCAGGTCAGAAGTCCAGATGAACATCAAGCGACTGATGGACATCGGATGCTACAGAGGCGTAAGACATCGTAACGGTCTTCCGGTACGCGGACAGAGCACCAAGAACAATGCCCGTACCCGCAAGGGAAAGAAGAAGACTGTCGCTAACAAGAAAAAGGCTACAAAGTAATTAGGTAGAAAGTAAGAATCATGGCAAAGAAAACAGTCACTTCGAAAAAGAGAAATGTAAAGGTTGATGCTCTCGGACAACTTCATGTCCACAGTTCATTCAACAATATTATCGTGTCTTTGGCCAATAGCGAGGGACAGGTCATCTCATGGTCGTCGGCCGGAAAGATGGGCTTCCGCGGCTCAAAGAAGAATACTCCCTATGCCGCTCAGATGGCAGCAGAGGATTGCGCAAAGGTGGCCTACGACCTCGGACTGAGGAAGGTGAAGGCTTATGTCAAGGGACCGGGCAACGGACGTGAATCGGCTATCCGTGCCATCCATGGAGCAGGTATCGAGGTTATCGAGATCATCGACGTCACTCCACTCCCACACAATGGCTGCCGCCCACCAAAACGCCGCCGCGTGTAAACTCAACGACCCTGATCCTCCACATCGAGGACAGGATATTACAAAATTCAAAGCAATTTATTTTATATTATGGCTAGATACATAGGACCGAAATCAAAAATCGCACGCCGTTTTGGAGAACCCATCTTCGGCGCAGACAAAGTTTTGTCTAGGAGAAACTTCCCTCCTGGACAGCATGGCAATAGCCGTCGACGCAAACAGTCGGAGTACGCTGTCATGCTGGCAGAGAAGCAGAAGGCCAAGTACACCTATGGTGTGCTCGAGCGCCAGTTCCGTAATATGTTTGAGAACGCAGCCAAAGCCGAGGGTATCACGGGCGAGGTGCTGCTCCAGAACTTGGAAAGCCGACTCGACAATGTCGTCTTCCGTCTGGGTATAGCTCCCACACGTGCTGCTGCCAGGCAACTCGTAGGCCACAAGCACATCGTGGTCGATGGAAAAGTTGTCAACATTCCTTCTTACTCGGTGAAACCCGGACAAATCATCGGGGTTCGTGAGAAATCAAAGTCTTTGGAAGTCATCGAGGCTGCGCTCGCAGGGTTCAACCACAGCAAGTATCCTTGGATAGAGTGGGATGAGAACACCAAGAGTGGAAAGTTCCTCCACAAGCCTGAGCGTGCCGACATTCCCGAGAATATCAAGGAGCAGTTAATCGTTGAGTTGTACTCTAAATAATCATTAAATTAATGGCGATATTAGCATTTCAAAAACCCGATAAGGTCGTAATGTTGGAGGCGAACGATAAGTTCGGCAAGTTCGAATTTCGTCCTCTTGAGCCTGGCTTTGGCGTTACCATCGGAAACGCCTTGCGCCGCATCCTCCTCTCTTCCCTTGAGGGCTATGCCATCAACACCATCAAAATCGGTGGCGTGGAGCATGAGTTCTCTTCAGTACCGGGAGTGAAGGAAGACGTCACCAACATTATCTTGAACCTCAAGCAAGTGAGGTTCAAGCAAGTAGTAGAAGAATTCGAGAATGAGAAAGTGACGATCACCGTAGAGAACACCACAGAGTTCAAGGCTGGCGACATCACTAAGTATCTCACTGGATTTGAAGTGTTAAACCCTGATTTGGTGATTTGTCATTTAGATGTCAAGGCGTCCATGCAGTTGGACATTTCAATCAACAAAGGCCGTGGCTACGTGCCCGCCGAGGAGAATCGTGATTTCTGCACCGACGTCAACGTAATTCCAATCGATTCTATCTACACCCCAATCCGTAACGTCAAGTATGCTGTCGAACCCTATCGCGTCGAACAGAAGACTGACTACGACAAACTCGTTCTCGAGGTGTCGACGGACGGCTCCATTCACCCGAAGGATGCCCTGAAGGAGGCCGCAAAGATACTCATCCATCACTTCATGCTCTTCTCCGACGAGAAGATCACGCTCGAGAATCCTGATGTCAACGGCAATCAGGAGTTCGACGAGGAGGTGCTTCACATGCGTCAGTTGCTGAAGACCAAGCTCATCGACATGAACCTCAGCGTGCGTGCGCTCAACTGCCTCAAGGCAGCCGACGTAGAGACATTGGGTGACCTGGTGCAGTACAACAAGACCGACCTCCTGAAGTTCCGCAACTTCGGTAAGAAATCGCTCTCAGAGCTTGATGATTTGCTCGAGGGTCTGAATCTTTCGTTTGGAACCGACATTTCAAAGTACAAAGTTGAAAATCCCTAACAAAAAATGAGACACAACAAGAAATTCAACCATCTGAGCCGTACTGCAGATCATCGCAACGCCATGCTTGCCAACATGACCATCTCGCTGATCATGCACAAAAGAATCACTACGACTCTCGCCAAGGCAAAGGCACTCAAGAAATATGCTGAGCCGCTGATTACCCGTTGCAAGGATGATTCCACTCATTCACGCCGCGTGGTGTTCAGTTACCTCCAGAACAAGGAGGCGCTCAAAGAACTTTTCGGCCCGGTAGCCGAGAAGGTAGGCGACCGTCCCGGTGGCTATACCCGTATCATCAAACTTGGCCATCGCCTGGGCGATGCCGCCCCGATTTGCTTCATCGAACTCGTTGACTTCGACGAGAACATGGCCAAGACGGGCAAGGCTGCCAAGAAGACCCGCCGTAGCCGCAAGTCGTCTGCCAAGGCAGAGGCTGCTCCTGCTGCAGAGGCTCCCGCTACCGAGGAGGCAAAGGCTGAATAATACACCGTATATCGCATACTCTATCAAGGGCTTCCGCTAATTGGCGGAGGCCCTTTTTTCGATTCCTGCCCCCCATCCTCTGAGCAAAGATAGGGTTTTCCCTATACGTTTTTGGGGATTTTCCGTTTGTACGGTTCCAAATCATTCATAATTTTGCATCGTGGAACAACACCTGTGCGCATGGTGCTACACCAGCAGCACAAGGAAAAGATTCCGTGATTTAGCAACCGAAAAATGACAATTGAAATGAAAAAGGTATTTATTTACTCCATTTGCGCAGCCCTGCTGCTTAGTGGCTGCGGCACATACGCCGGGGCTGGCGCATATACAGGAGCCCAATTCGGCTCTATACTCGGCTCTGCCATCGGAGGCATCACCGACGGCTATCGGGGTAGCCATGTAGGCACCATAATCGGCATGGCCGGTGGAGCAGTGGTGGGCGCTATGGTAGGAAGTGCTGCCGATGAGGCCTCACGCCGCGAGGTGCACGACCACTATAGCGAGGTGCAGCGCCGCAAGCAACAATCTGGCACATCGCGCTACGACGACTCCGGTTACTACTCTCCCGACAACACCGGCGACGACCGCCTCTACGATTTCCAGGGCAGCGACTATACTTCCGACTATTCGGCTTCCAGCCCCAGAATCATGGACCCCTCGTCGTCGAGCATCGAGGATATCACCTCTGACTATACCGTGAACAAGAGCCTGGTCATCCGCAATCCACGCTTCGTCGACGACAACCACGACGGATGCCTGAGGTCGAACGAGACATCGAAGGTCATCTTCGAAATCTACAACTCTTCAAGCGAGACGCTCTACGATATCCAGCCTACAGTAGTACTGGCATCGAGAAGCCGCAATATCTATATCTCTCCCAATATCCATGTCGAGCGGCTCGAGCCGGGGAAGGCCATCCGCTATACCGCCATGGTGAGCACGGGCAGGCTGCGCAACGGCACCGCCACCTTCTGCCTCTCTGTATTGCAGGGCAACAGGGTAATGTCGAATGTAGCCGAGTTTACCGTCGATACACGCAGATAACTGTCATTTTGTCTAAATCAGTCATAGCCCGGGCTTCGCGTCGTATGCGAGGTTCGGGCTACTTTGTTCATGGCAAATCATAAAGGAGCATAAACAAAACTTGGGGAGATGAATCCATCTCCCCAAGCGCTTTTCCATATGTACCACGGGTTATACGATGCCCTGTGCCATCATGGCATTGGCCACCTTCATGAAGCCGGCAATGTTGGCTCCCTTCACGTAGTTGATATAACCGTTGGGCTCCTTGCCATACTTCACACACTGGTCGTGGATGTTCGACATGATGGTGTGGAGTTTCTGGTCCACTTCGGCACCACTCCAGGAGATGCGCATCGAGTTCTGAGTCATCTCCAGGCCTGATGTAGCCACGCCACCGGCATTCACGGCCTTGCCCGGGGCAAACAGTTGGCCGGCTGCCACAAACTTGTCCACTGCCTCGGCCGTGCAGCCCATGTTGGATACTTCGGCCACGCACAGTGTCTTGTTGGCAAGCAGTTTGTCGGCATCCTCGCCGTTAAGTTCGTTCTGGGTAGCACAAGGCAGGGCAATGTCTACCTTCACCTCCCATGGCTTCCTGCCCTCATAGAAGGTAGAGCCTTCAAACTCCTCGGCATACGGAGCGCACACGTCGTTGCCACTGGCGCGCAACTCAAGCATGTAGGCTATCTTCTCGTCGTCAAGGCCGGCGGGGTCGTAGATGTAGCCGTCGGGACCCGAGATGGTCACCACCTTGGCACCCAGTTCGGTAGCCTTCTTGGCAGCACCCCATGCCACATTGCCGAAACCGCTGATGGCAACGGTCTTGCCCTTGATGTCGATACCGTGGGTCTCAAGCATCTGATGCACGAAGTAGAGGGCACCGTAGCCAGTAGCCTCAGGCCTCAGGATAGAGCCGCCCCATTCCATGCCCTTGCCGGTGAGCACACCCTGATACTGGTGTGTCAGTTTCTTGTACATGCCGAAGAGATAGCCTATCTCACGGCCGCCCACACCGATGTCTCCGGCAGGAACGTCCATGTCGGGACCTATCACCTTGTGCAACTCCAGCATGAACGCCTGGCAGAAACGCATCACCTCGGCATCGCTGCGACCGCGGATAGAGAAGTCGCTGCCGCCCTTGCCGCCACCCATCGGAAGCGTGGTGAGCGCGTTCTTGAACGTCTGCTCGAAACCAAGAAACTTCAGGATGGAAAGATTCACCGACGGGTGGAAACGCAGACCGCCTTTGTAGGGGCCGATGGCACTGTTATACTGCACACGGTAACCCAGGTTCACGTGCACCTCACCCTTGTCGTCTACCCATGGCACACGGAAGGTCAGGATACGCTCGGGCTCCACAATGCGCTCGATAATCTTGGCTTTCTCAAACTCAGGGTGTTTGTTGTAGACTTCCTCTACCGACAGCAACACTTCGCGCACTGCCTGCAGATACTCTGATTCGCCTGGATGCTTCTGCTCCAAGGCACGCATGATTTTTTCAACTTCCATAGTAAAATAATATAGGTTACAAAATCAAAATGTCATAAACTGATGACGCAAAATTATGTAAATAATATGTGACTTCCAAATTTTTCGGCCTAAAAAACATGTCATTCTTCCTTTTTGTCATTATCATGTCTTATGCCTGTTCTCCTTCTTGTTGTCAGAAATCATTCCAGTGGGCTGGCATAGGTTTCAAAATGCTGCGCCAATGGCAAATCACCGCACAATAATTTTGTTTTTCAGACGCTTTTCACTACTTTTGCCATTAAAATGATTTGTCATGGAAAATAACATCCCTCAGGAGTGGACTAAGTTTTATCTCAAAGATGTGTCGTTCGTCAATCTCATGACGCACCGTATCTTCAACGTGCTCATCGTGGCCAATCCCTATGATGCCTTCATGCTCGAGGACGACGGACGCGTCGATGAGAAGATTTTCGATGAGTATATGGAACTGGGTATGCGCTATCCGCCTACCTTCACGCAGGTGTGCACCACAGAAGAGGCGCGCCACGTGCTCTCCACTACTGATATCGACCTGGTCATCTGCATGCCCGGTATTGCCGACAACGACGCGTTCTCCGTGGCACGCGATATCAAGGCCGACTTTCCCGACCTGCCTTGCGTGGTGCTCACGCCATTCTCACATGGCATCACCCGCCGCATACAGGATGAGGATATGTCGATCTTCGACTATGTCTTCTGCTGGCTTGGCGACACCAACCTTATCCTCTCCATCATCAAACTGCTTGAGGACAAGATGAACATCGAGCACGATATCCAGGAGGCAGGCGTACAGATGATACTCCTTGTCGAGGATAACATCCGCTTCTACTCCTCGGTGCTGCCCAATCTCTACAGTTATATCCTCCTCCAGAGCCAGCGCTTTTCCACCGAGGCGCTCAACCCGCATACCTCGGCGCAGCGCAAGCGTGGACGTCCGAAGGTGGTGCTCGCACGCACCTATGAGGAGGCCATGGCGTTCTATGAGAAGTATGCCGACAACACCCAGGGCATCATCAGCGACGTGCGTTTCCCTAAAGACGGGGTGAAAGACCCCGAGGCGGGCTTCAAACTGCTGCGCGAGATTCGCCGGCGCGACGAGTACGTACCGCTCATCATGCAGAGTGCCGAGGCAGTGAACGAGGAGAAGGCGCGCAGCGAGGGCTTCCACTATGTCGACAAGAACTCGAAGAAGATGAACATCGACCTGCGCAAACTCCTGGCAGAGCACATGGGGTTTGGCGACTTCGTCTTCCGCGACCCGGTGACCAAGCATGAGGTGATGAGGGTGAGGAGCCTGAAGGAGTTGCAAGACAACATCTTCAACATCCCTTACGACTCCATGCTCTATCATGTCTCGCGCAACCATGTCAGCCGGTGGCTCTGCGCCAGGGCCATCTTCCCCGTCTCCAGGTTCCTCAAGACGGTTACCTGGCACAAACTCCAAGATGTGGATGCACACCGCCAGATCATCTTCGATGCCATCGTGCAATACCGCAAGATGAAAAATGTGGGTGTGGTGGCTGTCTTCGACCGGGGAAAATACGACAAGTACGCACATTTCGCACGTATCGGCGAAGGGTCGCTCGGTGGGAAAGGACGTGGACTGGCTTTCCTCGACAATATCATCAAGCGGCATCCGGAGTTCAATAAGTTCGACAACGCCAGCGTCTCCATACCGAAGACCGTAGTGCTCTGCACCGACATCTTCGACAAGTTCATGGATGCCAACAACCTCTATCAGGTGGCACTCAGCGATGCCTCCGACGAGGATATTCTCAGGCATTTCCTCAAGGCGCAACTGCCCGACTCGCTCATTGCCGACTTCTTCACCTTCTTCGATGCCACGCGATGTCCCATCGCCGTCAGGTCGTCGTCGCTCCTCGAGGATGCCCATTACCAGCCGTTTGCGGGCATCTACTCCACCTATATGATTCCATGGCTCGAAGACAAGTATGAGATGCTGCGGATGCTCGCCTGTGCCATCAAGGCGGTCTACGCCTCGGTCTACTACCGCGACTCCAAGGCCTACATGACGGCTACGAGCAATGTCATCGACCAGGAGAAGATGGCGGTTATCTTGCAGGAGGTGGTGGGCAATACCTACGGCACGCATTTCTACCCCAATGTGAGTGGCGTGCTGCGCTCGCTCAACTACTATCCCATTGGCGACGAGAAGGCCGAGGAGGGTATTGCCAGCCTCGCCATCGGACTGGGTAAGTATATCGTCGATGGCGGACAGACATTGCGCGTGTGTCCCTATCACCCCAACCAGGTGCTGCAGACCAGCGAGATGGAAACGGCGTTGCGAGAGACGCAGACCAAGTTTTATGCGCTCGACATGACGCATGTGGGGGGCGACTTCAAGGTCGACGACGGATTCAATATCCTCAAACTGCGTGTCAAGGAGGCCGACAAGGACAAGTCGCTCGACTTCCTCGCCTCTACCTACGACCCCTACGACCAGATTATCCGCGACGGTATTTATGAGGGTGGGCGAAAGGTCATCTCCTTCGCCGGACTGCTCCAGCAAGGGGTATTCCCCTTCCCGGAAATCATGCAGATGGCGATGAAGTTCGGCTCCGAGGGTATGCACCGCCCGGTGGAGATAGAGTTCGCCTGCAATATCCTGGGAGGGAAAATGCTCGACTTCCATCTCCTTCAGATTCGTCCCATCGTCGACTCAAAGCAGATGCTCGAGACCGACCTTACCACCATCCCCGACGAAAACTGCCTCCTCCGCTCGCACATGTCGCTCGGGCATGGCATCAATGAGGAAATCACCGACGTGGTGTATGTGAAGACCGATGAGCATTTCACCGCTTCCAACAACCCCACTGTCGCCATGGAGGTGGAGCGCTTTAACAGGAAATTCCTCGACGAAGGAAAGGGCTATGTGCTCGTGGGACCCGGCCGGTGGGGGTCGAGCGACTACTGGCTCGGCATACCGGTGAAATGGCCTAATATCAGCGCTGCCAAACTCATCGTCGAGGCAGGACTCAAGAACTACCGCATCGACCCGAGTCAGGGCACACACTTCTTCCAGAATCTCACCAGTTTCGGCGTGGGATATTTCACCGTCAACACTTATATGGGCGAAGGCATCTGGCGCAAGGAGGTGCTCGATGCCATGCCGGCTGTCGAGGAAACGCAGTATGTGCGCCACGTCAGATTCCCACAACCCCTACGCATCATGATGGACGGTATGCGACAGGAGGGCGTGGTGCTCATGCCTGAGAATTTGACGACCGAACAGTGAGTTTTGAGGTTTTGATGGCGATTTGTTGGCAGAAAGACCCTATAACTGAAAAACTGTTATTAGTGTGCGAACACAGTCGAAAAATTGATTTAAATCAAGAAAATTGTACTGTCTACACTTTTTCTATGGAAAAATTTGCAAAACACGATGCGAGGTGTTAACTTTGCATCGTGTTTTTCATAGTATTAGATTTAAGGTTAACAAAGGTTGGAGTACGGCGGTACTCCTTTTTTTTGCCCATACCTTTACACCACCTTTGTAGTATAGTATTGAAAGTCGTTGAAGATGGTGGTAAGAAAGTCTTCCGCAGTTCCCTCTTTGGGGTTCACGCTCAGAAAATTCTTCACTTTGTTTCCCAACATGTTGATGTCTATCTCGCGCATCTTGTTGTTCGTTGAATAGAGAGTGCGGGCTATCAGGTTGAACTGCCTCATCGACAGGTTCGCCGCCTCGGGATAAGTAGGCTGATAGTTGGGGTTGGTGTAGTAGAGGTCGTAGAAACTGATCGACGGATTCTGGCGGTTCACTTTCACCACGGTAGTGCCGGCGGCCAGGTCGCCCAGTCGCTGACTGTTCTTCGTGAAGACAATGAAGGTGAGGCCTATAACACCCATCAGCAGGTCGACGAGCAACAGCAGCCACCTCAGAAGGTAGGAGCCTATCGAAGGTTTCGAACCGTCGAGTTTCGCCACTTTGATGCCCACGGCCATCTTTCCCACGCTCTGACCGTTGTTGAACACCTCCATGCCCAGTGGATACATGAGGAGGGCCATTTGCATGATGAGGTAGAAAGCAATGGCTGGTTCGCTGGAGAAAAACGGGGACATGATGGCGGCAATGCTCAAAGAGGCAAACCAAATGATGGCGGAGTCGATGAGAAATGCCACAAACCGTTGCATCACGGTGGCGGCAGGTTGGCGGATGCAGACATATTGTCCGGTGATAATACTGGTCTGTGCCATTATTTTTCTTGTTTGCTTGCAAAATTAGTTTTTTTTTCCCTACTTTTGCATTCTTGAATGATAAAAAAGACGAAATAGTTGTTGAATGAAGGAAGCACAGTTCGTAAGACGTCATATCGAAAAGTGGAAAAAGGCAGAACTGCTCTTGGGTTCTCCCCTTTATGCCACACCCGATGAGTTGGTGGATGCCTACAACGAGGTGACGTCCGACTTGGCTTTCGCACAGACTCATTTCCCTGAGTCGGCGGTCACCCCTTATCTCAACGACCTGGCATTGGCGCTCCACCATGGCCTCTACCGCAACAAGCGCGACCCGTGGTCAAGACTCATCACGTTCTGGACACACGAGATACCGCTCAGCGTCTATGAGGCACGGCGGCCTTTGCTCGTTTCGCTCGCTGTCTTCGTCGCTTTTATCATCATTGGCATGCTCTCCACGTTTGGCGACCCGGAGTTTCCGCGCCTTATCCTTGGCGACTCTTATGTCGACATGACGCTCGAGAACATTGAGAACGGAGAGCCGATGGCTGTCTATGGCGGCGACTCGCAGGTTCTCTCGTTCGCCAGCATCACCATCAACAATGTGATGGTGGCTTTCCGCAGTTATGTGATGGGGGTGTTCACCAGTTTAGGCACCTGCTTCTTCCTGATGTACAATGGCATCATGGTGGGGGCTTTCGTCACGTTCTTCATGGTTCGCCATCTCTTCGTGGAGTCGATATTGGCCATCATGCTTCATGGTACGTTGGAACTGTCGGCCATCGTCATCGCAGGAGGTGCCGGCATCACGTTGGGCAACGGATGGCTGTTTCCCGGCACTTACAGCCGCATGCAGTCGTTTGTCAGGGCAGCCCGGCACAGCATTAAGGTGCTCATCTCCACGGTGCCCGTATTCGTCATCGCCGGTTTCATCGAGGGCTTTTTCACCCGTTATACTGAGATAGGCGATGCCATCAGGTTGTTGGTCATCCTCTCCTCGCTGGCCTTCGTCATCTTCTACTACGTGCTCTTACCCATCAAACGCCATCGCGATGCTCAAGCCCAGGGATAAGATATTGGTTTACCAGTGGCGCACGCTCTCGCAACGTATCGAGGCGGTTTTCGATTTCCTGCGCCAGTGCCGCAGGGCATGGTTCCTGTCGGTCGCTGTGCTTCTCCTCCCGGTTTGCGTGTTGCTCACCTCGTCGGCTTTCTTTCGTCTTGTACGGGTGAGGCGACAGGAAACGCCGTATGAATGGTTCGACGACTTCTTCGGATGGGGCAATGCCCCATCGGCTCTGATATATGGTGGCGTGGCGCTTGTGGGGGTGTGGGCAGTGTTCATCCATGTCTATTCGCTGCTGGCGGCTTATGAGCACAACGACTTCTGTCTTGATGGCATCTCTGTGCGTAAGTTGTGGCCTTATATCAAAGCCAATATCTTGCCTACACTCGTGCCAACGGCAGTGACAGTCGTGGTCATCCTTCTGATTGCCAATGCTTTTAATGCGTTTGTCGTTTTCCTTATGCTGGTAATTGCCATTCCCTTGTCGTTGTTCGCCCCTGTCTACATGATAGAGCGATGTGGGTTTATGCGGGCGATGGCAAAGGCCGTCAACTTGGGGTTCTCGTCGTGGATGAGCCTGGCCTTCAGCATTGTGATGATAGTGCTCATCGGCGGACTGATGCTGTTGTCGGTCAATGTGCCGTGGATGTTGGCGCGAGTGTTCCTCGACACGTTCTCCTTCAACGGACAGGAATGGGGATATGTCATGCTCTTGCGCTTCGTCAGTCTCTTGCTCACCATCGTAGGCTACCTCAGTTGCTACATGGTGGGTGCCATGGTGGCGCAGCTCTGCGTCTATCACTATGGCTACATGGCAGAGATGCGGGGCGACAATGCCGTATATGGGAAAACCATCGATGATTTCGATAAATTGTGATAAGAAAAAATAAAATGCCGAACTCCTGATAGTTGAGCGAAAGCGAGACAATAGATAAAAAGTCAATCTGCATGCCAGTCAATACCAATTCCATCATGAGCAACGACTCACTCGCCGCGAGTCTGTTCCAAGGGCACGATTACAATCGTTCGCTCGTGGGCGATTCCCTGGTGCAGCAATCCATGGAATGGGAGAAACTGCCTGATGCGAAACCGAAGACCAACCATATCGGGGAATTTTTCGACGATGTGGCCAACTTCTTGGCAGACCTGCCCACGTTTGTCTATGTCATCTTCGGCGTGGTGTTCGCGGCATGCCTCGCCTATTGGATGGTCAAGAGCGGCTTGTTCTATAGCAACCCCGTGCTCGATGGGGATGATGTGGAGGAGGGCACAGACGACATCTATGCCGTCGACATCGACAACGAACTCGACAGCGCACGGCAGCACCTCGACCATGCTGCTATCGTGCGGCTCATCTACCTGCGCACCCTCCGTTTCCTCGACGAGAGCCACCGCATCGACTGGCGCATCTACAAGACTCCTTCGCAGTATGCGCGGGAATACGCACATCCCTCGTTCGCCGCAATGACCCGTCATTTCCTCCGGGTGAGGTACGGCAAGTTCCCTGCCTCACAGGAGATGTGCGACGAGATGGAGGCGCTCAGCCTCCAGGTGCAGAAAGGAGGTGAGGCATGAGTAAGAATCTGCTGGCAATGATAGCCCTTGTCATCGTGGTAGGAGCAGTATATCTATGGATGCAGGCCAACCGCTCTTTCAACTGGGCTGCCCGTTATGCCCACGACGGCGACGAACCGTTCGACTGCGAGATATTCGACAGCATCGCCTCGGCCACCATGCCCAAGGGCTATACTTTCTGGCAAGAGTCGTTCGACAGCCTGATGCATGTGCCGGGCAAAAAGTCGTTGCTTATCATCAATAATACGTGGGCAGGCGACTCTACCGCCTTCTTGCGTCTCGACTCCTGTGTCAGGGCGGGGTGCAAAGTGCTGTGGGTGCTCGAAAACAACGCCATGTGGTTGGGAGAGAAATATAGTTTGAATGCAAGTTATGATTATGCGGATGTCGACACGCTGGCCAAGTCGCTCAAGGGTCAACTGCCTCTTGATACCCTGGAGTGGGTGGGCAGCAACCCCGTGACCACGACCATCAACCAGGGACTCTTTTCTTCCTGGTTCCGATGGGGATACGACAGACGTTTCAAGGTGACGGCATGGGTGAGTTCTTCCTCTTTGTGGGAAAAACTTGATCAATCGAGAAACTTGCTTGGTGAGGATACCGACATCGCTGCTATTGGTGAGGTGGTGGACGCTATGGAAAATGATACCATTGGAGCAGAGGAGTATGAAGAGAAAAGAGATAAATATGGAGATATCTTCGACAACCTGTCTTACGACAATGCCGATCTTTGGAAGTCTTATCTCCATACTGGCCAGTTGAGAATGCCTATTGCATTGGCAGGAAAGGTGGGCAAAGGGTGGTATTATGTCTCGTCCACACCGAGGTTCTTCACCAATTATGGTGCCCTCGACCCCCGTATCTCCAAATTCCTCAATCGCCAATTGGCACAACTGGCCGACTATCCCACTTATAGAATCGATAAAAAACTGTTGGAGAGTGAACGGCAATATTCGTCGAATAACAATGATTTCACGATGTCGCCGCTTTCCTATATGCTCTCCCGTCCACCGCTGCGCTGGGCGCTTTTCACGCTTCTGGCTGCCGTCATCCTCTTCATGCTCTTCACTGCCCGCCGTCGGCAGCGGGTCATCCCCGTACTGCCGCCACTCACCAACCGCAACCTGGAGTTCGTGCGCTTGCTGGGCACCATCTATTTCCGGCGGCACGACAACCTCGACCTGCTCCGGAAGAAGTATACCTACTTCAAGGACGACGTGCGGCGACGCCTGATGATGGACCTCGACGATGAGAAAAATGAGAGGCAGAATGCACGCATACTGGCACAGCGGGCATCGCTCGACGAGGAGGAGGTAGCGGAGTTGCTCAGCAGCCTGCGCGGACTGGCCAAACTCAACGATGGCGACATAAGTGCCATCACTCTCAAAGACTATATCAACCGAATAGAAAACATATCCAAACACCTGTAATCATGGAAGAGAATACCCAACAACGCCTTGACCTCACGGCATTTCACCAGAAAATCATGCTTATACGCCAACAGATAGGCACCGTGGTGGTAGGACAGACAAATGCCGTCGACCTTTTGCTCACCGCGGTGCTCGCCGACGGACATGTGTTGCTCGAAGGGGTGCCGGGGGTGGCCAAGACCCTGCTCGCCAAAATCCTGGCACGGCTTATCGACGCACGGTTCAGCCGACTGCAGTTCACTCCCGACCTTATGCCCAGCGACGTGCTGGGAACTACCGTCTTCAACGTGAAAAACTCGGAGTTCGACTTCCATAAGGGACCTGTCTTCGCCGACATCGTGCTCGTCGACGAAATCAACCGTGCACCGGCAAAGACACAGGCTGCACTCTTCGAGGTGATGGAGGAACGGCAGGCCACCATCGACGGCGTCACCTATCCCATGGGCGACCTCTTCACCGTGATCGCCACGCAGAATCCCGTGGAACAGGAGGGCACTTATAAGTTGCCGGAGGCGCAACTCGACCGCTTCCTCATGAAGGTGGTGATGATTTACCCGCCTGCAGAACTTGAAATGGTCATCCTGAAACGCCATCATGAGAACGCCCGGCTGGCCAAACTCGATGGCATCACCCCGCTGCTCTCGAAAGACGAACTGCTCGGGTTCCGGCAACTCATCAACCAGGTGGTGGTAGAAGAGTGCCTGCTCAAGTATATCATCGATGTGGTGCAACTCACCCGCAATTCCAAGGCGGTATATCTCGGAGCGTCGCCAAGGGCGGCAGTGGCACTGTTGAGGGCATCAAAGGCATATGCGCTCTTGCAGGGACGCGACTTCGTTGCCCCCGACGACATCAAGTTCGTGGCGCCATCTGTGCTCCGCCACCGACTCGTCCTCACTGCTGAGGCCGAGATGGAGGGTTACGACACGGCAAGGCTCATCGCCACACTGCTCGAACAAGTGGAAGTTCCAAAATAAACTCGTAAATGTTTCTCCAACGCAGGTTCTATATCGTCATCGCTGTCGTGGCCATCATCATGGCTGCAGGCGTATGGGTAACACCGCTCTTTATCCTAGGGCAGTGCCTGCTCGTTGCGGCAGTGGTAGCGACTGCTTTCGAGGCACTGACTCTCTTTGCCAAGGCTGGGGTAGGGGCCGCGCGTTACTGTAGCCAACGGTTCTCGCTTGGCGACGACAACGAGGTGAGGCTGAGACTGACCAACCGCTCACCGTTCGACCTGAAGACAGAAATCATCGACGAACTGCCAGAGCAGTTTCAGAAACGCGACTTCCTGCTGCGGCTTCGTGTGCCCAGAAACGAGAGCGTCACGACTACCTATACGCTCCGGCCCACAGCGCGTGGCGACTATCGTTTCGGAAGGGTGATGGTTTTCGCCACCACGCCAATGGGGCTGGTAGCACGCCGCTTCGTTTGCGGACAGCCTCTGGCAGTGAAGGTCTATCCTTCGTTTCTCAAACTGAAACAGTATCTCGTGGCTGCCTCGTCGAACACCCTCACGGAGTCGGGAAGCAAGAGGGTGAGGCGCGCGGGAAACAACACCGACTTCGAACAGATACGCGATTATGTGCAGGGCGACGACTATCGCACCATCAACTGGAAGGCGACGGCGCGGCGCACTCATCTCATGGTGAACGTCTATCAGGACGAGCGCTCGCAGGAAATCTACTGCCTCATCGACAAAGGCCGTCTGATGCAACAGTCGTTCGAGGGAATGACACTGCTCGACTATGCCATCAATTCTTCACTGGTGCTCTCCTATGTCGCCGTCAACAAGCAAGACAAGGCCGGACTGGTCACCTTCGCCGAAGAGATGGGGTCGTTTGTCCCGGCGGGAAGACAGCATCAGCAGATGCAAATCATCCTTGAGGCACTGTATGCACAGCAGACTTCTTTCGCTGAGACCGATTATTCCATGCTTTGCCCTAATCTCAACAAACTGGTGGCAAAAAGGAGTTTCATGGTACTTTTCACCAATTTCACTGACTATGGGTCGCTCCTGCGGCAACTCGAATACCTGCAACTGCTCAACAAGCGCCACCGGCTGCTCGTGGTGTTCTTCAACGACGTGGAACTGTCAGATTTCGTCAATTCGCCAAAACGCACCGAGGAAGACTATTACCAGCATGTCATCGCCGAAAAACTCATCTATGAGCGGCGGCTCATACAGAGTTCTCTCAGGCAGCATGGCATTTACAGCGTACTCACCAACCCAAAGACACTCTCCGCAGATGTCGTCAACAAGTATATGGAGATGAAGTCGAGGCATTTGCTCGCATAAGGACATTCAGCCTTGAGGCGTATCCATGATTCACGGATTGATATAAGTCAAGAAAAATGTATATTATACACTCTTTCCTTGCATAAAATTGCAAAAACCGAAAAAGGCAATTAACTTTGCATCGTGTTTTTCATAGTATTAGATTTAAGGTTAACAAAGGTTGGAGTACGGCGGTACTCCTTTTTTTGTGCCATCACTTGAAGTCTTTGCTTTTTCAGGGCATTTCCCTTCATTTCTTGTTGAAATAAAGTGGATAATTTCTTGTTTTACAATATTTTTGTTAATTTTGCAGCCAAATGTCCTGATATCATCAGAATGAATAGAATATGTTGCACGGTCATCGCGTTTTTTGTTTGTCTGCTCGCCATGGCCAATCCCATTTCACAACAACAGGCTCTACGCAAAGCACAAGACTTTGCGGGGAAACGCATGCGCCTCACGTCAGGACAGTTGAAGCTGGCGCATGTGGGACAGAACAAAGGCGTGGCAGGATGGTTCGCGTTCAATATGCCGGAAAAGAAGGGATTTGTCATCATTTCCGGAAACGACCAGACTGAGGAGATTCTGGGATACGCCGACAAGGGAGAGTTCGACTACGACAACATGCCTGAAAACATGAAGGTGTGGCTCGAACAATACAGCCAGAGCATGCAGGCCATCAACGACGGGGTGATGCGGCCGGCAAAGGCCAAACATCCTACGGAAGTGGTGGAGCCCCTAATCACTTCGCTCTGGGGACAGAAAGAACCATTCAACAGCCAGTGCCCGACAATCAATGCCTCGCGGTGTCCCGCGGGATGCACGGCGGTGGCCATGGCTCAGGTGATGCGTTACCATCGGTTCCCCACGACAAGTATTGATGCCATCCCCGCTTATACCACCGTCACAGTGGGCCTCGACATGCCTGAGTTGCCCGCCACTACCTTCGATTGGGACAAGATGCCCGATGTGCTCACGCCGGAGTCGCCCCAGGAAAGTATCAACGAGGTGGCCAAACTCATGCTTTATTGCGGACAGTCTACCGACATGGACTATGTGGCTACGGGAAGCGGGGCCTATACCTATCTCATCCCACAGCGGTTGCCCAAGTATTTCAATTACCCCAAGACAATACATTACGTCTACCGCAGGTCCTACGACGAGGCACAGTGGGACAGCCTCCTCATGCATGAATTGCTCAATGGCCGACCGGTCATCTACACCGCATATACCAACCTCTCACAAGGACATACTTTCATTTGCGATGGCTACGACGGCAATGGCCTCTATCACATCAACTGGGGATGGGTTGGTGCCGGCAATGGCTATTACCGCATCTCCGTGGCATGTGCCGAGGGCGAGGGACTCGACGAGAACATCAAGAACTACCAACTGAGCATCAATCAGTCGGCACTCCTCGGCATCAAACCTGAAGGGAAGGATGAATTCGTGGCCCCCGAGGATGTGTATATCGCCTATTCCAGACCAAGTCTGAAAAATGGGACTACCTATACCCGCTCGGCGAAGAAAAACGACTTCCAGGATATCACCGTCAAGCAGTTGTTCATCAATTCTGCCTCTACTGCAAAAAGTCTCTCCTATGGGGTGGGGCTGTTCAGCGAGAGTGGAAAACTGACCAGGGTGCTGGCAGCATTCACTGCCAAAATCTCATCCGGGGCAGTCAAAACCATGGAGGCTGCCGACCTGTCTTTCGGCGCAGGAGTTGTAGGACACTATACACTTAGGGCTGTTTACAAGCCCAGTAGCACTGCCGATTGGCAAGCAATGGGGGGGACAGACCGAAACTATATCGACGTGACAATTACCAATACTGAAATGACGCTCACGTCGGTGCCAAAAGCCCATTTCGAGGTGAAAGGAGTAGAGATGGAGGACGATCACCTCCATATACGGTTCGACAACAACGACGAGGATTTCTTCGGACCAATATATCTCAGGAGAATGGTTCCCTCGACAGGACAAATCACAGCGGTGGCCAACGATAACATCTCGTTCGAATCGGGCACCAGCCGCGACTTCAGCATCTATGTCGACAAAAGCAAGAAATTCGACCCTTATACCGATGAGTTCTATCTCTCTGTGGATGAGTATAACACACAGTATTTCTACACTAACCTGTCGGAAGAGGAAAGCCCACTCGAGAAAAGCATCGAAATCCTCAACCTGAGCGAGGATGGCACCACCATCGTGGGCGACAGGGCCATGTGCAGGGTTACCGTAACCAACGTAGGAGAGAAAAGATACAAAAACTACCTCACCTTATCCACTATCGACAGCAATGACTTGACCACGGAGGTGGAACGCGAACTCATAGAACTGCAACCCGGGGCTTCGCTTGTCAGACAATACGAAGCGCCTATCAGCGATTATTCTGTCGACTACCGTTTGATGGCTTCTCACCATCGCAGCCTTTATACATGGGTCAACGACACTACAGAGGTGAAACATGTCTCCAAAGGGGCCATCTACTGGACAAAGGACGGACAACTCAAGACCAAGGTGGCAGAAGGGGTGTTCGAGGTTCCTGAAGAGGCTGTCGCCATCAATCTCCGCGGTGCATACTCCTCCAACAACGTCGTACCCAACAGCAACCCCAACACCATCTACATGCTCGACAAGACGATACCGAGCCGACTCGCCCATTCCAACTACGTCAACGCGTCAAACAAAGGCGGAAAACTGACAATGGTAGATGGATACGACTATTTCTTCCCCGTAGAGATGTCTTTCTCGGGAGGGGTTTCATACGAAAGGGTCATTGCCGATACAGTGAATTTCGAATGGAGCACGATGACACTTCCTTTCACACCCACTTATGTCAGTGCCGAAGGAAGTCTGCTGGCTTGGTATGCTGATGCCGATGCCACAGAGGGCGACTTCTGGCTGTTCAACTTCAAGGGGGTGGAGAATGATACCGTAAGGACATCGTATGCCGAGGGAGTGGAGGCTGATGTGCCTTGCTTAATGGCATACGACAACCGCCTGGCAGGGCAGACCATCATGTTCTTCACAGCGGATAAGACCATCATTGCTCCTACCACCTTGCATCCTACACTCTCCAAGGGCGATTTCAGCATGGTGGGTACCAACATGCGTGAGCCGGTAGGCAGTGGCTTTGTGCTCAGCGACAACAAATGGGTGTGGAGTGGTGATGATACCGACAGCGAAGATTCGGCTTCACACACTGCTGATGCCTTCAGGGCTTTCGTCACCACCACGGCAGCGGCGGGCGATGTCCTGACTATTGATGTCGACAGTATCATCAACCCCCAGGAAACTGTCTTGATGGGTGACGTCAACAGCGATGGATTAATCAATATCACAGATGTCAGCACCACCATCAACTATATTCTCGGAAATAATCCTGAGAATTTCTCTTTGAAAAAGGCCGATATGAATGGTGATGGGTTCGTCAATATTACTGATGTGACAACCATAATCTCCATCATTCTACATCTTTAAGCAATAATAGTTCATCTTCTTTAGTTTTTTCTTCGGCGGATTCCCATTCCTCGTTTTTCCCTTGATACTTTTCGCCTTAAATTTCTTAAAAAAACGTTGCAAGAATTAAAAATATTTGCTATTTTTGCATCTAATAATAAGAAGTATTTTTATCCTGTTGCAAATTACGCCGTTTGGCTTCTTGAAGGAATGATAGTTCACTCAACTGAAGCAAGTTCATTTTTTTCCTTGTGCTGATGGTTGAGATATGCAAAACATGAATAATCAAAAAATATAAAATAATGAAAAAGTATTTAGCAGAACTGATAGGTACGTTTGTGCTCACTTTCATGGGATGTGGCACGGCAGTGGCTCTCAGTTGTGGGTCAGACTCCGCTTCGGTAGTGGGGACGGCAATGGCATTCGGCCTCTCGGTAGTGGCCATGGCTTATGCCGTAGGCGGCATTTCCGGGTGCCATGTCAATCCTGCCGTCTCACTGGGCATGTTCTTCTGCGGACGCATGGGACTGAAAGACTGTGGCTTTTACATGTTGTCGCAAGTCATAGGTGCCATTCTCGCTGCTGCCGCGCTGGCATGTGTCACCTCAACAGTGGTGGGCGACCCGCTATCTTCCAGCACACTCACTGGGGCCAATGTATGTAATCTTGGCGTGACCAACGGACTGATAGTGGAGGTGTTGCTCACTGCTATCTTCGTGTTCGTGGTATTGGGAGCCACCTCCAAGACCAATGGCGCCACCAACAATTTCGCGGGATTGGCCATCGGACTCGCACTGACCCTCATCTATCTGGTGGGTATCAAGTTCACGGGGGCTTCCGTCAACCCTGCCAGGTCTATCGGACCGGCTATCTTCGAGGGGGGCAAGGCGCTCTCCGACCTCTGGGTATTCATCATCGGACCATTCGTTGGAGGGGCAATCGCCGCTTTGGTTTGGAGAGCCATTGCCACCGACGACAATGATTAGTTCTTATGCGATAAGCAACGATATGGGCATCACGTGATGCCCATATCGTTTTGACAATACAACATCTTTCACACCCTTAAACTTCGCTTTAACTCCTGGAAATGGGGCGAAAACGAAATTTGAGTATAAAAAATAAGGAGAACATGAGAAAACTTTTCACTTTCATCATCGGGCTGCTGGGGCTCAACGCCTTCTCTGCCTGTGCGAATGCCAACTACGGCAACGAGAACGTAGATGCTTTCGACTCTTTAATCAATCAGAAGGGCATCATCGTGCTCGACGTGCGTACGGCAAGCGAATATGCTGAAGGGCATATCCCTGGAGCCGTGAACATCGACGTGAAACAAGACAATTTCATGACGCAAGTGGAGAAACTGCTCGACAAGAGCAAGACCATCGCCGTGTATTGCAGAAGTGGCAGAAGGTCGGCCAACGCTGCCGACATGATGACACAACGTGGCTACAAGGTGGTCAACCTGAAAGGGGGAATCCTTGCGTGGAAGGCTGAGAACAAGCCGGTCAACAATGTCGAGGTGGATGCTTTTATGACACCCGGCGGGAAGACCGTCACCTTCTGCGCGCTTATTCATGCGAGCCTGCGGATATGTTTCGACGGCACGGAGATAGAGATCGACCCGGTACGGCAACTTCGTGAACGGAAGGTCGACTATACCGTATATCCCAAGGCCGACTATCTCTTTATCACGCACGAGCATGCCGACCATTTCGACAAGGAGGCCATCAAGTTGCTCTCTGCCGACAGCACACAGGTCATCACCAACAAGAGGTGTGCCGATATGCTGGGATATGGCACGGTAATGGCCAACGGCGACCAGCGCTGTCTCTCCGACCGCATGAAGGTGGAGGCTGTGCCGGCTTACAACAACACAGAGGGACACCTGCAGTTCCATCCCAAAGGACGCGATAACGGCTATGTCATCACTCTCGACGGACTGCGCATCTATGTGGCTGGCGACACGGAAGACATCGAGGAGATGGCCGCCATCAAAGACATCGACATCGCCTTCTTGCCCTGCAACCAACCTTTCACCATGACTACTGCCCAGTTGGTGAAGGCGGCGCGCATCGTGAAACCCAAGGTGCTCTTCCCATACCACTATGGGGATACCGACCTGAGCGGTGTGACCGAGGATTTGAAAGCCGATGGCATCGATGTGAGAATCCGCCACTACGAATAGGCTGGTGCCTGGCTGCAATGCCATTGCGGCTATGCCGTTTGCTATCTGCATTTTGCAAAATCCCTGACTCGTTCGTGAATAGCCCGAAGATAACCCGACAAACGGTTTCTTGAGTCGAAAAAATAACACGAAATCTTTGATTTGACAATTTAAAATGCTAAATTTGCAATCACAAAACACTAATATTATATTTTTATAAATCTATAGTTAAATTATGGTAGATTACAAATCTTTGGGCCTTGTGAACACGAAGGATATGTTCGCTCGTGCCATCAATGGCGGTTATGCCATCCCCGCTTTCAACTTCAACAACATGGAGCAACTCCAGGCCATCATCAAGGCTTCGAGCGACCTGAGAAGCCCCGTTATCCTGCAGGTGTCGAAAGGCGCACGCAACTATGCCAACCAGACCTTGCTGCAGTATATGGCTCAGGGTGCCGTGGAATATGCCAAGGAATTGGGTTGCAAACATCCTGAGATTGCTCTGCACCTCGACCATGGCGACAGTTTCGAAACTTGCAAGAGTTGTGTCGACTTCGGCTTCTCGTCGGTGATGATCGACGGTTCCGCTCTCCCATACGAGGAGAATATCGCACTCACCAAGAAGGTGGTGGAATATGCTCATCAGTTTGATGTCACCGTAGAGGCTGAACTGGGTGTGCTCGCCGGTGTGGAAGACGACGTGGTGGCTGCCGAGAGCCATTACACCAAGCCCGAGGAGGTAATCGACTTCGCTACCCGCACGGGATGCGACTCGCTCGCTATCTCCATCGGTACATCTCATGGTGCTTACAAGTTCACTCCTGAGCAGTGCACACGCGACCCGAAGACCGGCAAACTCGTGCCACCGCCACTGGCTTTCGACGTCCTCGATGCCATCATGGAGAAACTCCCCGGATTCCCCATCGTGCTCCATGGCTCCAGTTCTGTACCACAGGAGTATGTCGACATCATCAACCAGTATGGCGGCAAACTGCCCGACGCTGTGGGTATCCCCGAGGAGCAACTCAGAAAGGCTTCAAAGAGCGCTGTTTGCAAGATTAATATCGACTCCGACTCTCGTCTCGCTTTCACCGCTGCCGTGCGCAAGGTGCTCGTCGAGAAACCCGGTGAGTTCGACCCACGTAAGTTCTGTGGTCCCGCTCGCGACGAGATGGAGAAGATGTACAAGCACAAGATCAAGGATGTGCTGGGTTCCGACTTCAAACTCGCTCAAATCGACTAATCTTGTCAACACTTGAACAATGACGACGGGAGACCTCCTCCGAGGCCTCCCGTCGTTCGGAAAGGTGCAAACATGAAAAAATACCTGATTACTTTAATGATGGCAGCCTTGCCCTTGATGATGATGGCACAAGACCCCTTCTTCTATATCTTCCTCTGCATCGGACAGTCGAACATGGTGGGACAGGGAAAAATCTCACCTGCCGACTATATCGACGACAACAATTTCCTCAGTCTCTCGGCTGTCGACGGGCCTGATAGGAAAATGGGGGAGTGGCGCATGGCCAACCCACCGCTCTGCAGAAGCAATACGGGAATGTCGCTCGTCGACTTCTTCGGACGAATCATGCGGCGTAACTTCAACGACAAGGTGAGAATCGGTGTGATACACGTGGCGGTAGACGGCTGCGCCATCGACCTCTTCGATAAAGACGGCTATAAGGCCTACACCGATACCATCCAACCCGACTGGCTGAAGGCTGAGATTGCTGCTTATGGGGGAAATCCTTACGGGCGGCTCATCGAGATGGCACGAAGGGCACAGAAAGACGGTGTCATCCGGGGTATCCTGCTGCATCAGGGCGAGACGGATGCCTATAACGACCGGTGGCTCGAGAAGGTGAAGAAAATCTATGGCGACATCATCAGCGACTTGAACCTCGACCCGAAGAAGGTGCCGCTCGTAGCCGGTGAGGCAGTGGGAGCCGACCAAAACGGTATCTGCGCGCATGCCAACCCCACCATCAACCGCTTGCCAAGTGTGCTGCCCAACTCCTACGTGGCATCGTCGAAAGGGTGTGAGGCAGGACCCGACCACCTGCATTTCACCACTCGGGGATATCGTACCCTCGGCACACGCTACGCCATCAAGATGCTGCAGGCCATGGGCTTCCCGATTACCGACGGATATAGCGAACAGTCGGAGTCCTCTCTCCAGCAGCAGCCAGTTCTCAACGTGGAGGCTTCGCTCGTCAACAACGATGTGCTGCATGCCGTAGCCGATGCTCCTTTGAGCAAGGTGGAGTATGTGAGTTTCTCAGGAAACGTGCTCAAGACCATAGTGAAAAATGGTGAGACGGTGGTAGACCTCGATGCCAACCTCTTCCCGGAAGAGCGGCACCTCGTCATCGTGTTCTACGGACAGAACGGTGCCACAACTTCCGTCGACATTACCCGATAATATAATAGTTACCCACAGCAAAGGAGCCGAAGAGAATTTCTTCGGCTCCTTTGCTGTGGGCAAGAGTATTAAATCTCCCTTTTATTTCCTCTTTGATTCCCCTTAGGAATTGATGAACTTAAATGCCTGTGGCAGATAGTCAATGATGTCGCTGGCTATCATGCTCTCCTTGCCTTTTGACTCGGCAGCCATGTCGCCGGCTAAACCATGCACGAACATACCTATCTGGCACGCCTCAGCCTGATGGTAGCCACGGGCAAGCAGACCGGTGATGATGCCGGTGAGCACATCGCCACTGCCGGCTGTCGCCATGCCGGAATTGCCGGTGGAGTTGAACACCACCTTGCCGTCGGGCATGCAGAGGGCAGAGAAATGGCCCTTGAGGATGATGTAGGCCTGCAACTTGATGGCCAGGTCGACGGCTTTTTGCAGACGCTCGCAGTCGTCGCCGCAACGGGTGCCGCTCAGACGGTCAAACTCCTTGGGGTGAGGGGTCAGGATAAGGCCCTTGGGCAACTGCTGTATCCATGCACGGTGGTTGGCAAGGATGTTCAGGGCGTCGGCATCCACCACAGCCGGACATTGCGTGCGGCGCAATTGGGCGATAAGGGCGATGGCAGTCTCCTCAAGTTGGCCCAGGCCAGGACCGATGCCAAGGGCATCAAACTCGTCTGCACTGATGGCATCAGAGAAATGATTGTCTTCATGGTCTACCTGGATAATGGCTTCGGGAACGGTAATCTGCAGGATGTCGAGGTTGTGCTTGGGCGTGAGAACGGTGAGTTTGCCTGTGCCAGAGCGCAGACAGGCACGAGAGGCAAGGATGGCAGCCCCTGCCATGCCATAACTGCTGGCAATGAGGAGGGCATGACCCATCAAACCCTTATGGGCGAAATCGCTGCGGGGAACAACCAATGCACGCACGTCGTCGGTCTCTTGCATCGTATACATCGTATTGGTCTTCGATATGTACTCCTCGGAAAGGTTGATGTCGAGCACTTTCAGACGACCGATATATTGTTGGTTGTCGGTGAAGAACATCGCGAGTTTCTTCACGCCAAGGGTCAGGGTAAGGTCGGCATGGATGATATGGGAGTGGTCGTTGTAGGTGTTGCTTTCCGACATCAGTCCGGAGGGAAGGTCGATGCTGACCACCTTGCACGGCGACTGGTTGATGTATTTCACCAGTGAGGCAAAACCTTTCTCCAACGGCTTGTTCAAACCCGTACCGAAAAGGCCGTCAACAACAAGGGTGCCGCTGTCCAGACGGGGTGGGTCGAACTCATGGGTCACCTCCACGAAATTCTTGATGCCTTTGGTCTCGGCACAACGGTCGCGGTTGATGGTGCAGTCGTCGGAAAGATGGTTGCTGATGTTGAAAAGATATACACTGACAGCATAACCCTTCAATGCCAACATGCGTGATACGGCCAAAGCATCGCCTCCATTGTTGCCAGGACCGGCAAACACCACTATGGGGGTAGTAGATGGCCATTCCTTGGCAATGGCAAGGGTGATGGCTTTGGCAGAACGCTCCATCAGGTCGATAGACTTGATGGGCTCATGCTCGATAGTGTATTGGTCGAGCTCCTTAATCTGTGTGCTTGTGAATATTTTCATATGGGGGACAAAGGTACGAATAAGCGAGCGGAAATCCAAATATTTATTTGGAAATTCCCGAGCGGGAGTACCTTCGGCCGCAGGCCAAAGTTAGTGCAAACCGAGCGGAAAACAAAACAAACAACGAAGTTTTTGTTTTTTTGCCCGAGGTGCCGCCTAACTTCGGCGAAGCCAAAGTGCGAATAAGTGAGCGGAAAACAAAACAAACAACGAAGTTTTTGTTTTTTTGCCCGAGGTGCCGCCTAACTTCGGCGAAGCCAAAGTGCGAATAAGTGAGCGGAAAACAAAACAAACAACGAAGTTTTTGTTTTTTTGCCCGAGGTGCCGCCTAACTTCGGCGAAGCCAAAGTACGAATAAGTGAGCGAAAAGCAGAACAAAATTTGGTTTTTCGCTCACTTAATCGTAACTTTGCTGCAAAGGAGCGAAGTTACTCTGTCTCGGGATAAAAAATGAATGAATTCATTTTGTTCTCCTCTCGACTTTTCGTAACTTTGCTGCAAAGAAACAGCAAAAAACTATGAAAACTGTAACCGTCAAAGACAAATGCTTCGGGGTGTCAATACCTGAGGATGTCATCAAACAGAGAGTAAAGGCTTTGGCCGAGAGAATCAACAAAGACATGGATGGGAAAAATCCACTGTTCTTGGCTGTTCTCAATGGGGCATTCGTCTTTGCTGCCGACCTCATGCGTGAACTTACCATCCCCTTTGAGATTTCCTTCGTGAAACTGGCTTCCTATCAGGGCACTACCTCTACAGGAAAGGTGAAAGAGGTGATTGGCATCAATGAGGACCTGACAGGCCGCACTATCATCATCGTAGAGGATATCGTGGAGTCGGGACTCACCATCAAGCAGATGATGGAGTCGCTGGGAACACGAAACCCGGAGTCGGTGCATGTGTGTACCTTGCTCCAGAAGCCCGACCGGCTGAAAGAGGACATCAATGTGGAATACGTGGCCTTCTCCATCCCCAACGAATTTGTGGTGGGCTATGGACTCGATTACGACCAGCAGGCACGTGGCCTGAAAGACATCTATTCTCTCATCCCAAAAGAAGAAACAGCAATCAATACAAGCAAAATGAAGAATATCGTGATTTTCGGCGCTCCTGGTTCTGGAAAAGGAACGCAGAGCGACCTCATCATCGAGAAGTATGGGCTCAACCATATCTCCACTGGCGACGTGCTGCGCAGTGAGATGAAAAACGGAACGCCTCTCGGACAGACGGCACGGAAGTATATCGACGAGGGGAAACTGGTGCCCGACAGCCTCATCATCGACATGCTGGCAAAGGTATACGACAGTTATGGCAGCGACCATCAGGGGGTTATCTTCGACGGCTTCCCACGCACGGTGCCACAGGCTGAGGCACTGAAGAAGATGCTCGCCGAGCGCGGACATGAGGTGGCAGCGATGATAGAACTCGACGTGCCTGAAGAGGAACTCATGACACGACTGGTGAAAAGGGGCCTCGAGAGCGGACGGAGCGATGACAACGAGGAGACCATCAAGAAACGTCTCGACGTGTATCACAACCAGACTTCACCGCTCATCGACTGGTATGAGAAGGAGGGCCTGCGCAGACCCATCAACGGTCTCGGCGCACTCGACCGTATCTTCGCCGACATCTGCGCAGTCATCGACGCCATCTGACCTCTCTGAGCGATACTTATTGGGGCAACGGCCATGCCCATCCGTGGTGAAAACCGGGGGTGGGCAAGGTTGGTGTATATTGCTCACTTTTGCTTGTGTACACCTTTTCCCTGACATATCCATAACGTCCTTTCAACTTCCCTAAATAAAAACTTTCCTTAAAAATGGAATCGAATTTCGTTGACTATGTGAAAATCTGCTGCCGTTCAGGAAAGGGCGGCAGGGGTTCCATGCACCTGAAACATGTGAAATACAATCCCAACGGAGGACCCGATGGAGGCGATGGTGGCGACGGTGGTAGTGTCTACCTCCGTGGAAACCATAACTACTGGACGCTCCTCCACCTGAAATACCAGCGGCATGTGTTCGCCCAGCATGGGGGAAACGGAGGACGTGACAAATGCCATGGCACAAAAGGAAAGGATGAGTATATCGACGTGCCGTGTGGCACCGTGGTATATAATGCCGAGACGGGGAAGTTTGTGTGCGACGTGGCATACGACGGACAGGTGGTGTGTCTGCTCAAGGGTGGGCGCGGCGGTTTGGGTAACTTCCAGTTCCGCTCTGCCACCAACCAGGCACCGAGATATGCGCAGCCGGGAGAACCGATGCAGGAGATGACCATCATCCTTGAACTCAAGTTGCTCGCCGACGTGGGACTAGTGGGATTCCCCAACGCAGGGAAATCGACGTTGCTCTCCTCATTGTCGAGTGCACGGCCGAAAATCGCCAACTACCCGTTCACCACCCTCGAACCGTCACTGGGCATCGTGGGATACCACGACCGCCAGTCGTTTGTCATGGCGGATATCCCGGGCATCATCGAGGGGGCAAGCGAGGGAAAGGGACTGGGACTGCGCTTCCTCCGTCATATCGAGCGCAACTCGCTCCTGCTCTTCATGGTGCCGGGCGATACCGACGACATCAAACATGAGTATGAGGTGCTGCTCAACGAACTGGGGAAGTTCAACCCCGAGATGCTCGACAAGCACCGCGTGCTGGCGGTGACGAAGTGCGACCTCCTCGACGACGAACTCATCGACATGTTGCGCGACACGCTGCCCGACGGCGTCCAGACAGTATTCATTTCGTCTGTCACCGGACAGGGGCTCGAGGAACTGAAAAACGTACTCTGGGCAGAGCTCAACAGCGAGAGCAACAAGCTGCAGACCATCATGGCGGAGGACACGCTGGTACACCGCGACAAGGACATGGCGCGCTTCGCCCTGGAGTTGCAGGACGAGGGTGAGGACGGCAGCATCGAGATGGTCGACGAGGATGATATCGAGATTCTCGATGATTTCGAATACGAAGACGAACAATGATACAGCCTGTTCTTCATCAGTATGACATGGGACCGGGGGTGATGGCCTTCAGCTCCACGCGTCATGGTGGGGTGGGGAAGGGCAATTATGCCTCTTTCAATATCAATTACTATTGTGGCGACAATCCCGAAGACATTGAGGCCAACCGCGGGGCATTGTGCCAGTTGCTGGGTGTCGACAGGTTTCATCTTGTCTATCCCCATCAGGTGCATGGTGACAAGGTGATCATCATCGACAGGCAATGGCTGGAGTCAATGAGTCCGGCAGAGAGGTTTTTCAGTCTGGAGGGAAAGGATGCCGTGATGACCAATCTCGCTGGTGTATGCATCGGTGTGTCTACGGCCGACTGCATCCCCGTGCTGCTCTACGATGCCGCCCATCATGCCTGCTGTGCCGTACACGCAGGGTGGCGGGGAACGGCAAAGCGTATTGTGCAAAAGGCCGTGGCGGAGATGGCGGCAGAATACGGGTCTTCACCGCAGCAACTCAAGACGGTTATCGGACCGGGCATCTCTCTCGACAGTTTTGAGGTGGGCGACGAGGTCTACGAACAGTTTGAACAGGCCGACTTCGACATGTCGCTTATAGCGAAGAAATACAAAAAATGGCACATCGACTTGTGGATGTGCAACCGTATCCAACTCCTGGAAATGGGCGTTCCCGATGCCCAAATCCACATCGCCGGCATCTGTACCTACACCCACTATCAGGATTTCTTCTCCGCCCGCCGCATGGGCGTCAACTCCGGCCGAATCTTCTCAGGATTAATGATGAAATAATGTCATCGCCCGAAGAATATCTTCAATCAGCCGAAAAATCAAGGGGAAGTGTCTTTTATTTGTGACACCTCCCCTTGATTCTCAATTTTCAATTCTCAAATGTCGTGCAAGCCGAATGCAGACAAAAGTTTTCTTTTAGTATGCTGAGGCGCAGCCTACATTCAAGCGAAGCTTAATTTTCGGGCGAAGCCCGTGAAATTACTTATGCCGATTGGCGCGCGCAGCGCGGTATTTGGCCTTCTGACGGGCACTGCCGCTGCCGTGGGCACCGGTGATGTAGGCCTTTTTCTTGGCCTTCGTCTTCATCTTCTGCTTCTTTGGTGCCTCATTCCTTACGCCTCGTCCCCAGACGATGCCTTCCTGGATGATAGCATCAATATCGTCGCCTTTGCTCATTATTCAATCTTCAATTTTCAATCGGCCAAAGGCCGGAATCAATTTTCAATAGTTCGAAGGTTTAGTGATGGAACAGACGCACACCGATGAATGCCATGGCAATGCCGTATTTGTCGCAGGTCTCTATCACGTTGTCGTCGCGCACCGAACCGCCTGCCTGGGCGATGTACTCCACACCGCTCTTATGGGCTCGCTCGATGTTGTCGCCGAAGGGGAAGAAGGCATCGCTGCCCAGCGACACTTTCGTATTCTGTGCTATCCAGGCTTTCTTCTCTTCCATGGTGAGCACCTCGGGCTTCTCAGTGAAGAACTGCTGCCAGGTGCCGTCGCGGAGCACGTCGTCGTGGTCTTCGCTGATATACACATCGATGGTGTTGTCACGGTCGGCACGACGGATGCCGGGTACGAAGGGCAGACCCATCACCTTCGGGTGCTGGCGGAGCCACCAGATGTCGGCTTTGTTGCCGGCAAGGCGGGTGCAGTGGATGCGGCTCTGCTGCCCGGCTCCGATGCCGATGGCCTGACCGTCTTTCACATAGCACACGCTGTTGCTCTGTGTGTATTTCAACGTGATGAGGGCGATGATGAGGTCGCGGCGGGCTTCATCGGTGAACGTCTTGCACTGTGTGGGGATGTTCTCAAACAGTGAGGGGTCGTCGAGACGTATCTCGTTGCGTCCCTGTTCGAAAGTGATGCCAAACACCTGCTTGCGTTCGATAGGGGCAGGCTGGTAGGTGGGGTCAATCTTGATGACGTTGTAGGTGCCCTTGCGCTTGGCACGCAGAATCTCCAGTGCCTCGGGGGTATAGTCGGGGGCGATGACGCCGTCGCTCACCTCACGCTTCAGGAGGGTGGCGGTCACGGCATCGCAGGTGTCGCTCAGCGCTACGAAGTCGCCGTAACTGCTCATGCGGTCGGCACCGCGGGCACGGGCATAGGCGCAGGCGATGGGAGAGAGTTCCTCCTTGATGTCGTCAACGAAATACACCTTCTTGAGGGTGTCGCTGAGGGGAAGTCCCACGGCAGCACCGGCGGGCGACACGTGTTTGAAACTGGCGGCGGAGGGCAGGCCGGTGGCTTGCTTCAACTCTTTCACCAGTTGCCAACTGTTCAGGGCATCAAGGAAATTGATGTAGCCGGGACGGCCATTGAGCACTTCGAGGGGTAACTCACCCTCTTCCATGAAGATGCGGGAGGGTTTCTGGTTGGGGTTGCAACCGTATTTCAATGCTAACTCTTTCATGATGGTATGGGTATTTGACGATAATTCGATAATGAAAACAGAAAAGGGGTTTCATTGTCTGAAACCCCTTTATTTCTGATGGACAATCGCCGGGCTTCGGATAGAGCGATGGCGAATGACCGGTAATTAAGCCTTTGGCTGCAGAGGAGTTCTCTTCTCCTTGATGCGGGCCTTCTTGCCAGTGAGTTTGCGCAGGTAATACAGTTTGGCGCGACGCACCTTACCGCGTTTGTTCACCTCAATGCTGGCGATGTTGGGTGACTCGATGGGGAAAATACGCTCCACACCTACAGTGCCCGACATCTTGCGGACGGTGAAACGTTTCTTGTCGCCATGACCGGAAATGCGGATCACCACACCACGGTATAACTGGATACGCTCCTTGTTACCCTCGATAATCTTGTAGGCTACGGTGATGGTGTCGCCAGGATGAAACTCCGGAAACTGATTGCCAGTAGCAAATGCTTCTTCAGCAACTTTAATTAAATCCATTGTGCTTAACTGTTAAATATTGGTTGTCATTTCGCACGCAACATAACTAGGCTACTCTTCTTCCTGTCAGCGATTACGCGGAAAAGCGGTGCAAAGGTAATACTTTTTTTTGATATACAGGCACTTAAGGGGATTTTTTTTCTTAATGTTTGTTTCTGACTCCAAAAAATCCAGAGAATCTGGGAAATCCTGAAATACAAGAACCAGCATTTTTCAAGGTATATAAAAAGAAATCCAACCTTAGGGCTGGATTTCTTTTTGAGATGGTATGTGTTAATCGGCCATGGCGGGGTCGCCACCACCGGCGAAACCTCCAAGGTCATTCAATTCTGTGTCGACTTCAATGTCGGTTTCTTCTTCTTGTTCGCTTATAACCATGATGGCATTCCTTATCGTGGCATGGAGCACTTTTATCGTGGGAGCCTTATATGCTCTCATGATGGATATGTTTTTTCTCATGTCTTATTGTATTTAATGTGTGATACTTTTACTTGACAACGACTTTCTTGCCGTTGATGATATATACGCCGCGGTGTGGACGGTTGGTGGCAATGCCTTGCAGCGAGTGGTAAAGTCCGCTGTCGGCGGCCTTGTCGGTGATGACGGAGATGATGGCATTGGGGTCATCCTCCATGTTCAGCGCCACGCTGTTGGCACCGGCGGCATCACCCAGCAGGTGGAAGTAGCAGCGCATGGCGGGCAGCGGGTTGGTGGTGGCGGGATAGTAGAACTGGTTGTTGATGATGAAGAGGTAACTCTTGTCGCCCAATGGGAGTGGGGTGGCGTTGAGCACGCCAATCATCTCGCAGTCGCCGAAGTCGAGTGCCAATGGGTCGGCACTGTTGATGGTCACGCCTTCGAATTTCGGGTCTTTCACGGCACCACTCACGCGGAGTAGGTAGGGCTTACCAGCAAGGATCTCGGTCACCTTGTTGAAGTTCATGCTCATGGTCAGGTTCTCGGCATCCCATGTGCAACCAATCATCTCCTGGATGTTGGCATCGTCGCCGAAAGCTTCCTTCAACTGGTCGTTGCTGAGGTCGAAGGGTACGCAGAGGGAGTACCACTTGTCGGGCTGGCAGGTGTAATCATCCAACTCCACGTCAACGGTCATGCCGTTGTATTCGCTCAGTGGCACCTCGTTGTCGCCACCGGTGAGGGTAACCAATGGGGTGGCGTTTTCACGCATGAAATAGCCAGTCTTCCATTGGAAGTAGTCGCCGGAAGTGTCCACGCCGAAGTCGAAGCCCTCGGGAGCGATGAGGAGACAGGGATTCTCTGCGGTGCCGACATATTGACAAGCACTTTCATCAAGACTGCCCATGGATGACGATATGGTTAGTTTTTCAAGCCCTTTGCAATATCCTAACATACTCCCTGTGTATATAGAATTGGAAATGTCAAAATTACTTACGTCAAGAGTCTTCAGTTTCAGACAACAATAAAACATACAATACATGTTTGTACAATTAGACGTATTAAGGAAATTCAGACCTGTAATCTCTTCAAGTTCACCCATGTAGGCAAACCACAAGTAAGTGCTTGTTGGTTTTACATCAGCAAATGATGGATTAAATACCACTTTTTGGACACTACTCGTTATACCCCATCCAGGAAACCATGCAGGGTTTTCCCATTCGCCATTCAGATAATACGTGGTACCCACTCTTTCTCTTTTCTTGTCATCATAGCAGAAAGTAAGAGTCTTTCCATCTTCTGACATCCAGGCATAGGCTTTTATGACTGAAGGATTCAAAGTGAAATACCCAGACTTCCATACGAAATAGTCGCCAGAGGTGTCCACGCCGAAGTCAAAGCCTTCAGGGGCTATTATGAGGCAGGGATTATCAGCGGAGCCGACGGATATACAAGCCTCGTCCTGAAGATTGTTCATTGATGATGATATGGTTAGCGCTTCAAGACCTCTGCAATACCCGAACATATACGTAGTATAGTCAGGATCTATTTTAGAAATGTCAAAATTGCTTACATCAAGGGTTTCTAGATTATAACTACCATAGAACATAAGCCCCAAATCTGTACAATTGGATGTATTAAGGAAGTTTAATCCAATAATCTCTTTAAGTCCTGTCATCATGCCAAACCACAAGTAAGTGTTTGTTGGTTTTACATCAGCAAATGATGGATTAAATATCACTTTTTGGACACTGCTCTCACCACTCCATCCACCAAACCATGCAGGGATTTCCCCGTTGCCATTCAAGTCATACGTCGTTCCTTCCCTCGTTGCCCTGTCGCCGTCGTAGCAGAAGGTGAGGGTCTTGCCGTCTTCCGACACCCATGCGTAGGCTTCTTTGAGAGCGTTACCCATAATGAAATAGCCAGTCTTCCATTCGAAGTAATCACCAGAAGTGTCCACGCCAAAGTCGAAACCCTCGGGGTAATTGATGGTACAGGGATTCTCGGCGGTGCCGACCCCCTGACAGGCATCAGCATAGAGGTTGGCAGCTGTAGTGTTGATGGTTAAGTCCTTGAGTGAAGTACACCCTGCTAATAATCTTTCACTTTTATTCGCTATAGATGGGATGGTAAATGTGCTTAAGTCAAGTTTTTCCAGATTGCTGCACCCACTAAACATACCGCTCATAGAACCTATATCTTCGCCATATTGCTGGCTCACTTCTTCCATATATTTACCAGGGTTGAATGTACCGATACTGATGTTTTTCATGTTTGTACAGCCAGCAAACATGTTTCTTGTATAGTATAAGCTATTGGAGGTAAAATTACTAATGTCAAGGCTTTCAAGTTTGCTACAACCTTGGAACATGTAATTCATAGTATATACTTCTCCTGTGTTGAATTTGCTCAAGTCGATGCTTTCCAGACTACTACATCCATCAAATAGGTGATCCATTACGGTCACCAGACTGGTGTCGAAATTGCCAAAATTGACATCTGTCAAGTTGCTGCAACCTTCAAACATACTTGACATCGTTCTAATACTTGAAACATCAATTTTACTTAAATCTAAGCTCTTCAGGCTTGTGCAGTGTGAAAACATATAATTCATTTTTACAACTTTGGAAGTATTCAAATGATCAACTATGTTTTGAATCACTTCACTGGGTAGATAGGAGCAATAAGAGAACAAACACTGCATCGAAGTAACATTGTCTGTGTTGAGGTTCTCAATCCCTTCGACGTTTTTCAGGTTTCTAAATGAAAACATATTATCGAACAAAGTGGGACGAGCTTCTTTTGCAGACGGGTCGATGATTATCAACTCTATGGGATCATAGTTACTCCAACTCCATATTGAAGTGATTTGTGAAACCAATGTGACATTGTCGGTATCTGAAAGACGTTCTTCATTGTCATCATAATAGAGTGTAGCGGTCTTCTCATTGGTTTTGTAATAATAGAATTCTTTTGCTGACAAATTGCTATTCAATGTGAAATAGCCATTTTTCCATTGAAAATAATCGCCGGATGTGTCCACACCAAAGTTGAAACCCTCTGGTGCAATAATGTGGCAAGGCTTATCGATTGTGCCGACTTTATCACAACTATAATTAGTGAAGTGTCTGGCGGAAGATGGTATTGTCAGTTCCTTTAGACTTGCACAGTTGTAAAGGAATTGATCTGACCTCCAGCCTTCATTTGGGATTGTAAAAGAGCTTAAGTCAAGACTTTCCAAATAACGGCAGGAATCGAACATTCTTCTCATTAAAGTTACATTAGAAGTATTGAAATTGCTCACATCCACACTCTTCACACTACACGCATAGAACATATAATCCATATTGGTGACATTGGATGTGTCGAAACTGCTAACATCAATCACAAAAGAAAGTCTCTTTTGAGCTGTGTAATCATAGCCATCAATTCTAAACATCCCACTCATGTCTGTCACCTTGGATGTGTCGAAGTTGCTTAAGTCCAAGGTCATTTCAAAGTTAATAGTTATTTGAAACATGTTTTTCATGTTTGTGACTTCACTCGTGTTCAAGTAAGAGATCCCTGTGAATTCTTCATTGACATACATATTATAAAACCACTTGTATGTGCTTGTAGGCCTTGCATTCTGAAAGGATGGTTCAATAATAATGGAGGAATAATTTGCCGGAATATCATCCGTAATCCATCCAGGTTGGGTCTCACCTTCATTCAAGTCATACGTAGCACCTTCTCGTGTCGCCCTGTCATTGTCGTAGCAAAAATTCAGCGACTTGGTGGTATGACCCCATTCGTCGATTATCTTTTCCGACACCCATACATACGCTTCTTGCGCGTGTGCCGACAGCATACTGGCTGTCAGCATCACCATTAGGAATAGTAGTTTTTTCATATCAAATTGTTTAAGATATTATTGTAAAAATTGAAAAGTAATGCAGTTAGAACAAATAGAGGTTAATGTTGCAAATTTAAATAAAAAAGCCGATTTTACCCCCCCATTTGTTAAAAAACGTTAACAAATGGTATAAAGGTGTTAATAATGATTTCGGGGGGGTATGAATAGGAAAAAGTGTCCCAATTAAAGGGACATTTTGGTGAATGACCTCATCTTTAAGGGAAGAATAGCACACCAGAATGAAACCTTGAATAACTGTATCAGCACAGAGACTTTTTGTTATCCTCTGTATCTCTTTATCTCCTGTTTTCCGCAACGGGGTGACCCAAATCGGGGGTTAGAGCTTCAAGCCGATAGTGTCCAATAGTTTCACGACCTCCTCATCATAGTCTGTGCGGAGCATGACGGACATATTCTTGCCGTTATA
>Ga0256407_10001354_pt1 | contig 52242 bp, 38 predicted proteins | sample RumenRJG_04DNA_FD_193489 | JGI IMG/M metagenome (GOLD analysis project Ga0256407, IMG submission 193489) | Bovine rumen microbial communities from Lethbridge, Alberta, Canada - RJG_04 | ecosystem: Host-associated > Mammals > Digestive system > Stomach > Rumen | place: Canada: Alberta... | reverse complement strand
ATTGTATTAAAAGGTAATTATAATAAATTAGCAAATGAATTTAATAATTATTTTATTATTTTTTTTTATAAATAAAATAAAATGTCTAATTAATATTAAAATTTTTATTTAATAATTATTTACAAATTAAGAACTTATTAAATTTTTAATATAAAATTATAAAAAATTAAAATATTAAAAATTCTATATTTATATATAAATTCCACAATTCAATTAAGAAATAACTCAAAAATTACCAAAAATAAACCTAAAATAAGTTAATAATAAAATAATAGTAATTTAAATAGAATATTTATTCATTTGCATATAAAATTATGTAGTTTTAAATAAAAATTTTATTCATCAAAATTTATTTTTATTTTTGTAATCTTTCTAATAATATAATTTACCATGAAAATTAAAAATTTAATATATTATTTTCGATAAGATTTTATTTTATAATTTAATGGATACAAGAAAAATTAAATGTCATGGATGTGGATTGATGAGAGGAAGAAATTTGATAATTTTATGTTCAGTAAAAGAATGTCAATTACCTTTTTGCCTCTTTTGCTATGAAGAAAAATATGGAATTGGTTGTTATTCAACTTTTTTAAAGGAACAAATTAATCATAAATGGAAATGTTTTAAATGTAGAAATGTTTGTAAATGTAAAGAATGTTTAAATCAAATGAATATAAATAATACAAATGAATATAATTTATTGAAAAAAAAAAGATTTAGATTTAGCAAAAACTTTCATAAAAGAAAAAAAAGTATTGGATTAAATAAAAAAAATAAAAATAAAAATATTGAAATTGATTTTCCAAATATAAAAAGAAATGAAATTATAAATAAATTAGTTATAAGAAGTGCAATTCTTATTCATTTGATTAAAATATATAAAATAAAAAAATTTTCTAATAAACCTTGTTTAGTTTGTAATAAATTTAAATGTCCAAAATGTATTGAAATATTAAAATTTAAATCAATTGATGAAGTAAAACAATTTTTAGAAAATTTTTATTTTGAATTTGAAGAAGAAATAAAAAAAGGAATAATTGATGAAAAATTATCAAAAAAAATATATGAACAAAAAAAAAATTTAGATAAAATAAAAGAAATATTACAAAAAATACCATATGGTGAAAGATTAAAAGTTCCAAAAAGAATTTGTTCAAATTGTTTATCTTCTTTATTAATAGAACAAAATGGTTTATTTATATTTTCTAATTTATTAAAAGAAGAAGATGAAGCTGCAAAATTAACAATAAAACAAAAATTAGAAATTATCAATGGTTTATATAATTTAATTTTAAAAGAGGCAAATAAAAAAAAAACCAATAATAGTTCATTATGTTCATTATTAAAAAATTTAATTAAAGATAATAATATTAATGGAATGAATATTTTTAATTCAATTTTAAATAATTCAAAAATTTATGAACCTCTTAAACCAGAAATTAAATTACAACAAACATGTTTTGGAAATAATAATAATTTATTTCAAAACGACTTTTTAAAATTCCAAAGTAAAGAAAATATTAATAATATTTCAAATATAAATATTAATTTGATAAGGGATTTTGGTATAAGAGAGAATTTTCTTTCTTCAATCCCTTTTGAAAATGAAATAGATATTTTTCCTAACAATTTTGTTTATAATAATAATAAAATTTATGTAAATAATAATAATAATAATAATATATATTATATGTTATTAAATAAAATATCATTTAATGTTTCTGAAGCAAATAATTTATTATATACCATACAAAAAAAATTATATGAATATATGATTAATAAAAATAATGGTATATATAATGAGTTAATTTTAATTAATGAATTACTTAAATTAAAAAGTGATTCAATCAAAACAAGTTTATTAGATTATAATAGAGAATTACAAAATTTAAATCATTATTTTTCTATAAATTCAAAATAATTCTTTTAAAATAATATATAAATTTTAATATATGTGTGATTAAAAAAGATTATTTAATTTTTTTTTTTATTTTTTTTCTTCAGTATTTTCATTCCATTTAAGTGCATTTCCTAATATTTTTAAACCTTTATTTTCTTTTTCATCATCTGGAAAAACCAATTCATCTATTTCTTCTATAATACCTTCTTCATTTTTAATTGGTACTTTTTTAATTGAAGGTATCATCTTTTTAATTTTTTCTTTTTCAATTTCATCATTTTCACATTTAATCCAAAATTCAATTATTTCTTTTCTTTCTTTTTTACAATTTTCCTTTTTAAAATAATCAATTGCTCTTTGACATAAATTTCTCATTTTATCATATTGTCCTATTTCTAATTCATATTTAATATAACTTAACCAAACTTTAATATGTTTAGTTTTTTTTAGTAATCTTTCATATAAATTTATAACTTTTTCATGTTTTTCATATTCAGAATTAATATAATTTTTCCAAACATCTTCAGGATAATCTAAATTAATGGTTAAAGCTGCTTCATAAATACTTTCACATCTTTCATATTCTTCTAAATCTTTTTCAAATTGTGCATATTTTATCCACATTTTTGAATTTTCTGGTTTTTTTTCTAAATAAGATTGAAATATTATTCTTACTCTATCAATATTACCTAAATCTTCTTCTAAATTTATATATCTTTTAACTACATTTTCTTTTGGGCAAAGTGCTAAATTTAATCCAAAAATTTTTCTTGCTTTGTCTAAATTTTTATTTCTTATATAATATTCTGCATAAAGAATCCATATTTTTCCAAAAGTAAATATATTATGAGGTATTAATTTTAATAAATTTTGATATATTTCTCCAGTTCTATCATTATCTTTATTAATTAATTCTTCATAAAAAGCATAATTAATCCATAAATAAATATATCTTCTCCAATATTTTTTTTCATTTATTGGAGGAACATTACTTATTGCTTTTTCATATGAATCTCTAATTGATTCTTTATTTCCATATTCTTCTTCTAATTTCAAATAATCAAACCAAAAATCATAATTCATATTATTTTTTTCTAATTCACTTTCATAATATAATTTTCTTTTTTTAATAATCATATCTTCTAAAGTTTCTTTTGTTCCATGCATTTTTTCAAATTTCTCATAAAATTCAGTCAATTTATTTTTATTATCATTTTTAATATTTTCTAAACCATATTTAAACAACATTCTACACTTATCATAATTTTTATATTTCATTTCAAATTTAATAAATTCCAAAAAATATTTTTCTTTCAAAACTTCATTTTTCAAATCTTGAATTCCTTTCTCAAAAATATTTCTAGCATTTTTAACATTATGATGTTTTTCTTCAAATTTAGCAACTTTAATATAACTATCAACACTTTTTTTAACATTCATATATTCATATAAAACATTTCTACAATTATCAATTTGTCCCATTCTTTCTTCAAACTTAGAAAAAGAAATCCATGCTTTATAATCAGGATCATAACTCATCCAAGCTTTAAAAATTTCTCTACAACCAATATAATTTCCTAATTTTTCTTCCATTAAAGTCCAATTTAACCAAAATTTATCAACTTTCGGTAATAATTTACAAGCTCTTTCAAAAACATTTCTTGCATGATTAATAAATTTATTTTTCATTTCCATTTCTGCATATCTCATCCAAATACTTTCATTTTTATAATTAATTTCAATTGCTCTTTCATAAATTGATCTTGCTCTTATAAATTCTGTTTGATGTTGTTCCCAGTCTGCATATTTTAACCAACAATTTATATTTTCTTTTTGACGACGAAGTTGATCTTCGAATTCTTTTCTTATTCTTAATTTTGATTCGTTTAATTCATCCTCGTCGTTTATTCTTTGAATTGGTATTGCTATTTCATCTGTTCTATGAGCTTGACTTTCTTTTATTATTTGTTCAGCTGTTATTTGAATGTTTGATGGAGCTTTGTTTCGTGGTTGTTGAAGTTTCATTCCTACTTTTTCTTCATCTTGAAGATTATTGTCCATTGATAAAGTGTTTAACATTTTTTTTTTCGAATAATTTGAAATTTTTTTTAATTAATTTATTTATTTATATTAAATAATTTATTTCTTTTTTTTTATATTTTAACACAACATTTTGCATCTTTTTCTTCTTTAATTTGAGAATTTATAATAAAACTTCTCTTTTTTTTATCATCTCTACAAAAATATTACAAAATATACTATTAAAAAAAATAAAAAATTACTTTTTCAAAATTAATTTTTGAATAATAGCTTTAAAAGCATTTTCAACCCCTTCTCCAGTTTTAGCAGAAACTTCCATAACTTTAATCCCAGTTTTCTTTTCAAAACCTTTAATTTCCTCAATACTAATTTTCCTCTTATCACTTAAATCACATTTATTAACAAGAATAATTTTATCAATATCATTCCCAGTATATTTCCCAACTTCATCTAACCAATTATTAATATTAGCAAAACTATCATGATTAGTTAAATCACAACAAATAATAATTGCTGCAGCACCTCTATAATAAGCAGTAGTAATTGATCTATATCTTTCTTGACCTGCAGTATCCCAAATTTGAATTTTTGTTATTTTATCATTTACTTTTAAAGTTTTAAATCTGAAATCTACTCCAATTGTAGTTACATAATTTTCTGTGAATACATCATCACTAAAACGAACTAGGATACAACTTTTTCCTACACATGTATCTCCTACTAATACTATTTTAAATACATAATCACTATTTTTATTTTTTATATTTTTTATTTTTACTAATCTTTTCCCTTTTGAGATGACATTTTTTTATTTTTTTTTGGTTTGGGTTTTTTTAATTATTTTTTTTTTATTTTTAAAATTTAAAAAATATTAATTATTATATTTGTATTAATTTTTAATATATTAGATTATTTAATATTTAGAAAATGGAGGATTTGAAAAAAATAAAAAAGTCATTAATTGATTTTTATTTAAATATAAAAATAATATGTAATGGAAAAGTAATATAATAAATAAATAATTAGGAAAATGAAACAAAATCAAAAGAAATAAAAGAAAACGAAATTAATAATCTACAAAAATTAAATTTATTAACTTTAATAGAATATATAAAATCATCATTTGATATTGCAATAACAATTGAATCAGAAAAACAATTTGAAAAGTTAAAGAAAACAATAAATTATAAAACTAATAAATATTATGCAAATGATTATGAATTATTATTAAGAAAGGAAGAAAGCGATATAAGAGAATATATAAGAGAACAAAATCAATTGAAATTATATATAGAATTTTTATTAGAAAAAAATAATGATTTAAAAAAGGAAAATTTGATATTAAGGAAAAAAATAGTAATATATATTATTTTATTTCTTTAAGGAAAATAATGAAAAAAATACATCAAAATATGAATTAAAAATTCAACAATTAAATTCAAAATTAAAAAACATTGAAATTGTAAATAATAAATTAAAAGAAAATGAAAATAATTTAAAAAATTTAATTAATGAAAAAGACAATGAAATAAAACATTTTCAATCTAAATTTTTTAGAAATCATAGTTTAACAAATTCAAATAGTAATATTGGATATCATTCTTTTTCTAATTCAAATATTCCAATAAATTATGGAAATACATCAAATTCATCAATATATGTATATTCAGGTCTTTCAAAAGATAATAAATCATTTTCAAAAATAAATTTAATAAAAAAAATTACATCTGAAGATACAAATAAAATAAAAAAGAAAAACAAATTAAATGATTATAGAAAAATAATAAATAGAAAAATTACTTCTATTACAAGGAATAAAACAAATAATATATCATTTAGAGAAACTTATAAATCAAAAGATTATTCCATAGAAAAAAATAAGAAACATAATGCAAGTTGTAATTTAATTAATGGAAATTATGATATTAAAAGTGAAAATAAAGAAGAAAAACAAAATAAAACTCCAAAAAAAATTATTATTAGTAATAAAACACAAAATTTATGTGATTTTCTTAGAAAAAGTAAAAATAAATTTTTAGTTACAAAGATAATAAATAATGTAAATCAATTAAATATTAAAAAATAAAATTTTTGAACATTTAAGCTATTTTTAATAAGTAAATATAGTAAAAAAAAATATTGTAATAAAGTAAATGTTTAAAATTTAAAATATATATTTTTTTAAACTTAAAAAATGTTTACTGAAACACAATCTGAATTAATTGGTTCAATAAATAAACTAACAAAAAAAGTAATAGAAAATTCAGATTCATTTCATAGTTATTACATAGATCAAAAAACTAATTATTATGAAGATACATTACCATTAGTATTACATGAAAAAAAATTACAAAATTCTTATAATAAATCTGAAAAAAGACTGATTAATTTAAGTAAAAAATATCCATTATCATTAAAGTCAATAAGACATGTAAACATTAGATCAAAAAAGATACCAGAATTATGTCCAATATTTAATAAAAAAGGAGAATTATTACCTTCAGTTGTTAAAAATTCAAAAATATGTAAAAAAAGTAATTATAGTTATGAAAGAAATAAATCACAAGTAAATCTTGGAATTTATCCTATGAAAATGAGAAATTTAAGTACTTTACAAATTAATAATATTTCTTCATCATTTAATAATTTTAAAAATGATTTTTTTTCTGATGAATATTTAAAATTACATTATAATGAAGAAGTTATTTTTAATCAACATGAAAAATATTACAATATTATTAAAGAAAGAATTGAATATTTTAAAACTAATAGTAATAAAAATAATACAACTTATCTTGAAAAAATATATAATTTTGGATTAGAAAATAAAAAAATACGTTTATTATTAATGTCAATGAAAATAAATTTTGAAGATCCAAACGAAGAATTAGAACCTTTTAATAATATGAATATTAATAAAAATTTACAAATTGAAATTCCTTTTGCATTATTACCTTTATTTTATTATAAAGGAATTGAAAGTTTTAAAAAAATATTATGTTCTATAATTAAATTTACTAATAATTATGAAAAAGTTTCAATAAATGAAGATTCAATTTATAATACATTAAAAAATTTAAAAGATTTTACTACAGATGAATCAGAAATAAGAAAAGAAAGTAATTTATCTCAATTAGATAAATCAACAATAAAGATTAATCAAATTAATGATTCAACAAATAAAAAAATTCCTGTATTATGTTTAGATAATGATAATTTAAATGATGAATATGAAAATTTAAAAGCAGAATTTCCAAAATATCAAAATAGTGTCCCAAATTTAAGAGAAAAGTTAAAATTTGAAATATATCATACTGAAAATCAAAATAGCTATAATAATATTTCAAAATATAATTTATATAGTTTTTTATGGACTACAAATTCTAAAACTTTTAAAGTTACAATTACTTTACCATTAATTACTTTTACTGTTCCTTCAAATTCAATTAAAGTTCAACAATTCTTAGATTATGAATTATTATTTTATATTTATAATTTAAATTTTATTTTTTGGGATTATTATATTATGAAATATCTTTCTAGATTTAAACAATTTAGATTTTTATTAGAAAAATTAATATCTCATTCTCCAATTCATAATTTAAATATATTTTTAATGAAACCAAAATTACATAAATACTCTTTTAATGATGAACAATATATATTTCTTCATACTAATAAAAAGAATAAAAATCAATTAATTACATTAAAATCTTTTTATCTTATTATAACAATTTTTGACAATGAAAATTTATTAGAAAATGAATATAAAATATTTTTTAATTTTAAACATTTAATTAAAATAATTCAAATTGGTAAATGTACAAGTAAAATTTTATTTCTTATAAAATTTATGGATTTTAATAATGATAATACAGTAACTTTTAATTTTAAAAATTTAGAACATTTTGATGTATTATCATGGTTAAATAATATTCAAAAATATAATAGTAACTATTTTTCAAATACACTTCATTCTAGAATCGAAAAATTAATAAGAGAATTTGACTCCTCTTTACAAAAAAAAGTGAGAATTGAATTTAAAAAACCTCTTTTAAAAATAGGACAATTTGATAATTTTCTTTTAATAGAAAATAAACATATATTATTAGATGAAATAATGAATGAATTAGTAAATAAATTAAATTTTTTTGATTGGTCAATATTAATTAAAAATTCTTTAAATAAATTCAAAGAAATTAATATTATTAGCATACGACCTAATATTTCTTCTAAATCAGTTATTCCAAAAAAACATTCTTCAAAAGGATTAATAAAGAAAAAAAATGGAGAACAAGATGAAAAAAATTCAATATCTGGTTTTAATAAAAAATTAAAAGAAAAAAAAACATATATTTTTAAAGCTTTTAAATTAAATAAATTTTTTGAATTTAAAGAAGAAAATAAAAATGAATATAAAATAACACTAAAAAAAAAAGAAAAAATTGAAAAATCAAATAATAATAATATATTTGATTTTTTCAAAGAAAAAAAAATAAATCAAATAGACAATATTGACCTTCCTTTACCAATAATAAATAAAATAAAAATAATAATTAAAGATAATAAACCTTGTTAAAAAAATAAAATAAATAAAAAAACTCAAAAAAAAATTTAAAAAAAAAGCCCATAAAATTATTATTTCCTCCTTCTCAAGTCTGTTCTAAAACTTTTATGAGATTGTTTCTCTTTTACATTATTATTCCCTTGATTATTATTTTCACCATTATTATGATCTTTACTCAAATTTTTTTTATGTTTCGAATTATCATTTTTCAATTCTTTATTCAAAGCAGCTAAATTATTTTTAACAGGAAGATTCATAGAAGAAACAAAATTTTGATGTGTTTTAATATCTTTTCCTATTTGTGGTTCATCTTCCTTAACATCTTCTTCCATAACAAAATTATTCATAGCAGAACTATTTTGTTTTTCATTTTTATTTTGACTAATTTTAATGTATAATTCTTTAATAATACTAGGCTCTAACCATTCAAAATTATCATCTTGATAACCATATTTACTTTTCAAACTTTTAATTAATCCACTTAAATAATCATAATTTGGTTTTTGTTCAAATTCCAATTCAAGAATATGTTTTAAAAAACTTTTCATTTCATCAGGTAAAATTTTAGTAATTTCATCAGGGACAGTTTCTTGTTTTTTTTCATATACTCTTTTATATTTTTCACCAAGTGATTTTGCCTTAATTCCCATCCATGGTAATTCTCCTATTACAAAATGAATCATCATATAAGCTAAACTTTCCAAATCATCTCTTCTACTTACTTCTAAACCCTCATGACAATTCATTGAAATATATCTTAATGTTCCTACAATTGCACGATCACTTTTCATTGGAATATGTTGTTGTGTTTTTTCTATTAAATAATGACGAGATAAACCAAAATCAATCATATATACAATTTTCTCATTTTTACCTTTTCCAATACAAAAATTTTCTGGTTTCATATCACGATGAATTATTCCTTTATTATGTAAATCTTTTAATCTTTGTAACATTTGTTCTGTTAATATTAATGTACTTTTCATTGTAAATTTTTTACCTTCTATATTATCCATTATATCTTGAATGTTTGGACCAAGTAAATCTGTTATCATAATTAATTCATGTTTATTATATATTACTTGATGACAATTTGGAAAACCGATTTTACCTTTCATTTCTGTCATTATTTTACTTTCTTGATATAATTGAGGATTTGGTGTTGAATGAAGTTCAATTTTTGCTGCATAAATTTGCTTATTTTTTATGTTTTGGCATTCGTAAATTTGACCAAATGCTCCTGCTCCTAATTTTTTTGATAATAACATTACATATGTATCGTTTAGTTTTTGAGTATCAGAATTTGGTTTTTTTGGAGACTTCATTTTTTTTTATTAATTTCTGTTTTTTAAAAATAATATTTTTTTAATTTAAAAAAATGTTTTTTTCAAATTTGAAAAAAATAAAATAAAAATTCTACCTTATATAAAAAATGGGAAATGAATGTAGCTGTAATAAAAACCCAGAAGAAAATGAGCAAACATTAATAATCCAAAAAGGATATCCAAAAAACTCATTAACTCGTCAAGAAAACTTAAACAAAACTCGTAGTGAATCAAAACTTCCAACATATAAAGAACTAATAAACCAAAATCCCGAATTATTCCAAAAATATAATCTCCTAAAATCTCATTTCCTAGCATATAAATATCGTCAAGAAACGAAAAAAATATTAGAACTAAAACACAATACAGAACAACAATATTTTAAATATTCAGAATTAATAGAAACACTATCAAAAACTCCATTATCAGAATGTAAACAACGTAAATCAACATATAAATACAAATCTCATGCTTTATATTCGGGTGAATGGTTAGGAGGATTTCGTCATGGTAAAGGAACAATGACATGGGAAGATGGTGTAACATATGATGGTGAATGGTCATTTGGTTTTGCTGAAGGAGAAGGATTATTAACATACCCAAATGGTGATTATATGAAAGGGAAATTTATGTATAATAAATTAAATGGTTATGGTGAATTACATTATAATGATACTGGATATGATTATTATGGTAATTTCCTTGAAGATTGTCAAAGTGGTGAAGGAAAAGAAACTTGGGGTGATGGTTCCTATTATGAAGGTTATTATGAAATGGGAAAAAAAGATGGTGTTGGGAAATATAAATGGAAAGATGGGAGTTTTTATCATGGGGAATGGAAAGATAATAAAATACATGGTTTGGGAATTTACGATTGGGGTGATGGGAGAATTTACATTGGTGGATGGAGAAATTCAAAATTAAGTGGTTTTGGTTTGTTTATTTGGAAAGATGGGAAAGAATATAGAGGAGAATACAAAGATGATAAAAAATGGAATTTTGGTATTTATAAAGAATTAAATGGAAGGAGATATGAAGGTTTTTTTGAAAATGGAGTTAAATCTAAGTTAGGAAAATATATTAAGAAAGATGGGTCTTTTAAAATTGGATATAGTAAAGATAATCAATTACAGGAAATTATTACTGATGATAATGAAATTGGTGTAAAGTTAACTGAAATTGATTCTCTTGTTGAGGAAACATTAAAAAAAGTTTCTGGGGTCATTGATGAAGTTAAAAAACTTATTCCTGATTTTCAATGGGAGACAATTAATTTATTTTAGTTTTTTTTACTTTTTTTATGTGTTATTTTATTTATTTATTGATGATAATTTTAGAAATTTTTTTTTTAAAATATGTAATTTTTGCTAAATGATTTTTAAAATAAGAAATATTAAAATAAACTTTTTTTATCTCAAATTATAAACAACTATTATTTTTATTGCAATATAATGATAAATAATAAAAAATTTTTTATTAAATTTTAAAAAGTCAAAAGAAAAAAGGTATAATGATAATTGAATTTAAAATAAGCAAAAGCATATTATAATTGAATTATTTAATACAATACTTAAATCAGAGGTCAATAAGAGCATTAAATGCTTTTTCAAAATTTAAATCACAATTTACCAGAACATTTAATATTTGTTCATCTGAATATGTATTATCATATAAATCAAAATTTTTTCTAAATTTTTCAATTAATTCTTCATTTTCATTAATTTTACATTCCAATCTTATAATAATAGGTTCACCAAATTTTTTTTTATTCACAACAAAATCTAAAATAATTTTATATTCACCTTCATTAAGCTCATCCAAACGATCAATTAAAATATTAATCTCCTGAGAATTATTTTTTTGTAAAGGGTTTAAGTTTATATCATAAATATTTAAATTTGATTCTGAATTACAAATTAATTTAGTTTTATCTTTTATCCATTGATTTTCTCCATTATTTATTATTTTTAATTTAATTTGAATATATGATTGATTTCTTTTTATAAAAGGGAAATATAAATCTCTTTTTTCAATATCATATGAATATAAATTATTATCATTAATAAAATCTTCTTCTTCAATTTCACTATCATTCTCCTTTATAATAGAATTTTTTGGAATTTGAAAATCTTTTTTTATTTCTTCTTGAAAAAAAAGCATATCTTTTGTTTGGGCCAATAATAAATTATTTTTTTCTGAAGATATAAGAATAGAATCATAATTATCCATTAAATCATCATCATATTTCATATTTTTATTGTTGTTTTTTATATTTGAAATATTAGGATTTATGATATTATTATTTTGTTCTATTTTATTCTTTTTTAATTTAATAGTATCATTAATTTCACTATTAAAATTATTGCTCATATTAATATTATTATTTTGATTTATATTAGAAAAATTTATTAATGAATGATTCTTATCATGAATATCTTCATTTATATTTAATTTTTCACATTTTTCACATAAATAATATTCAAAGTCTTTATATTTATTTCTTATTCCTGTGATATCTTTTGAACAATTGTGGCATTTAATTCCTTCATTAATTTTTTCGTTTGAATTTTCTATTTTTAATGATTTTGGGTTGTTTATTTTTGAAAATTCTTGTTCATAAAATAAACTTCTTTGATTTTCAATTTCATTTAATGATTGTAATTGTTCATTAATTATTTTTTCATTTTCTTTTATTAATGTATTGGTTAAATCTTTTTTTAAATTATCTATTTGATTATCTAACATTTTTTTTAAATTTTCATTTATTTTATTTATACTTATTTTATTTATTTCATTTAAATTATTCCTATATTCCTCAATATCAAATTTAATATTATTATTTGAATTATTTAATTTAAGATTTTCAATTTTAGATTTTAAATTGTCTATTTCATTATTTTTTTCATTTAATTGTTCTTCTAATGAAAGAATTTTTTTTTCCATTTCATTATATATTTTATTAATAAACTCATTTTCTTCTTTTATTTTATCTTCATTTATTTTTTTATTGATTATTTTGACAACAATAGTTAAATTTTTTATATTTAATTTTTTTTTTTTTTTGAATAATGTTTTAATAGATTTTTTATAGTCTTCCTTATTTTTAATAATATATTTTTCCATTCCATCATAAAAAATAAAATAATAATCTGCATCATTAATTTTGAAAGATGAATTACAAAAATTTATAAAATCATCATAATTTATTATAATTTTATTGTATATTTTTTCGTTGATTAATTCAAATGTACAATTAATTGCCATTATTTTTAAAAAAAAAGTTAATTTTATTTTTTTAATAATAAATTTATCAATTTAAGAAAGATTAAATTATATATAAATTTATTAAAAAATAAAAAAAAATTACTTATTTTATAAAAAAAATAGTAATTAATATTAATCATTCACAAAAAAATAAAAGAAAAAAATAATAAAAAATGGGAGTGTGTCAAAATACAAAATCAAATCATAAAACAGAACAAAAAGATAAAAATTCAAAAGATTATTTTTCAAAAGACAACACAGCAGATTTAGGTGCAGAAAGAGAAAAAGAAGCAGAAGAAAGAAATAGAAATAGAAAAAATAATAATTTAAATTCTAAAAATGAAAATACATATAATATAATAAAATCTAATCAATTAGCAATTAATAACGATGTTCTGATATCAAGAAATGAAATTAATCCTGAGAAAATATATATTAAAGAAAAAATTTTAGGTAATGGTGCTTTTGGTGAAGTATGGTTAGTTAAACATAAAGATTTAAGAAAAAATTTTGCAATGAAATTAATAAAAAAAAGAAAAAATAAACCAGAAGAAGAAAAAGAAATATTAAATGAAATTCAAATATTAAAAAATTTAGACCATCCTAAAATATTAAAAATATTAGATTTTTTTTCCACATCACAATTATATTATATAATAACAGAATATTGTCCTGATGGAGAATTATTTAATGAAATAATAAAAGTTGGTAAATTTGATGAAGGACAATCAGCATTTATAATGAATCAAATTTTTAAAGCAATAACATATTGTCATTCAAAAAATATAATCCATAGAGATTTAAAACCAGAAAATATTATGATAACTGATAGAGAAAGAAATGGTTGTTTACAAGTTAAAATAATTGATTTTGGTACTGCTAAAATATCAGAAAAAGGACAAAGTGAAAATCGTTATGTTGGTTCATCATATTATATGGCACCTGAAGTAATGAAAAGAAAATATAATGAAAAATGTGATTTATGGTCTTGTGGTGTTATAATGTATATTTTATTATCTGGAAGACCACCTTTTGATGGTAATGATGATGATGAAATATTATCAAATGTTAAAATTGGTGAATATGATCTTAAATCTTATCCTTTTCCAACTTTAAGTGATGAATGTAAAGATTTAATTAAGAAATTATTAACTTATGAACCTGATAAGAGAATTTCTGCTTCTGATGCTTTGAAACATCCTTGGTTTAAAACTGCAGAATTTAAAAAAAAAGATCAAATTAATATTGTTCCTCCTTCATTAGCAAAACAAATGATAAATAATTTAAAACTTTATAGAAGTGATAATATGTTAAGATGTGCTGTTATTGCTTATTTAGTTCATCATAATACTAATATTGAACAATGTGTTGAAGCTGGGAAATTATTTAATAAAATTGACTTGAATAATAATGGAAGAATTGAAAAAGAAGAATTAATAAAGGGAATAGAAAAATATTGGAAATTAACAAGAGATGAAGTTGAAAAAGAAGTTGATATTCTTTTTAATCATATTGATACTGATCATAATGGTTTTATTGAATATGAAGAATTTGTAAGAGCTGCAGTTGATCCTAAAATATTTATGAGTAGGAATTATTTAAAATTTGCTTTTGGGTATTTTGATAGAGATAATTCAGGGGATATTTCACTTGAAGAAATTAAAAAGAGATTTATGCAAACTTCTAAAAATAATAGTTCTAAAGTTGAAGCACAATTAAAAGAAATGTTTAATAATATTGATATTAATGGTGATGGGACTATTTCTTTTGAAGAATTTTGTAAAATGATGAAAAATATTATTAAGTCTTAAACCAAATTTTATAAATTATTCAAAAAGAGTTCATATTTATTAATATTATATTTGATTTTTTATTAAATATTTTTCTTTTAATTTAAAACATTCTTAGTAAATAAATTTATATTATTTATAAATAATAAAATTTATTTAGAAATTTTTAAAATTAATTTTCTTTTAAAAATAATACATTTATTTGATATGCTTTTGCAAGAAGGACTTCAATATTTTCTAAAGTCCAATTTGAAATTGGTAAATTTTTTAATAATTTTATCATTTCTGAGAAATTATCAATTTTTTTTAATATATCAGAAAAATTAAGTATTAAACAAGCACAAACATAAATATGAAAATTATTAAAAGCATCATCTTCACTAAAATAAGTATCCCATATTCTAATTATTAAAATAATATTAAATTCTCTTATTAAATAACAATTCATCCAACTAAAAGCAAATTGAGTAAAATTAATTTCTAATTTTTTAAAATGTATAAATAATTCATTATCAGCAAATTTAATAATATTTTCTAATTTATTCAACATTTGATTTACTCCAGAATGTTGAATGTAATTAAAATGAATTTTATTCATCATATTTGTAAAACAAAAATAAATATCACTTTCAATATTTTGAAAGATTTCCATATTAAAATTAAATAAATCAAAATCTTTAATTTTGATAATATCATCATAATTTAAATTAGGAATATATTCATTAAAAAAAACTATAAAAAAAGGCATAAGTAAATCACTAAATCCTTGATTATAAGAACTTTCTTGATGTCTTATAGACCAAATATAAAGAATTCTAGTCATCATTTTTTTACTTGATTCAATTTTAAATATTTCATATTTAGGATCAGTTCTTAAAACATCTTTAATAATTTCTTGATATATTTTATATTCATTTTCATTCATTCTTTTTAAAGGATCATCTAAAATTCCTTCAAATATTAAACAAGTATCAATATATTCTTGTCTTTTTCTATTTATGTAAATTTCTCTTTCTAAATAATTTAATGGATAATAATTTAATAATAATTTCCATATTGTTGATCTGTATAATGGATTATCGTATGGTAATCCTGTCCATGATAATGATTTTAATTTAGTTATGTTTATTTCTGGTTCATTTAATATATTGTTTAATTGTTTTTTTGCTTTTGGTGATGATTTTGGAGAAGATTGATAATTTTCTTTTTGTTCTATTTTACTATGGTTATAAAATTATATTTGTTTTTTAAAATTTGATTTACTTTTGATTGTCTTCTTCTATTGTATGATTAAACATTATTTATTTTTTTTTAATTAATTATCTTTTAACTATTAAAAATTACGTTTTTATAGAAAAAAAATATTTTTTCACTATTTCATATTTTTATTTCATATATGTTCATTAAAAAATTAATATTTTTATTCCATTATCAAGAAGATGTAAAAGAAATTACAATATTTCTTATATATTTTTGAGAAATATTTTTCTTAGTGAAATTAAAGTAATATAAAAAATATCTATAAAATAAAATTAATTATTAAAAAATATTATAAATAAGAAATATTTTTCCATCATATAAATTTTTTTATAATCATTTAAAAAAATATCATAATATTAAAAGATTTATAAAAATAGAATATTCTATTTTCTATATTAAGAAATATATTTTTAATTATTATTTTGATTTAATAAATTAGAGAAATAAAATATAACAAAAACGTCAATAAAAAAAATAAATCATAATTCCGTTAAACTTATTTAAAAATAATCAAATATATTTATTTGATAAGGATATATTTTATTTTTTTTGATTGATTTTTGAATTTTTAATTTTTTTATTACTATTATTTCTTTGTAGGATATAAAAAAAAACAAATTATATGGCAGAAAAAAAGGAAATTAATGAAAATAAAAGGTTGCATTCATCCAGTACAAATATTTCAAATTTGCTTCCAAGTAATATCGTAGATGAAATCGAAGTATATGAAAATAAAAGTTTAAAATCTCCAAATTCAACTAAAAATCTTCATCGTGATATTTTAAAAAAAAACGAAAAAAAAATCGAGGATGATTTAGAAATAAATAAAGAATCAAAAGGAAATAAAAAAGAAGAAATTAAACCAAATGAAAAAAAATATATTAAAAAAGAAATTCTAACTTCAAATATAGAATTAGATAATCCAAAAATAAATATTCCTTTTTTGAGAAGAAATTTAACTCACAATAATATTCCATTCAATTCAATGGTGAATTATCCATATTTTTCAAATCAAAATTATTATAATATAAATCCATATTCAAGTTCTCAATTCCAATATAATAATATGTTTAATATATATAATCCTTATTATTTTAATAGATATCAATATTTTCAAAATCAAATGAATAATCCTTTATTATTTTCGAGTATCCCACCTTCTAATAATTTTATATACAATAATTTTGATTATTCATTGAATTCTAATCAAAACATTTTACAACAAAAAATACATCAAGTTTCTTCAAATAATAATAATAATAAAGAAATAACACAATTTTACCCATTAAATGATTCTCAAATTGATGTTATTTTTTCTCAAGTACAAAAACAAAGTTTTAGTAATCAATTAAATTTCCTTTTAGATACTGTAAATGAGAAGACTTTTATTCAAATATTAAAAACACATAAAGGAAGTAGACAATTACAAAAAATAATAATAAATAATACACCTTTAAAAAAAGAAATTGACCAAATAGTAAATATTATTAATATAGATATAAAAGATATTTTTTGTGATTATTATGGAAATTATTTTTTACAAAAATTTTTCCATTTTTGTTCTCTTGAACAAAGACTTCTAATTTATAAAAATATAAAATCAAATTTTTTACAAATATCAAATGATATATGTGGCAATCATTCATTACAATGTTTAATACAATTACTAAATTCCAAAGAAGAAGAAGAATTAATTAAAGAATGTATAAGTAATAATTTATATAATTTATCTTTGGGTTCAAATTCTTCTCATGTAATTCAAAAGATAATTTCTGTAATTAAAGAAAATAACAGAGAATATATTAATAATTTTATGATAAGTAATTTAATGGATTTATGTTTAAATTCGAATGGAATTTGTGTTGTTAAAGAATTTATTAATAAAACTAAAAATCCTTTTTATATTTTATCAATTGTTTCTGTATTTGAAATTGATATTAATAAATTAACATATAATCAATTTGGAAATTTTGGTATCCAAGAAGCAATTAAAATGTTTGGGGAAAATTATTGTGGAAAAATAATAAATAAATTAATTGAATATATAATTGCTTTTTCTATATCGAAATTTTCTTCGAATGTTGTTGATTTTTTAATTGATTATTTAAGTAAGAATAATTTTATTAAATTTTGTGAAATATTATCTAAAATGTTTTTAAATGATGAAAACTTGGATATATTATTAAAAAATAAATTTGCTAATTATGTACTAGAAAATAGTTTAATTATTGTAAATAATATTGATAATTCTATTGAAAATGTGAATCTTATAAATAAAAATGAGTTTAATAATTTTATAATTTTAAGACAAAATATTTATAAATCTTTAAAAAAGAATCCAATAATAAAGAAAAAAAAAAAATTAATAAAACTAATAAAAGATAATGTTTAATTGTAAAATGTATTTAACTTATTTTTAAAAATCCCTTAATTTAAAAATTTATGATATAAATAAGGAAAACTTTTTTAAATTATGATAAGTAAGTATTTTCATCAAATTCATAAAATAGATATATATGAATTTTATGTAAATAAATATTTGAAATAAAATTATGTTATTGTTTTTTTATATAATTGAAATACAAAAAAGAGTAATATTTTAATGTAATATATATTAAAAATTATTAAAATTATTTAACTAACTTAATTTTTTTTAAAAAATAATAAATTAAAATCATAACCAATTAAATAGAAAAAATGTCAAAATTTGATTATTACAAAATACTACAATTAGGAAGAGAATGTTCTCAAGAAGACATAGCAGAATCATATAGAAGATTATCATTACAAAATCATCCAAAATTATCAAAAGGTGAAAATGCAGCAAAATCAGAATATAATTTTCAAAAATTAGGAGAAGCATATGAAGTCCTTAGTGATTGTAATTTAAGAAGAATTTATGATATTTATGGAGATGAAGGATTAGAAAATGGAATAATTGATTCAAAAGGTAATTTTTTAGAAGGATATAAATTTTCAGGTAATGCACATGAAATTTTTGAAAGATTTATGGGAACTTCAAACCCATTTGCATTAGTTCAAGATGTTAAAAAAGAAGAAGGTTCATCAACAGAAGCTTCAAATATTGATATTGAAGAAGAAAAGAAAAAAAAAGAAGAAGAAGAGAAAAAAAAAGATAAAAAAGATATTAAACAATTACCTCCTATAGATTATCAATTAGAATGTACATTAGAAGAATTATATAATGGTACTACAAAAGAAATAAAATATAAAAAAAATTCAATTGGTTTTGATGGAAGATCAAAAATGGAAAAAGAAAGTATAATTGAAATTGAAATTGCACCTGGTTATGATAAAACTACAATAATTCCATTTAAAGAAATGGGAAATGAAGAACCAGGAAAAAAAACTTCTGATTTATTAATTCACATTCAAGAAAAAGAACATCCTTGTTTTAGAAGAGTTAATAAAAATGATTTAATTTATACTCATACTTTAACTTTAGCTGAAGCTTTATATGGAGAAACTGTTCAAATTAATACTTTAGATAATAGAATTATTTATATTGCTATTGATGAAATTATTAATCCTAAAACTGTTAAAATTGTTAAAGGAGAAGGAATGCCTCTATATAGGAAAGAAGTTTCTGTAAATGAGATGGATGTTAAAAAAGGTGATTTGTTTATTAAGTTTAATATTGTTTTTCCTGAAGTTATTGATCCTGAGAAAAAAGAAAGAATTATTAAATTGTTGAATAATGATGAAAATTAAAAATATTAATTTTTTATTTTTTTTAAATTAATTTTTCGTAATTTTTAAAAAAAAAGTAACTTTTATTTTTAAATATTTTACAATAATTGTCCAAAATAAAAATCTATAAATGGAAAGATTAAAAAAATTTTAATAAAATTATGAATAATCACAATTCATTAATACCATCAGATCAAAATGCGATAGTATTAGGAGAAGAAGATATAAATCATTCAAAAAATAAAAAAGAAAATAAAAAAGAAAATAAAATAGAAAATGAAAATAAAAAAGTAAATATTGTAGATGGAATATCATTTGAAATTCAAATAGATCCAGATTATTTAATAAAAAAAAATTCGGAAATGGAAGATTATATTTGTCCTCTTTGTAAAGGATTATTATTAAATCCAGTAATTGATTCTTGTAGTCACACATTTTGTAAAGATTGTTTTGAAAAATATTATAATATTAAAAAACAATGTCCAATTACAAAAAAAAAATTATCAATTAATGATTTAACTCATGTAGATGTTATTTCTAAAAGTATAGGAAAAAAAGAAATGAAATGTAAAAATTGTAATAAAGGTTGTAATTGGATTGGTAAAGTTTCTGATATTGATTATCATTTAAAAAATGAATGTGTTAAAACTTTAATTAAATGTACTTTTAAAAATTGTAATAAAATGATTATGAGAGAAGAATTACAAAATCATATTCAAAATTGTGAATATAGAGAAGAAAAATGTAATGATTGTCAAAAGATGTTTCCTTTTAAAGAAATTATGGAACATTTTAATCAATGTAGTAAAAGGAAAATTAAATGTGTTCAAGGATGTGGGGCTATTATTGAAAGAGGAGAAATGGATAATCATATTAAAAATTTTTGCGAGAATAGTGTTGTTGATTGTAAATTTAAAGAATTTGGTTGTATGGATAAGTTTAAAAAAAGAGAAATGAATGTCAAAATGGAAAGTGGTTGTTATATGCATCTTAATTTAATTGCTGATTATTTAATTCAAATGAGTAAACAATTAAAAGAAAATAATGAAAAAATGAATAAATTTCAGTTAGAAATTGATAATTTAAATCATAAATTTGAAATATTAAAAAATAATGAAGAAAATAATTCAAATATATCAAATTTAGTTGATAATAATAATATTAGTAATAATAATAATTATAATAATAATTTGAATAATAATAATAATAATATAAATAATAATAAAAACAATAATGCTATTCATAATAATACAATTAATTTGAATAATAATATTATAAATAATAATAATGGAAATAATAATCATAATATTAATCAAATTAATAAAAATATACTTCATTATCAAAAATCAAAAGATCCATTACAAAATAAAAAATTAATAATTGAAATAAGAAATGATTCAATATTAAATAAAAAAAGAGAAAGAGAAAAATCAGAAATTAAAATAAATGAGAATACTTTTGATACAAATAACATCAATCAACTAATAACAATAAAAGGTAATAAAGCATTATATAATGCATCATATGCTGATTCTCATGTTTATTTATTTTCTAATCCAGAATATGATATTGATATAAGAGATAATAAAATTAGAACTTGGAATGTTAATTTACTTAATAAATCAAAATGGATTGCATTTGGATTATGTGATAAAACTTTAGTTTTATCTAATAATCAATTATTTTGTACTAATCTTAAAGATATTCATTTTAATAATGGTTCTTATTTAATATCTTCAAATGGTTTTTGTTGGAATTGTAATAATAAATTTGAAAATAATAAAAAAATTGATTTTCCTCATGATAATTTAAATTTTAAATTATCATATAATCCAAATAATTTTGAATTGAGTTTTTATAATGATTTAAAAATAATTAAAAAATTAACTAATGTAAAACCAATTTCTTCAAGTAAAACATTAACACCTTGTATTGTTTTTCTAGATAATAATAATGAAATTGAATTATTAATAAATAATGAATAATAATATATTAAAATAAGCATAATAAAAAATTATATTTTCTTATTTTTATTTAATCTAATTATTTCTATTTTAAATAAATATAAATTAAAAAAATAATATAATATCACAATATATAATATAAATTTTTTAATTATTTAAATATTAGCTGAATAAGCTGGTTTGGGAAAAGGGAAAAATGTCGCATAAGGAAATGAAAAAAAATGAAAAAAATAATGTGTCTCTATATAATATATCTAAATTATTGGGTAATAATAGTAATAATCTTCATCAATGTTTTTTATATCATCCTAATTTAGGTGCATTCTGTATTATTATTGATCAAAATGAACAATATGAAAATATATCTAAATCAAAAATGATTTATTTCTTTAAATATGCAAATGAATTAAAAATAAAATCGATTTTCTTATTAATAAATAAAAAAAATAAAGATATTCAAAAAATTACTCAAACTGTAATGTTAATGGGATTTATAAAAGAACATTTAATTAGTTCAACAATTTTAGATGATGGAAATGTTTATACAATATTTAAAATGTGTTTTGAAAGAATTAAAGAAAATATTGATGAGGTAGAAGATATTGAATTTTAGAATAATTAATCAATTTCATTAATAAATCATACTATTAATATTTCATATATATATTTAATGTTTATGATAATCTGGACGAATTTTTAAGATTATAATTTCTTTAATTATAATCTTCGTCTATAGATTTGAATTAATATGCACATTAAAATATATATATGAATATGATTTGGAAATGATTTTGATTATAAAAAAATATTTATATAAATATTTATAACATATATTTTTTTATTTAATTAATTATATTAAAAAATAAAATAAAAAAAATTAATGGAAATTAAACTTCAATTTCTTGAAACAAATCCTTCCATTAATGATATTAAAACTTCTTCAAATGATATTATTTCAATACTAATTTTATATGATTCATTTAAAATAGTTATTCCAAATTTAGAAAAAAATATTTCTAAAAAAGAAATATCATGTATAAATATTCTTAATGTATTAAAAAAATCTACTCCAATTAAATTATCAATTTTTAAAAATAGTAATTTAATTGGTTTATGTGAATTTAATCCATTTAATGACACAAAATGGATTAATATTTCAAATACTTCAAATAATCTAAATGAAAATAAATTATTTATTAATTTTAAAATCAATGTAAAATGTTCAATGATTAAAAATAATAGAAATATTAAAGAAAAAAAACACAATAATTTAACACCTAAAAATAAAAAAGAAAAAACCTTACATCAAACATCAAGTAATAATAATTTAATTCAAAGAAAATTATCTCCAAAAGATAATAATTTAATAATATCATCAAATAAAAATAATAAAAATAATAGAAATAAATCTCTTTCAAGAGAAGATGAAATTAATTTAACAGATTTAACAACACCACAATCAGTAAATCATTATTCAAATTTTTTCAAATCTCAAAGTCCAGTTCCTGCATTACATTATAATAAAATTGCCCCTAAAATTAATAAAAAAAGATATTCGAATTTAAGAATGAAAACTCCTCCTTTGAAAGGAAAAAAAGAAGAAAAAAATACATCTTCTTTTTTAAAGAATAATAATAAAAATAATAGTCAAAAAATTATAAAAATTGAAGATATGGAAAAATATAAAAATTTCTTTGAAAATAATAATGAGAAAAAAAAATTAGAAGAAGAAATAATTGATAATAATTTTAGACAAACAATTAAAAATGATGATATAATTATTAATGATAATAATATTAATATAAATAATACTCCATTAATAAATAATTCATCTTTTTCATTTTCTCCTAGTGATGATGAGATTTCATTAGAATCAAATTCTGATTTAGAACAAATGGACCCTTGTATAAAAATTTTTATTAATGCTCAAACTGATTTTTTAATATTTTATACAAAAGAATATTTATCATCAATAACTGATGATACTTTATCTTTAGAAACTCAATTAATGATTGAAAAAATTTTTGATTTACAAAATATTTTCCATAAACAATATAATATATTAAATAAAAAGTATAATCAATATAAAATATCTTATGAAACTTATACTGAAAGATATTATGGGATATTAAAAAAATATCATAGATTAAGAGAAAAAAATAAAAAAAAAGATATTTGTCAATTGAGATATGAAGTAAAAAATCCTAAAATAAAAAAAGAAATGATGCCAGGAATGTTTAAAAAAGAAATAAAATTATGGAATAGAATGATTGATGATAATAAAAAATCAAATTTAAAAAAATCAATGAAAAAACAAATATTTAAATTATTTATCCCAATATTAATATCAAATAAAAATAAATTATCAATATTACAAAAAAAATTTTTAACAAACATAATGGAAAAAAATAAATTAAATAATTCTGTAACTTTTTCAGATAATAATAATAATCATCATCATATGAAAAATACATTTAGTGGAGATTTATTTAAATCACAAAAATTAAAATCAGTTCCTTTTGAAAATATAAATAGTCCTCTTTCAACAAATAGAAATAAAACAAAAAAAATTTATGATGATAGATTATTGAAAACATATAAACCAAAAAAATTTGCAAAAATGTTAAAAAAATAATAACATATTATTATTTATTTACCCATTTATATTTATTTTATTATATAGATATGTAACCTAGGTAAATAATATTTATATGAATTTTTTGGAAAACAAAAAAATTTTTGAAAAAAAAAAATATTTAAACAAAAAAAAAAATTATTTATTAAATTACAAATATTTAAATTTTAAAAATTTATAAAAAAAATAAAATAAATGCCAAGAAGAGCAATTGTAAAAATAGAAAATCCAGAAAAAAGTAAAAATGAATATCAGGAACAAAGACAAAAATTAGCAGAAGAAATATTTGATATGTGGGATGTAGATGGAGATAATATGGTTGGAGCAAATGAAATAAGACAAATATTACAATCAATGGGAAGAGAAGCATCAAATGAAGAAATAATGAGTTTTTTAAAAATTGCTGATAAAAATAATAGTGGCTCAATTGAAAAAAATAATTTTATGAAAGCTTTAGAAGATACTTTTTCTATTAGTGAAGAAGGAAAAAATGAAGTTTGTGATTCTTTTAAAATTTTTGATGTTAGAAATGATGGAAAAATTTCTATTAGTAATTTAAAAAATATTTTAAGTAAATATGGAGAAGAAAATCAATTTAATGAAAATGATATTAATGAAATTATTCAAATTGTTGATCCTGAAAAAACTGGATTTGTTAATTATCAAGATTTTATTGAAAATTGGAAATTTCAATAAGAAAAATATTTATTTTTATTTTAATTAATTTCTTTTTTTGAAAAAAATTTATATTAAATTAATAATTTTGAAATTTATTTTTTAAATCATATTTCTTATTTATTTTTTTAAATATATTATTTTTTATTTATTCTTTTTTCTTTTTTTTTTCTTTTACAATAGGCATTTCAATATTTACATTTTTTGGTTTTGAAGGAATGTCTTCTGGTTTTTTATTTTTTGTAGTAGACTTAAATGAATGAGCAATCATTCCAAATCCAATACAAACAAATATAATAAAGTCAATTGAAGGAAGATAATTTTGAAAATTATCAAAATTAATTTTTTCTTTTAATTTTAATAATTGTTTAAAGTCTTGAATTGGATTATGATATAGAAATCCTATAAAGAAACATGCTAATCCAGATATAAATTGAAAAAATTTAATTCCTAAAATACTAAATGATGAAAGGACTATTAAAGTAATTAAAAATACTTTATAAAGTATTTCTGTGTCTTTTGGTAGGTGATTTAATATTTTTTTATTTAAATGAAGACTTTCAAAAAGTTCAAATAATTTGGTTTGAAAATCTTTATGAAATCTAAATGCTTCTAATAATCTAAAAACTGCAAAAAATATTAAGAATTGATATAAAAAAGCTCTTTTTATCATACTCCCTATTAATTGAAAAAATCCCATTTTGAATTTTATAATATTTAATTAAATAACTTTCTAATATTATGAAACATTAATTATTTATAGTTTTTTAAAAAAATGATTTATTTATATTATAATAATTTATTTATAGAGTTCATTAATAACCATTGTAAAAAATTCTATAAAAAAATAAAAAATTAACATTTAACTTTTAATAAAAAGATAACGATGTCACTATTCACACTATATATATATTTATAATAATTCCAATATATATTATTAAAATTTATAATTCATTTTTTTCATTTTTAATTCTTAGCTCATTTATAACTTGATGATTTTTTATCCTTTTTTTCTTGACTAAATCCTGTTTTTCTTTTTTTTTCATATAATTTTGTCCATTCATTAATATTATTATTAATATTAACTGATAAATAATTTAATGAAGGGAATAATTCTACTAGAAGATTAAAAGTAGGTTTAATAATAGTATTAATAAAATAAATTTGTGATTTAGGAATATCTAAATGTTCTCTATCACATAAGAAACTAATAGGAATATTTAAAGATTTTTCTTTATCACCTTGTTCCCATAATTCATTATATAATAATTCAACCCATTTAATAGAAATATTAAATTTTTTTGCATTATGTGAAATATCTGCAGCATGGAGTATATAATCTAAATATGATTGTTGTTCATTAAATAAATTTTTATTATCTTTTGATATTAAAACTTTATTTTTTTGATTTGAAATTTTATTTTTAACTGAATCAAAAACTTTTGAATGATTTACCATATCAGTTGATAATATTTGATTAATTATTCTTTTTCTAATTAAACGATAATCATCTTTTTTAATATTATCTAAAATATTATTTTTTGGATTATTCATTAATTTAAATAAAGTTGATATATGGAAATTTTCTAAAGGTGATATATCATTATATAAAATTGCTAAAGGATGAGAATTATTAATTAAATAATTTGCGTTTAATCCAGGATGACTTAAATCATGTCCTAAAGATGCAATTATCATTGATAAAATATCATAATTATTTAATAATAATTTTTCCTTAATATTTGAATTAATATTATAAATTAATATATTATTTGCTACATCTGATGCATGAATTGAATTATGATAATATACATTTGAATTATAATTTTTTGATATTGTATTTAGAAATGATTCTAATTTATTTATGTTTATTATTTTATTTAATGATAATTGTTGAAATATTTTTTTTCCTATTATTGGTAATACTTTATTATATCCTACAATTTCTTTAAATTCATGAATGTTAAAATCTTTTGAGAAAATTTTATTTATATCATAGTTCAGTTCATTATATAATTTTTTAATTATTGAAGAATTATTATTTAATGTATATACTTTTTCAATATCATTTTTATTGAATTCAGATGTATTTTTAATTAAATCTTTCTTCTCTGTGAATTTTTTTTCCCTTTCACTGAAACTTCTTTTACTAAAAAAATTATGATTTTGATAACTTATTTTTTTACATTCAATTCTAAATTTAACTTTTTTATTTGATTTATTAGTTTTTCTATGATTTTTAATGAACATATATTTCAATTTTCTGTTAATTTTTATATCATCTTGATTAGAAAATTTTTCTTGACTCCTCATATTCTTTGTATTTTGATAAGAAAAAATATTTATAATATAACTTATTTTATTTATCATAATATCTGAATCAGGAATATTAATTAAATATTCCTTAATTTCATTTAATATTTTAATCATTTTTTTACAAGGTATTTTTATAAAATCCATTTCTTCTTCATTTATTAATTCTAATGAATCATTTTTTTGAAATGAATCTTCATTAGTACTTGACATTTTTTTAATATGTTAAAAAATTTTATATAAATAATAAATATTAGAATATATAATAAATTAAAAATAAAAATAAATAAACAATATTTTTTATTTTGAAAACATTTTATCAATATCTTTTAATCTTTTCACAAAAAGATTTTGAAGTGCTTTAGCAGTTTTATTTTCATCTTCAAGCAAAGATATTTTTTTCTTTAAAGCCATTTTATTATTATAATATTGTTCAGATAAATCATCAAATTTTTCATTAAAACCATTTCTCATATCATCAAAATTTTTAATTAAAGCATTATAATATTCATCTTTTTTTTGATAAGGAAATTTTGCATTAAATTCATTTTGTTTTTTCAAAGCTTCTATATCATTTTTATATCTTTTAATTTCTTTTTTTAAATTATCTAATTTTTCTTGTCTATCTCTTAATTTTTCATATAAATCAGAACATCTTTCTCTTTCAATTTTTTTAATATCTTCAAAAAATTTATCATTTTCTTCTTTCATTTTTTCAAAATAAGTTTTATAATCTCTATTATTAAAATCATCAACTTTATTTTGATATCTTTTAATATTTCCTTGAGCATCATTTAAAGAAGTTCTTAAATCCCCATTATCTTTACTTAATAATTTAATTTGTTTTTGTAATTCATCAAATTTATCTTCCATTACTTTCCTTATTAATGATGAATATTCTTCTATTTCATTTATATTATTTGATATTGCCATTTTTGTTTTTTTTAATAATGGTGAATTTACTTCTAATTTTTCTTGTATGAATGATACAAATAAACCTAAAATTTCTTCATTGAATTTATAAAATAATTCTTTTATTTTATTTATACTTTCTGAAAAGGGATGATCAGATAAATTCCATTCTAAAAATTCTTCAAATGTATTCATTTCTTGTATTTCTCTATTTAATTCATTTATTTCTCCTAATTCTAATGAATCAATTGAATTTGGTTTTATTAAAGAAAATTTAAATGTTTTATTATTATCAATTGTTGGTAATTTATCTAAACAAAATTTAATATTATCAAATTTTGAAATACTATCTTTATATTGATTTGAAAAATTATTATTTTCATCAAAATATTTTAAATTAATAAGAAAGAATAAATTGTTTAAATTTGATATATAAAGTTTCATTAAATTATTTTCAAATGCTAAACATGATATTAATTCATCTTTTGAAGAACAATTATATTCATCATATAATTTATTAAAATCTTTTGATTTTTTTTCATAATTATTACAAATATTTTCTAATTGTTTTGATGCATTTTTATCAATTTTTATTATTCTATTTTGGAAAGATTTATCACATAAAATATCATTTTTATAATAAATTAAAATATCTTTATAAACTTTTATATAGTCATTAATTGCAGAAATATCATTCTTTAATATTGAAATATTTTGATTCCCATTTGGAGACTCAAAATAATTTTTTTGTGTTTTATTGGGTGTTAATTCTCTTGCTTTTATAGGTGATAAAATTCTTTTTGATTTATTTCTATCTTTAAAAAATTTTAAAGTAGTTTTTAATTCAACAGTAGACCTTGATGGATCAATCATTAAATTACGTTTTGTATTATTATTTTAAATAATTAAATTATTCTAATTTAAAATTAAATTAAATATTTATAAAAAGTGTTTCTTTTCATATTTTTCTTTATTTATTTTATATTTTTTTTCTTCTATTTTAGTATATTGTAATAAAATTTCTTCTAATTGAGAAAAAAATACAGGAATCATTAAATTACCATCTGAATCTCTCATATCATAAGCAATTTGAGAAAGAAAATCTTTTGCTTCATCTGTAACTAAATGTTCTAAATTTCTTATTAATATAATCCAATGAGTTTTCTTTTTCATATTTACACCTTGTTTATTAAGTTCATCTTTAAATAGTCTACATATTCCTATATTTGATATAAAATCATATCTTATATCACTTAAACCATATTGTTCAACTAAATACTTCATACAAATATTATGTAATTTAGGTATTGCAATTACAGGATTTATTTGCTTATTTATGAGTTTATTATTTGCATTTAAATTATTATTTTTTTGCTTTAGTTGAAATTGTTCTTTTGGTGTAAAATCATTTATTTTTAATGATTTTTTTGAAAAATCAGCAAGTACATAAACACTTTTCCCTGAATTAGTTTTTGAAATATTATCAATTTCTCTTAATTTAGGTTTAAAAGCTTTAGGAGGTGCTTTAAGACCTAATGAATTATAATCAAAATTATAATATTCATCATTTTCATCATTAGGAAATAAATTTTTTTGCATTTTAATATAAATTTTATTTAATTGTTCAATATCATCATTATCAAAAATTAATCCAAGACTAGAATAATTTTTAATCATATTCATAAATGAAATATTATAAGCTAATTCTAAAAATTTTTTTGAACCAATATATTTTAAAGAAAAAATTCCCATTCTTTTAGCTGAATTTGGATCATTATCATTTTCATCATCATCATTACATAAATTAAGTACTTGCCTATCCATAAATGAATGATCAATAAAACCAAAACTCTGAATAAATTTCCTTCTAAATTCAAATTCATTTATTCTAAAATCAAAAACTTTTTTATCATTTAAATGATTAGTAACAGATGATAAATAAGTATCATTCATTCTTTCAACTAAACCAATTCCAATTCTATTAATTAATTCATCAGGATTACATTTTTTAATTTGATAATTTAATTTAAAATAATCAGTAATAAATTGGAATAATTTTTCAATATTAATAGTTGAATGTGTACCACCACTTTTAGAAGTTGCAACACCTTTAAAAATACAAACAATAATAAAATTGTTACTATCAACTGGAGTAGGAGTTTTATATCCTAAACTATTTAATCCTGCTTCTAAATGAGAATTATCAATGAAAAATTCATTATTATGAAATTCGAGATATTTACTAAAATATTTTAATAAGAATGTTTTACCAAATATTAAAATACATTCTTTTAATACATTTATTATATAATTACCTTTTAATATTTCATCATAATATTTATCTTCTTTTGCTTCATGTGTTTTTATTGTTTTTATATTTTCTTCTTCATGATATTGTGTTTTTACTGTTTGTTCTAATTTTTTTTGAGAATTTGTTTTTACAATATCATTTAATAATTCTATTTCTATTCTTCCATTAGAATGAGGAAAGTATTCAAAAAAAAATTTCAAATCAGAATCAGCTAAATGTATATTAGAATTATTCAAAAAATTGTTAATTTCTCCTATTGTAAAATAACCATCATTGTCAAAATCATTTTTTTTTAATATACTTTCTAAAAATTCAAAAGGCCTTATTCCATTTGAATTTGTCATTATATAATTAATTACACTTTTACATATTTTAGTAATAAAATTTTCTTCATTTAATTCACAATTTAATTTTTCTAAAGGAGTTAAATCAATTGCATTTCCCATTTTTTGTGCTGAAGAATGCATTTCATTATTTTCAATTTTATCATTTATTTTATTTAAATGTTGGAGAAAAAAATCTTCATATGAAATTGTATAATTTGGTTTTAAATTTGAAATATTCATATAATCAATATATTCATCATTTATTGTATATTTATGAATAATTAAATTTTTTTCATAGTCACTTGGATAAACTGTAAATTGATTTAATATTGTTTTGAAAATTTCTGGTTTCAATTTAAAATTATTTTGTGGATCATTCTTTTGACATAATTGTAAAAATTCATTTTTTCTATAATTTATTTCATATAATAATTTATTTATTGCTTCTTGATATTCACTTTCGTTAATTCTACTTTCTGTAATTTGAAAATCTGAGATTTTTCTCATTTTGATATTATATTTAATTTATTATTTTTAAATAATTTTAACATTAAAAATAAAATTTCAAATATTTATTATTATTTTATTATTATAATAATTATTTATATCTCATAACTTAATATTCAATTTTAGTTTGTAAAACAGGTAAATTATCTTCATTATACATTCTTTTTCCATCAATTCTTAATTTTAAAGAATTAATTCTATCTTTTAATTCAATAACTAAATTTTGACTTTCAGTCATTTCTTTCTTTAATTCTTTCATCTGATTATTAATTCTAGTATTTCTAACTTTTTGATTTCCTAATTCTAAATTAAATTTCATTTCTAAATTATCAATTTGAGTATTGATTTCATATTTTAAATTTTTATAATCATCTTTTAATCTTCTTCTCATAACATCAACTTCACTAACTAAAGAATTATATTGATTATTATCATTTGGAGAATTAACAGAAAAACTTCTTACATAATTTTCTAATCTTCCCAAATGACTTCTATGACTTTCAATATGTGGTTTTCTTAAATTATATTTAAATGAATTCCCTGTTCTATACATTTGATCTATGTAATTATATGTTGAATGTCTTGTTTGCAAATTCTCTCTTTTTATTTCACTTATTGTTTTTGTTTTTGGAAAAAAATTCATTGTTGATATATAGGTTCTGTTTGGGTTTGAATATATTGTTTTGGACAACATTTTTTTATTATTGTTATTATTTTTATTGTGTTTTTTTTATTTTATTCTTTTTTTTATTTTTATTTTTTTTTGATTTAAATATTTTTTTTTTTAGTTTTTTTAATATTAATCATTCTTTTTTCTTTAATTATTTTTTGAAAGTGATAAAAAGCGTTTTAATATAAATATAATTTTTAATAAAAAATGTCAAAAATTTTTGCATCAGTTCTATTTGTTCTTTTTTCTTTAGTATTATCAAATAAACTCCAATCAAAATGTATTACTCATGGAGGAGATTGTGATCTTACATCATATTGTTGTAGTAATTTAGTTTGCAAAGATTACAGATGTCAACCAAAAGGAACATCTGAAAATCAAGTAGCTTGGGCACCTGATGGAGAAAAATGTGATTGGTTCCATCATTGTGGTGATAATTATAGTTGTCAATCTCATAGATGTGTTTTCAAAATTAAATCTATTGTCAAAGCCCTTTCTAAAAAAGTAAAAAAAATAGCTGAAAATCAATCATAAAGGGAAAATATATGATTTTTTAAAATATTAAAATAAAATTTCTTTATCTTAAAAATTTAATAAAATATTTTTTTTATTTCCATAAAACAAAAAAAAGAAATAAAAATTATAGAAAAAAAATAGAAAATTTTCTTTTGAATTTATTAAAATAAACAAATTTTATCAAAAATATCATTTTATTTCTGTGCAGAAATTCTCTTTTGTGTTTCATCCTTTTTAAAATCTTCAAAATATTCATAAATAATAGTAACTGCAAGTAAAATTCCAGTTCCACTTCCAATTGCCCCCATAAAATCAGCAAAAATAGTAAGAGCTCCAATACTCATTCCTCCTAAAGTAGCAGCAGCTGGAATAGTCTTATTTAATTGTTCATAAATATTCTCTTCATTTTCTCTAATCCCTTCTAAATAATATTGATTTTCTCTTAAATTCCTTGCAATATCTCTTGCACTTTTTCCTGATAATTCTACCCATGTTTTAGCAAATAAACCACATGATATTAATATGAATAAAACATAGAAAAATGAATGAAGAGGATCACGTAAGAAATCTACTAAGTCTCTTGGTGGTGATATATAATATGCTAAACCACCTATTGGTATTGATTGACCTCCTTCTACATCTTGCCATTGTCCTAGTAGTCTTATTAGGAAGAAACTTTTGTATCTTTTATATAGGATTTGACTTATGAAATATAAATTTGATACTAATGCACTTTCTAATATTATAGGTGTGTTTGAACAATAAAATAATTTTATTGGTTGAGTTATGTAGTGACCTGGGAGTCTTTTATTTGCAATTTTTATTTCTTTTCTAAAACCTTGGAAATAAATAACTATTATAAAAACTATTATTGTAGCAATTAAATTAGATAAATTTGGTACATTTGCTCTATAAAAAGCTCTTTGAATAGCTTCGACTTTATTTTTTTTAGTAATTAAAAAATGTATAGTAGCAATAACAGCTCCTTCATATTCAACACCTCTTTCACTAGTAACAGTAAAAGGACTAAATGATTTCCAAATAATATTTTCACTAATATTAGTAGCTATAAATAAAGAAATACCAGAACCAATACCATATCCTTTAGATAAAACTTCATCAAGTAACATAACTAAAATCCCAGCAAAAACCAATTGAAAAATTAATAACATACAATTTGTAACACCAATTAAATTAATATCACCATACATTCCACTAAAAACATATGCAATAGCTTCACCAAAAGTAATTAAAATACCAAATAATTTAGTAGCACCTTCATATAATTCTCTATCAGCTTTTAAACTCTGATCAACTTCAATAATTCTAGTACCTGCTAAAACTTGCATAATCATAGAGGAAGTTACAATTGGACTAATTCCCAATTCCATTAATGTTCCTCTATTTGATGCTAATATAACTCTCATCCAATGAAGTGGATCACTTCCTTCAGATTTGTATATTCCATATAATGGGATTTGAGAACATATTAAAAATATAAATAATGTTATTGCTGTCCATATAAATTTTTCCTGTTTTTTTATATTTTTTGGAGGTTTTGGGATTTCTGGTATAAGAAACATTACTGGTTTTATTAAATAAATAAAGCGAATTTGCTCTCCCATCGAATTTGTTTTTTTAAATGATTATTAATTATTTTTATTTTTATAAATAATTATCTTAGACAACGTGGATTATATTATTTTTTATCAATATAATTTTTTATTATTATAAAATAATATTATGTCAATTATCTATGGATTAATTGCTCAAGAAAATAAACCATTATGTGATTATTCAGAATATAAAGGCACTTTTACTACAATATGTATAAAAACTTTACCAAAATGCTCTGAAGAAAAAGGTCTATTGACAATTGAAGATAATTATAATATTTTTTATAGAAATCAAGGAAGAATTACATTTTTAATTTTATGTGATAATTCATATCCTCAAGAAGCAGCAATTGTATGTTTAGATAAAATTATAGAAGAATTCTTTAAATTATATCCAACTTCAAATGATTTTTCTAATGAACCTCAATATTGTTTAAATGATAAATTTCAAAGAATATTATATGAAAAAATGCAAAAATATAATAAGGATTCTACTAATTTAGATGAAAATGTAAGTGCTTTGAAAGAAAATTTAATAAGTATGAATAAACAAATTATTTCAACTAATGAAATTGTAAATGAAAGAGGGGATAAAATTAATTTTATTGTTGAGAAAGCTGAAAAATTAAGTCAAGATTCAACAGTTTTTGCAGATACTACCAAAAGAGTAAAAAGACTTGAAAAATGGAGAAAAATTAGAATGTATTTAATAATATTTGCTATAATTGCTATTATTATTATATTCTTTATTATCTGGTCTAAAATTAATAAATAAATATTAAGATTAGGGAAAAGCAATTTAATATTTTTATATTTTTTAGTTAAAAATTAATTTTATTTAAAAAAAATTTCTTCTTTTTAAAAAAATTAAATAATTTTTAAAAGTATTTAAATCATTTTGTTTCAATTATTCATAAATAATATTATTTTTCACATTATCAAATTTGGTATCATTTAAAAGTTTAGTTAAAAAATTTTCAAAATCTTTTTTTAAATTCATAGGAACTAAACCATCAAAAATAGGAATAGATTTACATTTAATATTATTTTTATCAATATCAACAAATGAATCAACAGAAAAATAAACTTTATTAAAGCCTGAATTAGTTAATTGTTGATTAATAATCCTAATAATATCAATTTTACTTTGATTATCAGCAATAAAAAACCAATAATTATTTTTTTCTTTATTATCATCATTTTCATATAATAATTTATTTTCAAATTTAGATATTTTTTCATAAGTAATTGGTTTATTTTCAAACACAACTCCATTTTCATTTAAAATAATCATTCTAGGTAATTTTAACCCTTTAAAAGAATTACTATCAGGTTCAATAAAAAAATGAGGAAATTGATTAAGTAATCCATTATTAATTAAATATTTTCTCCTTTCAAAAAAATCATCAGTTTTGCAAACACAATAAACATTAATTTTATGAATATTATTTTTTAAAAATTCAAAATCTTCTGGATTTTCATATATAAATAATACACCATCATTACCATATAAATCAATTGAACATTCATCACCATTTATATCAAAAACTTCAGGAGATTCAAATTTATTTCCATTACCAAATGTATTTTCAATTTTCCATGTTTTTTTATCATCTAATGCATAAAATGATTTTGTCGATGTTATTGTTGATAAAATATCATCTTTAAATTGTTCAATATTTTCATTATATTTATCTGGTATTTGCCCTTTTATTTCTATATCTCTTTTAATTCCTTTTAAATTTACTTTTTCTTTTATTGATGTAATTATATTATTATTCGGGGAGTCTTTCATTTGATTTGATATTGTTTCTGTTAAATTATTTAAATCTTCTATGTCTTTTGAATATGATGATTCAATATCTGGTAATGGATTTAAATTTGGATCAAAAAGTTCATTTTGAATTAATTTTTTACGTATGTGTTCTGGGATTTGAACATTGTTTGCAAATTGGAATATATGTTGAAGCATTTAAAATATTAATTTTTTTATTTGTAATAAATTATAATTTTTGTAAAATTTTTTTTATTTTCAGAAATATTATAATTTTTTATTTTTATTCATAAAAAATAAAGATATAAAATTTATTAAATATATATGCTGATGATTCAAATGTATTTTAATGGAGATGAAAAAAAAGATGAAATTATTCTTAATAGAATGAAACAAAACCTAAATATTTTGGATTCGAATATGAAATGAGTAAAAAACAAGAATAAAGTTTTTTATAAAAAAGATTAGAAAAATTTAGGTTATATAATTGTATTAGCTCTTCTACTCTTTTTTTATATATATATAATCAAAATGAATATAATTAAATAGATTATATACTTTATTCATTTCAAAATGTTTTAAAATAAAGATTAGCTTTTAATTATTTTTTCAAAAAAATACATTAATTATAAACTATTATATTAAAACATTACAATTTATATATTATATTTTAAATAAAAGTAATGAATATTTACAGATATTAATAAAGTAAATTATGTATTTATATTTACATTTATTTTTTCAAAAAATGTAAATAGTTTAATCATTTTTTAAATGACACAAATTACTAATTTATTAATTTTAAATGACATTAAAATAATAAAAATTAAATAAAAACAATAAAAATTCAAAATAAAAAACAATATATAAAATACACATTATATCAAAAAAAAAACAAAAAAAAAAAAAAAAAAAAAAAAAAAAAAAAAAAAAAAAAAAAAAAAAAAAAAAATAAATAAAAAAATTAAAAATGGAAAAAAAAAAATAAAAAATAAACAAAAAAAAAAAAAGTAAAAAAATATTAAAAATTAAATGAGTAAAAAATAAAATTAATAAATATAAAAATTAAAAATGGAAAAGAAAATATTAATAATAGACGATGATGACGTATGTAGAAAAGCAATAGAAAACTTTGCAAAAAAAAATAATATAGCATCAGATTCAGCAGGATCAGGAAGTGAAGCAGTAGAAAAAATAAAATCATTTCCAACATATTGTTTAATATTAATAGATATTAACATGCCTGGAATGGATGGATATGAAACTGCAAAAGCATTAAAAGATGTAGTTGGTGATTCAATAGGAAAAATGGTTGTTATGAGTGGAGGTAAATTTATTAATTTTTTTATATTTTTTTTAATTAGATGAATTGGATGAAGCTGAATATACTTCTAAAGGATTTTGCCATTATATTCAGAAACCTGTTGGGAAAAAATCTTTTGAAAAGTTAATTCAAGAACTTAAAATTTAAATATTTTTTTTTATATTTGTTTTGTGATTTGATGTTTTTGAATAATAATATAATAGAAAAATTTTTAGTTATTATTAATTATAATTCTCTTTAAAATTAAATAATTAAAAAAAATATTATATTTTTGTATTTTATTTTTCAAGGTTTTTTAAAATTTATCATTGTTTATTATTTATTTTATCTATTTATATTTAATTTTTTCTATTTTTTGATTTAAATAAATTGAAATAAAATGATGGAATTATTATTTTAAATTGTTTTTGTCTTTAATTATCAAATTCATATTAATTAATAAATAAAAAAGAATGTCAACAACTTCAATAAAGTAATTTCAAATATTTTAAATAATATTTTTCAATAAAAATTAGCAATAAAATATTTATTGGAGGAATAGCAAAAGATATAAGTGAATGTATAATAAATAAAATTAAAGAATATAGTTGATTTAAAACAATATTTTGAAAAGAAATTTTGTCCAATTACAGATTGTGTAATAATGATAGATAAAAATACAAGTAAAATAAAAAAAATTTAATTAAAAATTAGATCATCCAAGAGGATTTGGTTTTATAACATTAGAAAAATCAAATATGGTAAATGAAATATTAAGAACTCAACCTCATTATATAAATGGTAAAAAAATAGATTGTAAAATAGCAATTCCAAAAAATAAACTGAATGAAAATTCAAAAAAAAATAAAAAAAAAACAAAAGAAAATAAAAATAATTCAATATCAACAACACAATCAAGTAATAAATCATCACCATTATATTTTAGAAAAATGTTTGTAGGAGGATTACATCCATTATTAACAACTGAAAATTTAATAAATTATTTTAGTCAATTTGGTGAGATTGAGAAAGGGATAATTATGACAGATAAAATAACAGGAAAATCAAGAGGATTTGGTTTTATTATTTTTTCTAATAAAGAAACTGTAGATAAAATTATGGATTATAGTAATTGTCATTTTCTTTATGGAAAATGGGTTGAATGTAAAAGAGCTCAACCTAAAATTCAAAATATGAAAATGTTAGATGAGAATGAAAGTTTTCCTATGTTAAATTATCAGAATAATAATTCTATTAATTTTATTAATGATAATTCTATTAAGGAAGATAGTTTTGATATTATTATGAATGATTCTATGGAAAATCAAAGTAATAGTTTATTAAATGAAAATTTTAAGTTAAATCAAAATTTGTTTTTGTATCAAAATTATATTCCCAAAGAACAAATTAAATTGTTTGCTAAAAATAATGATATTTCTAATAATATGGAAAAAAATAATTTGGATAGTTTAGATGAAATAATTAATGATAATAATTTTAATAATGATGATATAAAAAACGATAAAGAAAATTTATTAAAAGAAGAAAGACATAATAATATATTAAAAGATAAAAAAGAAAATAAAAAAGAAATAACATTAAATAATACAGATAAAAATCAATTTCAAGAATATTTCAATAATAAAATATTAAATCCATTATCATATAATTATTTCCATTATAAATTATTTGATTCGAATGGAGAAGATTTAACTAAATTAAATTCATATAATAAAAATATAAATAAAATAAGATTATTTCCCGAAGAAATGGATGATTCATTTGAAAAAAATAAAAAGAATAATTCTAGTAATAGTATTAAATCTAATAAAGTAAATACAATATCTTCTGAAGAAATAGAGGTATCATCTGAACTAAATGAAAAAACTATAAATAATTCAACTATTGAAAATTTATTTGGTCCAGATAGAAATAAAAAAGAAAAATCAAGAAGTTCAGGCTATTCAAATGATAGTTATAAACCATATTAAATTTTTTTTTAGTTTTCAAATGGATCTTAGTATATATTTATATATTAAATTTACTTGTACTATTATTAATTTCTAGATTAGTAAGGTGAATTTTATATTATCTCTTTCTCTTTAGGATTATTAAATATTTTTAATAAATAAACAATCAAATGTATAAATATTGTTATAATTAATTAAATGTTAGAATATATTACGGTTTAGCTCGATATAATTAATTTTTAAATTTCACTTATAATAATTTGATGTTTGATAATTATTTATAAAATTATAATTGATTAAGATTATTTAGCTAAAATCAATATTTATTTTACAATATAATATTTTTATATATAATTAATTTAAAAAAATATGATTTTTTTAAAATCAAATAAATAGAAAATTTACTCTCTTCAAACATATCAAAAAAAAAATAATTTAAATATACTTAAATAATTATAATCAAACATTGACAAATTTTTTATATTTTTCAATATTCCTTTGTAACAAAGGTTCAATAGGACCTAAAAGTCTTTTAAAACTATTTCTATCCAAAGACAAAATCCTACAAGTATCACTAACAACTTCAATATTAGCATATCTAGGTTCTCCTTTAATCAAAGCTCTTTCTCCAAAATATTCTCCAGAATGATATCTTTTAATTTCTTCAGGAGGTTTTCCAGGTTCTAATCTTTTAGAAGCAATACATTCTCCTTCTTCCAAAATATAAAAAACATCACCACTTTCACCTTCTTTAATAATAAAATCTCCTTTCATATAAACACTACTTTTAACAGCATCACAAATTTGAGTTAATTCATAAGAATCAATAGTAGAAAGAATATCAACTTTTTTAAGAAAAGCTTCATATTTTTCTCTTTTTTTCTGAGCAGCATCTTTAACAATATTATTAAAAGTTTCTCTATCAAGTACCCATAAATCACAATCAGTTTTAGCTTTAATTGTCGCTGCTCTTGGTGCATTATATAATAAAGCTAATTCTCCAAAAGCTTCTCCTGGATAATAAGTTTTTAAATATTTTTCTTCACCATCTGGAGTAAAGTGTTTTGAACAATCTAAATTACCATCTTCAACTACGAATAAACAATCACCATCATCTCCTTGTTTTATTACTGTTTCTCCTTCTTTGAAATGTGCTTCATCCATTGCTCCTATTACTATATCTAATTCATTTGGTTCTAAATTTGAAAAAAGAAATGATGATACTATACGAAGTTTTATTTTGTTCATTTGTTCTTCTGTTTTTTTTATTATACGAGGTTTGAAATCTTCTTTTTTGTTTATTTCACCATATGCTTCTGCTGAAACTGCTGCTCTTTTATTTTTTTTTTTTTTTTCTCTTTTTTTTTTTTTTTTTTTTTTTTTTTTTTTTTTTTTTTTTTTTTTTTTTTTTTTTTTTTTTTTTTTTTTATTCCATCATCAGTTCGTTTTGCATCTTCTGAATCATTACTATCTTCTTCTGAATCAGAATGCAATGATTGATCAATACTATTTCCATCATCAATTTCTCTATATCTTTTCACTTCCTTTCTTAGGTCTTCTAATTCTTTTTTTTCTTCTATTGTTAAACCACTTGATGTATAACCACCTTTCTCCATTAAGTATTCTATCATGTAATTCACCTGTTTTATATTATATATTATTATTTACCAAATTTTCAGGTTGTTCTTTTAAGATATTGAATACTAAAAGTTTGAGAATTGGTTTTATTTGGTTTTCTAATTCTTTTGTTTCATCATTTTTTGACATTTTTTTATATAATTTCTATTATTTTTTGTTTTTATTTTATTATTTTATTTTGTAATAAAAAATTATTATTAAGTTTTGTAAATGAATTTAAATATTTACTACATAATTTAATGGAAAAATTTAACAAACTATCAAAAAATGTTAAAATAAAAGAAATAATGCATAAAAAAACTCCAATAAAATAACAAATTCTATAATTCATAACTATCAAATTACAATATATAATTAAATTTGGTAAATTGATATTGTTTAATATATTTTATTTTTAATTAAATTTGATTTTTATTTTGATATATAATGTTTTTTTCTATGTTATTAATAAAATTTATCATAATTAAATTTTCTAAAAAATATAATAATTTTATAAAAAATATTTAAAATTATTTATTATTTGAAAATATATAAATATAATTTATTTTTTATTTTTAAAATTTTTCATATTAGAAACAATAGAAAAACCATAATTTTTAATATAATTTATTGATTCTTTCATTTCTTTCAAACAATAATTTCTTGCTAATTTAATCTGCTCATCTTCACTATCAAAATCTTCATCAATTTCTGAATGTTGAATATGTGCTTGCCAATATTCATAAATTCCTATATCTTTATCTTTAAAAAGAGGAAATTTTTTTTCTTCAAATTTTTTATTATAAAAGGGAATAAAAATAAATAAATCTTTTTTAGTTGAATAAACAATTTTTTTCTTTTTTAATAATGCATATTCTTCAGCTTTTTCAATTGCTTTTTGAAAAATATTATTTTCATCTTCTATATATTTTTTGGCAGATTTATAAAGATTATTTTTTTTATCTTTTATTTTTTGGATTGATAATATTTTATATTTTTCATTATTCATTTTATCAATTGGAATTAATAAATGCTCTTTTTGAAATTTTATTAATTCATCATAAGAAAGAAATTTAGTTTTTTCTTTATATTGATCTAAAAAATTTTTACTTTCTAAAGATGTGAGTGATGGTTTTTTATTAGTATTTTCATTTGAAATATTAAATAACAATTTTGTATTATTTTCTAAAAATATTGTTTCCTCATTTGGAATTATATTTTTAAATGTTTTATCTTTTGAATTTATTGTTGTTATATTATTTGTTGATATTTGTTTTTTTGAAATTTCACTTTTTTTATTTTCTGGTGTTATTCCTAAATCATTATTATTAATATTCTCTTTTGAATCATATATTAAATATGGTAATTTAATTATGGAATTACATTCACTTATTGGAAAATTAAAAATATCTATTAATGATGGAGTAATTTTTTCTTTTTTATTTTTATTCATTTCATCTTTTATTAAATTACTTGACATTGAGTAAATTATTTCTAAAAACAAATTATTTTTTAAATTTATTAAATTTAAAATTAAAATTTTAAAAATTTGATAATGAATCTTATTCAAAAGAAAAATAAGGAAATAAAAAATAATAATAACTCATATAAAGAATTTCAAGATGAAATTCAAAATGAAAATATGGAAGAAATAAATAATAATAAAAATAATAAAATAATTAAAATATTAACATATAATTTTTTCCTAAGACCTCCTCCAATAAAAACAAATAAAAATGATTATAAAGAAGAACGTTTAAAAGACTTTTTTTTATTATTAAACAAATTTAGCATAATATGTTTCCAAGAAATTTTTGGAGCAATTCATAATAGAAAACATAAAATGATAAAAAAAGCAATAGAAAATGGTTTTTATTATATTATTAAATCAAAGACTCCATCATTTTTTTCTAAATATTTAATTGATGGTGGATTATTAATATTATCAAAATTTCCAATTATAGAATCAAAATATATTACTTTTAATTATGGAATTTTATCTGATTCTCTTTGTATGAAAGGAGCAATTTTTGCAAAAATTAAAATTTTTGATTTTTATTTATGTTTATTTACTACTCATTTACAAGCTTCATATTGTGATAGTGGAAATTTTTATTGGGAATTATCTATTAAAGTAAGGACTGAACAATGTGAGAAATTAATTAATTTTATTTATAATATTATATTTAATATTCCTATTCAAGATATTAAAAAATGCAAATTTATTTTAGTTGGTGATTTAAATATTGACGCACATAATTGTATTACAATCAGAGATAAATATAATTTATCAAAAGGGATTATTAGTGAATATGATTGTTTAAAAAAAAAATTAAATAAATTAGGTAAAGCTATTGATTTATTTGAAAAAAAATTTAATGGACATCCTTATACTTTTGGTGTTAATGATGATGGTTATGATCAAGTTTTAACTTCAAAAGCAGACTTTAATTGTAAACAAACTTTAGATTATATGTGGGAAATTATTCCTGATTTATCTTTACCTATTTATAAAAAGGATAATGATAATTCTTCAAAATTGGAATTTATTAATATTGATGATAGTAAAATAAATGATAATAATTATTATGAAAAATCATGTCAGTTAAAAATTTTATATGATTCACCTGAAGTTGAAAAATTTTTAATAAAAAATAAACCTTATCAACAATTAAGTGATCATTTTGGTTTAAGTGTTGAATTAAGTATAAATAATGATTTATGAATTATTATAAATTTTATAAATTGTTCAAAATATTTATATTTATATTTATGAATTTAAAATAATTTAATTCTTGATATAAATAATGTTAGATTATAATGATTTAAAGAAGTATTGAATTAATATTTTCCTATTTAAAATAAATCAAAATAATTCAAAATTTTAATTAATTAATCATAAATAAATATTTAAAATTATTATTTTTTTTAAATTATGATATATATAATTTTAAAAATTTTTAAATATAAATAAAAAATATATAAAAATAGAAAAAAAAATGACAGACGACGTTCAAAAATACAAAATCATATTCTTAGGTGATCAAGGTGTAGGAAAATCTTCAATATTAAATCGTTTCTCCCAAGATAAATTTGAACAAGAATACCAAGCAACAATAGGATTAGATTTCCACAGTAAAAACGCAATAATAAACGGAGCAAATGTTCGTCTTTTACTATATGATACAGCAGGACAAGAAAAATTTAAATCTTTAATCCCAATGTATATAAGAGATGCAAATATAATAATAGTAGTATATGATGTAACAGTAAAAGATTCTTTCGTTCATACAAGTCATTGGGTAAATGAAACAAATGATTTAAAAAGAGAGGATGCAATTTTTGTACTTGTTGGAAATAAAATAGATTTAGATGATAAAAGACAAGTCCCTACTAAAGAAGGTCATAGTTTTGCTAATGAGAAAGAATTCATTTTTTTTGAAGTTTCTGCCAAAACTGGTGAAGGTGTTCAAGAATTATTCAATAATAATATTTTCCCTGAAATGGCAAAAAAATTTAAAATTGTTGGTGATGATGAAGATGAAAATGATAAAGGAAATCAGAATACTGATTCACAAGGTCATAATATTAAATTAGATGGTAGTGAAGAGAAAAAGAAAAAAAAAGGAGGATGTTGTGGAGGGAAGAAAAAAGATAAAAGTGATGAAAATCCTATTGATGTTCCTAATCCTTCTCCTAATCCTACTCCAAATGAAAATAACCTTTAATTTTATAATTTATTTAAACAATAAATAAAGAAAATATTAATTTAAATTTAAAAACAAAATATATTATAAAAAAATTTATATATTTTTTTTCATTTTATTTTTTACCTGCATTATATTTTTGATACATTTCAGAATTTCTTTGTAATAATTTTTCTAAAGGACCTAAAAGTCTTTTAAAAGCTAATCTATCTAAAGTAATTAATTTACAATCAGTTTTAGCAATTACACTAGCTGCTCTTGGTTCATCTCTTAATAAAGCTAATTCTCCAAAATAATCTCCTTTTTTATAATCTTTAACATTTTGCTCTTCTTCTCCAGGATTAAAAACTTTAGCAGCATAAGCTTCACCTTCATCTAAAATATAAAACTTATCACCTTTTTCTCCTTGTTTAATAATATAATCACCTTTCTTAGCTTTAGCACTATTAACAGCATCACAAATTTGTCCTAATTCATAATTATCAATAGTACTTAAAATAGGAACATTTTTTAAAGAATTTTCATATTTTTCTCTTTTTTTAACAGCAGCTTCCTTAACAATATTATTAAAAGTTCCTCTATCAAGAGCCCATAAAATACAATCAGTTTTAGCTTTAATTGTCGCAGCTCTTGGTGCATTATATAATAAAGCTAATTCTCCAAATGATTCTCCTGGATAATAAGTTTTTAAAAAAGTAGGTTTATCACCTTTTTTAAATGTTTTCTCACAATCTAATTCTCCAGTATCAACTAAGTAAACAACATCACCTTGATCACCTTCTTTAATTACATAATCACCTGCATTAAATCTTTTTTCCTCAAATGCATCTATTACTTGTGTAAAATCTTGATCTTCTAATGAATTAAAAATAAATGATTGTAAACATCTTTTTCTTATTGTTTCTTTTTGAGAATCTTTTTTAGGAATTACTCTTGGTTTAAATGCTGATTTTTTATTATATAATCCAAATACCTCTGCAGAGACACTTGAACGTTGTCCTCTTTTCATCATTTTATTTCTTCTAGCTTGGATTTCTTTATCAATTTCATTTTGTTCTTCTTTAAATTCATCTGCTTTTTCTTTTGAACTTACATCTTCACTTTCTACTGATTTGCTTTCTTCACTTTTTTCTGATTCTGCTTCTGATTGTTTTTTAGATTTTTCATTTTCTTTTTCTTTATTTTTATATTTTTTTATTTCTTTTCTTAAATTTTCTAATTCTTCTCTTTCACCATTAATTTCAGCAGAATCTCCTCTACTATAATTAATTAACCATGTTAACATAAATCTCATTGGTTCTTCTGGTAAGGTTTTTAACATTTCTGACATCATTGGTTCTACTATTCCTTTTACTTTTGTTTGTAGATATTCTTCTGCCATATTTTTATTCTTTTTTCAATTATTTATTTAAAATTAATTTTTTTCCTTTTGATGGACAGTACATCATATAGTTCATTTAATGAATCTACTAATGAAAATGCTATTAATTCAGATTCTAATTCTCAATCATTATTTAATTGTATAAAAGAAAATGATATTACAAAGTTTAAAAATATTTTGCAAAAAATTTCAAATTTTATTAGTATGAATTGTCTTGAAAATTTATTTTTAACTTGTTTAAATTTATATGAAGAAGGAAAAATTTTTACATTAAGATATATTTCAATATTATTATCTTATAATGTTAATCCTAATATTAATATTGATAAAAATAAAAAATATCCTAATGGAATTCAACCAATTAAAACACCATTAATGCTTGCTTGTGAATTAGGAGATGTTACTTTATTAAAAAGGATTTTGGATAATAATTGTGAAGTTAATTTTTTAGATCATTTAGGGAGAAATGCTTTATTTTATTTAAATAATGGTTGTCATGATAATGATATTATTTCTACATTAATTAATATAGGTATAAATATTAATCAACAAGATGATTTTGAAAGAAATACTGCATTACATCATTTAATTTTAAATGATAAAGACAAAAGTGCTATTGCTTTAATTGATATTGGAAATGCTAATTTTATGATTAAGAATAAAAATGATAAATGTGCTTTGGAATTGTTAACTGAAAAATGGATTAATAATAGAAATATAAATAATAGTAATGATATTAAAAAAATTATTAAATTGATAAATGAGAGATTAACAATTGAAAATGATAATAAAAATATTACAGATAATAATAATATAAATATTGATAATACTAAAGAAGATAAAAATAAAAATTATAATGTTTTAGATGAAAATAATTTAATTAAATTACCTTTAAAAAACCCTAAGAATCCTAATTTTATAAGTAAAAATACATATATAAAATTAATACCAGTTCCAATTTTATTATTAGACACATCATCCAATTATGGATTAGATTTAAAACAAAAAATAGAAAATATAAAAATTTTAAATAGAAATAAATACTTTTTTTTAAAATTACTTAATGATTATAATACAAAACTAAATCAAAATAACCAAATATCAAAAAATGAAATATCAGAAATAAAAAATAAAATAGAAACAAACAAACAAATAATGATGGAAAAATGGAAAAGTATATACATAAATCAAAACCAAAAATTAGTAGAATTAAAATCAGAATATAAAGAAATACAATCTCAAATATCAAAAATAAAAGAAAAAATCCAAAAAAATTTCCAAAATTTTATAGAAATAATACCTCAAAATGGAAATTTAATAAAAAAATTTACTCTAAGTTTAAACGAAGATGGAAGTGCATTTTCTAGAGAATATATAACAAAACAACTTCAAATTGATTTAATAGATTTTAAAGATTATGTACATAATAATGTAGATCAAACAAAACCAATTTTTGAAAAATTAACATTATTAGTAAATAAATTTGTAAATGAATCATTAGGAAATGATTACAATATAAAAGTTTATGGTTCAAGAGCAACAAAATTATGTTTACCTTTAAGTGACATTGACATTGTTGTTTCATGTAAAAATTTTACTTCTTATTCTCCTCTTTTTACTCTTTATCAATATATTCAAAAACAACAAAATTTTTATATGAAAATTAATTATATTGGAGCAACTCAAGTTCCTTTAATTAAAATAGTTACTATTTCAGAATATAATAATTTATCACTTGATATTTCATTAGAAGATCCTAAACATTATGGTGTTGAATGTGTTAATTATATTAAGAGTATGATTTTGAAATATGATGTTTTAACTCCTATGACTTTGGCAGTTAAGAATATTTTATTAAAAGCAACTTTAAATGATCCTTATAAAGGTGGTTTATCTTCTTATGGTGTTATTTTACTAATTTTATATTTTCTCAATTTAGAAAAAAATAAAGGAAATGATATTTCTATTAATAATTTAGGGAATTTATTCTATGATTTTTTATATTATTATGGTACTACTTTTGAACCAAGTAATGGGATTATTGATATTAATAATACTGATGATATGACTATTTATTCTAAGTATCAATTTCAAATTATGAATGGAGAATTAGTTATTGTTGATCCTTTAAATGTTTCTAATAATGTTGGTAAAAATACCAGACAATTTAAAAATATAAAATTAGCTTTTACAATTGGTTATATTACTTCAAAGGAAAATTGTGAATGTGGTTGTCATTATCAATATGATAAAATATGTTTTAAAGAAGATGGAAATGAACATAATATTTTAAAAAGAATATTTAATTCAGTAAGAAGAATTGGAATTGGTGATACAAATAAATAAATAAAAATTAATTGTTTTTTTTTTTGGTTTAAAATATAATTTAATTATATATTATTAAATATGTATTAATCGTTATATTATTTAATCTTATAAAGATTAAAAAATGAAGAAATCCGATTCTCTTTTGAAAAAGTAAATATTATAAAAATAATAAATTTATTTAAATAATAATAAAAATAGGAAAGTAAAAAGAGCTCAATCAACTTCATTACCAAAAAATCAAATTAAAAAACCAAAGAATACAAGAAAAAAATCGAAAAATAAAAAAATTAACTGCCAAACATTATTAGGTCCATGGAGTTTAAAAGAAGATCGTCTCTTAATAAAATTAGTAGAAGAAAAAGGAGCATCAAAATGGAATTACATATCATCATTTCTTCCTGGAAGAATAGGGAAACAATGTAGAGAAAGATGGTGTAATCATTTATCTCCAAATATAAATAAATCTCAATGGTCAATTGAAGAAGAAATAATTTTATTAATTTTACATAATAGAATTGGTAATAAATGGTCTACTATTGCTTTACAACTTAATGGAAGAACTGATAATACTATTAAGAATCATTGGAATAGTACTATGAAAAAAAAAAAAAATATTGTTGAAAGTGAATATAATAAAAAGTTATTTGAATATAAAGAAAAATATCATAATTTAAGTGATAGAGAAATTGAAGATATTTTAATTGAAGATTTCAAAAAAGTTATTGAAGAAGAAATGAAAAAAACTAATGAAGAGAAAAAAAAAGCTTATGAAAAATTTAAAAAAATGAAAATATCGAAAATTGGGAATAATCAGAAAAATTTTAATTTAATGATAAATGCATATAAAATAAGGAAAGTTTTAGGATTTAGAACACATTCAAAAAAATCAAAAAAAAGAGGAAGGAAAAAATTATCAAATATTAATAATACAAATGTAAATTCAACTATTAATAATGAGTCAATTAAAAATATAAATAATTTAGAAAATAATTATGATATTAATAATTATAATATTAGTACAAAAGGTAGTAGTGAATCAAATATATTTTTAAGTCAAAAAAGTAATTCTGCATTTAAAAATTTAGATAGTAATGTTTCAACTGAAATGAAAACTCCAATGTGTATTCCACAAATGACAAAACCTATTCAAATTATTTCTTTAAATAATTCTCCTTATAAAAATCAAATTAAAATTGTTAGTAATAATAATAAAATTGATGGGAATAAAAATCCACAAAGGAATTTAAATGCTATATTTAATAAATTAGAGTAATTTTTTCATAATGACTAATTTATGTATTGCTTACATTCATAAATTTAAATTTTATTTCTCATTGTTATATTAATTTATTAATCGGTGTTTATTTATTTATTTATTTATTTATTATATATATATTTATTACCAAAAATTTAAATTACAATTTGATTAAAATTACAATTATTTTTTTTATTATAATAAATAAGAATTAATTAAATAAATTTTAAAAAGGAAAAATAAAATTAAAAAAAAGAAAAAAAAAATTAAGAAAAATTTCTTATTTAATTCCCCTAACTAACATTTAAAAATCTTATTCTAATTTAAACTGATTTTTAATTAAAGTAATAAAATGAGCATCATTATCAATAGCAACAGACAATCCAGCATAGTAATCATCCCATTCCTAAAAAAAAGAATTAAAAAAATTTAAAAAAATACTTTTTTTGTAACTGTAGGTTGAACAACATTATTAAAATTTTTAAGATATAAATAAAACATTTGATCTTCATTTAATTTTCCCATAGTAAATTTAGGATGTTTTTGACAATTAAAAACTTTTTTCATTTCATTAGCATCAGCAACACCAGAACCACTTTTATCAAAAATACTAAAAACATAATCAATTGCAGCTTGTCTTTCATTATTTGGTTTTCCTCTTAAAGCAAATAAAAATTCTTCAAAATTTAACATACTTGAATTTTCTTGATCAATAAATCTTGAAATTAATGAAGCATCTTCTTTAATTATGTGTAAACCACATGATGATAATGCATTAAAAAAATCTGAAGGGTTTACTCTGTTATTATTATCAAATGATGGTAAACTTTTAAAAATACGAGGTAATGTTGCTATTGTGTTTGCTCCTTTTTCTAATAGTTTTTGTCTATATTTTCCAATTACTATTTTTAAAATGGTTATTTTTATTATTTTTTACTTTCGAAATATTTGTTTGAGTATAATGGTAAGTCTGACATTTTTTTTAAAGTAAAATCTTTTAATTATTTTTTTATATATTTTTTTTTAAAATTTCATAAAAATTTAAAACTTTTTTAAAAGTATTATAATAATTTTTAAAACTAAATATTTTAACTTGATAATTCAGGTCCAAATGTAAAGCATCTAAGTGGTACAATATATTTATCTTCAATATTTAAAGATTTCAAATAATCAATTTTCTCCTTTTTAATAGCTTCCAAACCTCTTCTATATTCATCATTATTTTGTCTAACTTTTCTTCCTTCTTCTAAAATTTCTCTTTTATCAACTTTTTCCTTTTCTTGTTTATTCAAAATTTGTAATCTCAATTCTTCTCTATGATGAAGTAATTGTTCTTTTTTCTTTCTTTCAATTTCTTTTTGTCTTTCAATTTCAATAAGTTGTTCTTTAATAATTTTTTCAAATTCTTCTTTTTCTTTCATAGCTTCTTCAGCTAAAATTAATTCTTTAGCATCAATTTGTCTTTTATTATCTCTCATTAATTCAGCAATTCTTTTTTGTTTAGCAATCATATCATCATGATCTTTTTTCCTTTGTTTCCTTTCATTATCTTCAAAAGCTCTTTTTGCTCTTAAAGCATCTAATTCAGCTTTATTATCACTAGCTTTTAATTGTTTTTCTCTTAATTTTGCTAATTCTAATTCTTTTTCAGCTTCTAATCTTTGTTTTTCTTTAAAAGCTTCTTCTTCTTTTCTAGCTTTTTCAAGATTATATTCAAATATTTTTCTTTCTTCTTCTTGTTCTTGTTGTTTCCTTCTTTGTTTATTTAATATAGCAATTCTATTAGCTTCTAAAGCTTCTTTAACTCTAATTTCATTTTGTATTTTATCTTGTTCTAATTTCTTCCTTTCTTCCTCTAATCTCTGAGCCATTAATTTCTTCATTTCAATACCTTCCTTCTCAACAGCTTCTCTTTGTAATTGTCTTTCATGTTGAGCATGTTTAATTTGATCCATAATAATAAGAGCACCTTCTCTTTGTTGTTTAGCAACTTTTTCTTTTTGTTCTTCTTGAGCTTTCATATCTTTTAATCTCTCAAGTTCCATTTGTAAATCTAATTTCTCTTCTTTTTTCTTATAAATTTCTTCAATTTTTTTCCTATCTTTCATTTGTCTATCTCTAATTGTAGCTACTTTAGCATATAAAATCATTTTATCCATTTGTTTAACATAATCATCTTCACTTGAAATTCTATTTTCGTTTTCAAAAATTTTTTTAGCTTCTTCTTCTTGTAATTTTCTTAAAGTTTCTAATTGGTTTTTTTTATCATAGTCAATTATTTTTTGTTTATGATCTAAAGCCTTTTGGAGTTTTTTATCTTCATTTAAACCAAATGAAACTCCTGTTTTTATTGATGAAAGTATTGGAGGTGGATATATTGCATCAAGTTTTATTTTGTCGAAATCTTTTAAACTTAATATTGCACTGTCTTTTAAGGCGTTCATTTTTGCACGTGATATTGCTTGACCTGGGAGTTTGTAGTTTGATTTTGAGAGTAGTGACTATTTTAATTTTTGGAATTTGGTTAGAAAAAAGTAACTTACCATTTTTTATTTTATATTGTTTTTTTTTTTTTATTTTATTCAGTTATATTTATTTTTTT
>Ga0256407_10001353_pt1 | contig 52267 bp, 32 predicted proteins | sample RumenRJG_04DNA_FD_193489 | JGI IMG/M metagenome (GOLD analysis project Ga0256407, IMG submission 193489) | Bovine rumen microbial communities from Lethbridge, Alberta, Canada - RJG_04 | ecosystem: Host-associated > Mammals > Digestive system > Stomach > Rumen | place: Canada: Alberta... | reverse complement strand
CGTTGCGGTTCACGGACGATTGTCATACCGTTTATGAACCGCGGACAATCGGTCGAATACGAGCTCGTTTCTTCTTTTCGAAACGTCTCCGCGCCCCCCAAAAAAAGAATCGGCGTTCTCAGCACGGAAGCGGGTGTTCTCGGTCGCGTCGATGATTATGGGCGAGAAATTCAAAAACCGTGGCCTTTGGTAGAGGAACTTGGCAAACAATATATTGTCGAGGCGGTCGATCCCTCGGAACGTCTCGTTCCGGGTAAATACGACGTTCTACTGGCGTTTCAACCTTCTTCGTTGGGAACCGTTGAAGAAATGAACTTCATTAACGTCGCACGACAGGGTCAACCGGTTGCAATCTTTGAGGACCCACGTCCTATTTTTCTCGAATTCTTGCCTGGAACAAACGAAAAACGTCGCGCGACTCCCCTTAATCCAATTCCACCGCTAAAGGGGAAAATCGACATGCTTTGGACGGCTTTGGGAATCAAATTTGACGGAGCTCATGTCCTATGGAAAAACTACAACCCTTATCCCAAGCTTGCCGGTCTCTCTGAAGAATACCTCTTCGTCGACAAACGGCCGATCCGTTACGATCTCGGAAAAAGCGAGAATATTCAGGAAGACGTTGATTCTAGCGTGGCTTTCAACAAGGACGAGCCGACGGTATCCTCGCTAGAACGTCTTCTCTTTCCCTTTGCAGGTTCGTTATCGCAGACAGAAAACGCCGAGACAACCTTCACGCCTTTGATTGTTACAGAAGCAGGTGGATACTCTTCCGTAAACGACGTCGTTCCAATGGGCGCGCGAACTAGAAGCGCGAAGCGTCTCGAACATAAAGGCGCGTACACGTTAGCAGCGTTTATTACAGGAGTCGTTCCTAAGGCGTTTCAAGTTCCGTCAATCAACGCTGATTCTCCAAACGCTTCGGCTCCCCCAGAATATCGAGTCGCGGTCGTCGCCGACGTAGATATGGCGACGCCGGGTTTTTTCATGCTTCGTGATATGGGTTCTGAACTTAGGAACGGCGTGTCGTTCGATTTTGACAACGTCGCCTTTGTTCTAAACATTATCGATAAACTTGCAAACGAGGAATCGCTCGTCGCGATTCGAAGTAGACGTCCGCGTCACCGAACTCTCACGAGAATTGAAGAGGCGACTCGAAAAATTCGCGATCGAGCGACTATAGCGCAAATCGCCTACATGAAAGAATTTGAGGAGGAACGACAAAAAGAAGAAGCCTCGTTGCAAAAAACATTTAGAGAACTGTCCCAACGAGACGGTTCTCCTAAAGAACTCAGTCGCGAAGAATCGGTCGAACTAGAAGCGTCTATGCTTGCCGCTCAGCAGCGTCTCGCAAGCGTGCTGGATGAGAAGAAAAGAAAATTCGACCGAAAAGTAGAAGAAGAACAACGAGAAGTTGACGAATATGTCCGTAAAACTCAAAGTCGATACAAGACTTACGCCGCCATTCTTCCGCCGCTTCCTCCTCTCGCAATCGGTTTAGTTGTATACGCATACCGCCGTCGAAGACAGGGATCGATCTATGGTTTCTGAATCAATCGTTTGCATTTGCCAAGTCATTCAGCTACAATGTGTATCAGATTCAGCGAGCGAGTAACTTGCTGGTTTTCCTTCGATTCGTTCGCTTTGTCCGCCGTACTTCAAGGAGAATGCCATGTCAAACTTATCGCGTCGGAAATTTATGAAGGTTGGCGCTGCGTCGCTGATCTCTTCCCCCATCCTTTCTTCTCTTGCGACTTCTGGAGCTTTTGCCGCAGATAATCCAACTCCCAACTTAAGTTGGGGCGTCCTGCTCCATCTCGGGCACAACATGTGGGGCGATAGTCCAACGGCGTATACGCCTCCGGTTGATCACTTTACCTGCGATGAAAAACTCTGGGAAGAACTTTCGATCAAGGCGAGTAAAACGGGTCTTAACATGCTCGTCGTCGATCTTGGAGAGGCTGTTCAGTATAAGAGTCATCCGGAAATTGCAATAAAAGGCGCGTGGACGGTCGAAAGACTGCGCGAAGACCTTGATCGTATAAGAAAACTCGGGTTAGAGCCAATTCCGAAGTTAAACTTTTCAGGTTGCCATGATTTCTGGTTGGGGCCGTATTCGCGAATGGTTTCGACCCCTACCTACTACAAAGTCTGCGCTGATCTTATCAAGGAAGTCTCCGAGATCTTCGATCGTCCGCGCTTCTTCCACTTAGGTTACGACGAGGAGTCCTACGTTCATCAGCAAACGCTTGATTATGTCGTCATTCGCCAGAAAGAGCTTTGGAAGCACGATTTCCTCTTCTTCGTCGAAGAGTGTGAGAAAAATGGAACGCGTCCTTGGGTTTGGGCTGACTATGGTTGGGATCATCCCGATTTTCTCGAATGGGCGCCTAAGTCTGTCGTAATGAGCAACTGGTACTATGGCAAAGAGTTTGATCCAGAAAAAGCGCCTCATGTAAAGTTTTATCTCGCCCTCAAAGACGCTGGTTACGACCAGATTCCCACCGGATCTAACTGGTCTAATGACGAGAACTTTGACCTCACGGTCAAATTCGGCAAAGATAATCTCGACCCCGAGCATCTTCTTGGTTATTTGCAGACGCCTTGGAAATTCACTGAGCCCAATTCCCATCAGCACAACGTCGAATCGCTTGAGCAAGTTGGCGCGGCAAAGGCCAAGTACTACGGCGGCTAACTTACGCGACTCGTTCTAACGAATAAATTGAACGGCGTTCGTTTGAATCAGACGAACGCCGTTTTCTTATATAACTAACGGAGATTGAGCAAAAACTAACTCAATTCGAAATCGGATAGATTTCGTCTGTGTAGAGAGGGGTTCGAACTCGAACGGGAACTTCTCGCCCCTTCTCAATTTCAAACGACACGTGATAAACGCCTGGATCAATTCGGATTTCCGGCGTTTTAGCATTAAGCGCTTGCGGTTCGCTCAAAGGCAAACCGTAAATTGTTTCTTTCTGATCCGGAAGGGCAAATACAAACTGTCCTCTATGAATTTCACACTCAATAGAAATATTTCCGACCGAATCTTCCTCTCCAATCTTCGTGAAAGTAACGCGCGGATTAACGAGGAGCGTTTCTTCAGGCACGTCACCCTCCGATTTAAAATGAACCTGCAAGCCAACGCGACAAGGAACGTCAACTTGGAGTTCCCATACGTAAGCGCCGCTCTCTTCACGGGCGTCCGACGAGGTAGTTCCTCCCAAATCGCTACGTCCTGCGTATGTGTTTTGCCAGACAGGATAGATAACCCGACGAAACCTCTGGGTTTCATCGTCAACTCTTTCAAGGTGGAACTCTTTACGAAGATTTAGAAGCGCGTTGCGTTCGTCGATGGATTTCCGACCGGCAAGACGCTTATCGAGTTCAAATTGACGACATAACTCATCCGAAACGCGTCCAGAAAGGCGCAACTCTTCGTATTCTCGGATCATATCGAGAATCTCGCCTATAAACGGATGCGCCAATGCGGCGCTAACGGACGTCTGAAAAGAAAAGGAAGCGTCGTAAGCAAGCGTCGCGCCAAGGCAGTATTCGTACATATCCGGCGTCGCATTCTTGTCGTAAGCGTAGTACCAACCTACGTCAAGATATGAGGATTCCGGGTGTTTCGCGCTGAATCCACCGCTACGTTCCTCAAGATAGGCCTTGAGATCGTCATGACCGTCCGCAGATGCGTTGCGCGAAATCATGTGCCATGAATACGGCGAACAACTGCTCGCCTGAAACAAAAGGTTTTTATTCTCTAACGCGTCGTAAAAGGCTTTGTGAAGACGAGCGTTGTAATACCAATGTTCCGATCCTTCCGTTGGACGTTGTAACTTTTCAGAACCGTCAAAATAAATCATTTCGATCGGCAATTCGTTGGCGACTTTAGCAAAATTCGCGGCAATCTCGTCAATGAAGTTCGTATCAAGGTCGGGCAAATGGTATCCGTAAGCTCGCGTAAAGTGAACGACGCGAGCCCCTTTGTTATGACTTGATATCGCAGTGCCGTAAAGACCGCGACGACAATCGTACAAGCCGTCTTCTTCAGCGCGACCGTACTCTATCAGTTCGTCGTCTATGCGAACAACCTGTCCAGACCCCATATAAGGATTCTCACCTGTCGGAAAAATCGCACCGTCGTCGGTTGTTTTGATAATTTGAGAATTGAGGTTCCCCTCGAGCTTTTCCGCAAGTTTCGTAGAAACGTCGGTGACAAAGCGAGGATCGGGAACTGGTGTTAAATACGGATCGTCGGAATCCACGGAGGCGCCGAGGAGATGAAGGCCAAAACGAATCCCCTCACGGTTAAAATTGTCAATAATCTCGCGCAATTTCGGCAGTCCTCCCGGAAAACATTTTTCATTAACAGCATAGGTTCCCGTAGATCGACACCAAGAATTCTGAAGTAAAAGGATTTGCTTAAAGCCGCCTCGTTTTGCTATCGCCAACGCTTCTTCAAACTCGTCCGCCTGAAAGTTCGTCAAGAAAAAGTAGGATTGATGAATATAGGGAGACGCGCCGCGCCATCCGTTTCCAGGCTTAGGCGAAGGAACGCCCGCCTTCATTTGAAGGCGTTCAACGACATCCGCCCAGTTTTCGTTTGACGTCGAAACGACAGCGCAACTTGCGGGAAAAACACCATGTCGCGCAAAACTTCTTGCCGACAACACGATACGTTCTGATTCCCAATAGGGAAGCGTTTCAGAGGAAAAATCCTCAAGTCGAATCGCGTGTTCCTCACCGTCGACGTCCAATACAACATCGACCCAATCGATAAGGCAACGAACGGAAGTTTCAGGGGGTAGACCGTTGTAATAGAAGTAGAGATTTTGAACGGAATCGTAGGTTAAATCGTTGAGGGCTGGAGAATTAAGATCGAAAACTTTCCAGCCGTCGAAATTGACGGTAATATAATCGTCTCGATGACCTCTCTTGCCCCCAAGCTGAATTTTAAGCTGTTCGCCTTTACCATCTCCCCAAATGCGGGCACGGAGACGTAAGCATCCGGACAGATCCAAGGGCTTTTCAAAATTTCGACCTTGGAAGCTCCAACCGTCGCCCGTCTTTCTTGAGGAATTCGCGCTGAATTCAGCGACGGGCGTAGCGTCGTCTATGCAAGATTCATCGTTTGCCTCGCTACGTGGAAGTTGGATGAAACGATGCTCGCAACTTGTTTGGTCGCCCTTGATATCTCCATTACTGGAATGGTGAGGAGCCACATTAATCGACGTCGTCATGAGTCCTACGCGGAAACCGTCGGAAAGCGTAGTTGTATTGATCCAACCCGGAATAGCGTTGTCAGAAGGAACAGCCAACATAAAAATGGCGCACTCGTCGACATTCTCGTCGGACGTCACTGAAAGGAGATCAATAGTTGCAAATCCTGAGTCTGGACGAACACAATACGTCGCCCTAGAGCCATCGTCAAAAACAACGTCGAAAACGTCTCCTTTTTCGTGCGTTTCCTTTGCAATAACCCTTGTCGGTATGAGTGTTACGCCCGTTGTCGTCGTCAACCGAAACGCGTCGACGGGAGCGGAAACAGGCGTACCGTCGGCGCGGAGAAGTTGGGACTTGCCGTCTGTGGAAAGAATCAGGGTAGAATCGCCGAGATTCCATCGAAAAGCGTCGGAAGCGCTCGCGATGGCGCAGAAGAAAAGAAATAATGCCGCCGTCAAAAACAGACGGTTCAAACAGGTTCTAAAAATTCCGTCATTCTTCATTGTTCTTCCTCGCTCTTCTCGGATTCCGCCCATACCTCAAACGCCCTTTTAAGAACCTCAACGGAAACCACCCCCTTATGTTCCCAAATGCGCGCCTTCATGACGACCGGCTTCCCAGGTTCAAAACGCCGGGCTACGACGCCTGGAAATCCTACGCAGAGAGGTCCGTAATACCTAGTAAGCCACGTGGGCGGAAAGTCTCGAAAATTGGGAGAGAGGAAAATCGCCGCGCCGCTTAACGCGGAAGGTTCGCCGGTCGCGGAATCTATGGCGCCAAAACGCGACGTCATGTCAGCCCACCGAAGATTTTTTTCGGGCATATCGTCGTTGGCAAGTCCTTCGTCTGTTGTAATAAAACGATCTTTACCAATCTCGCCTACAGGACGAAAACGTATTGTCAAACCTCCATAACTCTTCTTTTCAGCGCCTTGGAGTGAAACTGGACGAGTCGTTGGAATCAACGTCAGTTCAATATCGACAGAACGACAGGGAACGCCTTCGAACGTTTCGAGACGCCAAGTCGTAATCGTGACGATCTCCTTCATGATTTTTTCGCCGTAAAACTTTTCATTCTCAGCGATAGTTTCTCCTTTTTTGGCAGGATCGAGTTCCTTATCCGGGGTCGTAGCTTTACTCCCGACATACCAACCGTTTTCAATCGAGATAACAGCACGATCTTCAAATGTCTCGCAGGCAAGAAACCTCACAAAACGCTGTCGAATCTGCGTATTGGAAGTCCAAAGATCGTAAGATTTGACCGTTCCGTCCTTCTCGTGGACAAAAACACCGGGCCAAGTCCAAAAAACGCCGTGATGGTGGTAATGATCCTTCGGCGCGTCTTCTGTGAGATTTTCCCCTTCTACGCCGTTGAACGGATACAGATAATCTCCGGCGTATCGACGGGGCTCATTCGCCGGAGTTAAAGGCGCGTGATCTATAAACGCGTACTGAAAAGAAAAAACAAGTCGATCGCCGTCGTATAATGAAGCGGCTGTTTCAGACTTTACCCAACGAAAATGAGAATCGTCAGCGCTGTAAACCTGTCGAAGTGAACAAAAGGCAGCAAGAAGAACTGCGAGTCCCATTAACGTTAACTTAATCCTTGTCATCCGTTTTATCCCGTGTCGAACCTTTTCTGATAAAATACAAGCATTATGGAGAAGCTACAATGTCGCCTATTCATGCGGGTATAAAATTGAACCGAGACGCGTAATTGTCGCTCCTTCTTCAATCGCAATCTCAAAATCGCCGCTCATACCCATTGAAAGTTCTTTCAAATCGACGAGCTCGGGAAAAGTCTCCCTGCATTTTTCGAGGGTTTGACGCAATGTCGCAAACTGGCGTCGCGTTTCACAGGGAGCCGTTTTCAGTCCCGCCATCCCCATAAGACCGCAAACTTTAACATGTTTTAACAGTCTAGTCTTGGGAAGAACGTCTAAAACTTCTTCCGTTGTAAATCCTTGTTTTGTCGAATCTTCTGAAATATGAACTTCAAGGAGAACAGAAACTACGCTAGAGAAAGGCGGCGTTAAAACCTCTCCTCGACGAACGGTTGGCTCGAGCGCGAATTCTTCTTCCTCAGAAAGGATTCTCTCTATCGTCTCGAGAAGTTTCCACGAGTCAACAGAGTGAATCAACGAAACAAAAGGCAAGATGCGTCTTACCTTATTTCGTTGTAACGAGCCGATAAAATGCCAACGCAACGTCTTATCCTCAAGTGACGATTTGCGATCGAAACTCGAAGGAAAAATTTGAGCGGCAGGGTTCTTCCAGTAGGGCGAAGAACGCCAAACGTCAACCTTTTCAAGCAGTCGCTGAGGACGATTCTCGGCCAAATCGAAAATTCCCGAACGAAGAAACCCTTCGACGACGCAGTCGCTAGGTTCAGCATACTTAGAAACGGCGACAAGTAGAACGTCGTCGCCAACGCGTCCTGATTTTCTAGCGGCGGCGTCGATACGTCCGCGAACTTCGTCCACGCGCGACTTAACTTCGTTGAAAATCGTTTCTTTGACCGAGTCGACGGTGATTTCCCGAGTCATCTCGCCATTTCCCTCTCGATAAAAGACGTCGTCAGACAGAGCGAAACGCAACTGTCTGACGACGTGTCGTTCTGACGCGAACGCGTCGCGTTCTCGTATCCCGAATATCAAACCTTGTCGGGATCGGGCACTACGAAATCGTCGCGATATTCGCGGGTCTCCATCTTCGACGCCTCCGGATCGTCGACGAAGGAATCCGTCGTAGGATCAATTTTGAGAACGCGCCCCATCGAAATCGGGTATTTTTCGAGATTAACGCCATTTTCAACAAGGTGGTAGATCGTACGCTGATACGTGTCGAGATTGTCGTCGGCGCTGGCGAAATCCTCAATGATTTTACGACCTTCTCTGACCGAAACTTTATTGTCTTCGCCAAGATAGTAGGAGATATTTCCAACATGGCTAAGACCGGCAGACAGATGTCCGCAATGAGCGTCGGCATTAAGACTGGCGTAATCGTTGTTGAGGACGGCGTCGATAAAGTTACGGAAATGATTCCCGCCGCCGCGGAATTCTTTGACCATGTTCATATCTTTATCAAATGCGGCGCAATAGTCGTACTGAATCTGAACAAGATAGCCCTCGGAACCATGCGCGACAACGCCAATCTTGGCGCCCCGGTAATCGTCCGTTTCCAATCCTCTCGTTTCAAATACAAGCGTCTTGCCGTCGCCGTAATTGTAAATAGAGACCTCAGTATTGGCCGTGTCGCCCGCGTCGACATAATTGTCGTCGCCACGTTCCGCCTGATATCCCAGACGTCCGCCATAAGAAATCACGCTGGTTGGGAACTGATCAACGCCAAGGAACGTGCGCGCAATGTCGGTTTGGTGAGGACCTTGATTGCCAAGATCGCCGTTTCCATAAAGACGTTGCCAATGCCAATCATAGTGGAAATTCGGACGAGTCGGTGGATCGACAATCGGAGCGGGACCAGACCAAAGATTATAATCCACCGTCTCGGGAACCTGATATTTACCAAGGGCGCCGATAGATTTGCGACGTTTATAACATAAGCCGCGGGTCAGTTTTATCTCGCCAATTCCACCAGTGTTTGCGAATTCAAACGCGTCTTTTAGAGCTTTATTAGAGCGACATTGAGAGCCAACTTGACACATCACTCCATATTTCTTCGCACAGGCAATAAGGGCCTTACCTTCATGAATATTATGGCAAATTGGCTTTTCTATATAGGCGTGCTTTCCGGCCTGCATCGCCCAAACGCCACAAAGAGCGTGCCAGTGGTTGGCAGACGCGCAGGATACGACGTCGAGATTGGGGTCGGCAAGGGCGTCACGAAGATCAGCGACAATCTTCGGTCGATAACCAGCCTTTTGTTCGACCATATCAGCACGACTTTTAGCTCGCGATTGATCGGGATCACAGAGATAAAGAATAACAACGCGATCGTCCGCTAGATATGCGCTAATGTGATCGGCAGAGCGGCCGCCACAACCGACGATCATAACGCCAAGTTTTTCATTTGGCGAAACTTTTTCTTCTTGGTTTTCCTGTACTTCTTGGGCATAAGCGGACTTCGGCAACCAAAGACCGTTCGAAGCGGCAAGAGTTGCGGCAGAAAATAGAGAGTTCTCAATAAAACGACGTCTTGTGAATGCGCTCATATTTACCTCGATTAAACAACCGGAGCCTTCTCGATAAGGGAACAAACGACATACTTCTTCGTATCGGATTTAGCGTTAAACGCCAAAAGCCCACGAGTCGTTGCAGATTTTAACAGGGACGGCGATCAAAATCAAGTAAAATGGTTTTGCTGATTGAAGACATTCTTTCGAAAATTGGCACGTTGCTAACGTAAATATTACTTGTTCTTATGCGTCGTCTCTGACCTATCCGCTTTTTCCGCTCCGCTAAAGGAATATAATCGTTCAAAGAATGACTTGTAATTATTAAGCGACCATCAAACAAAAGAAAGACACAATACGATGGTGGACTTCCAGGAGTTGCCGCACTGGTTATACAACGAGTTTCAAGCATGCGGAGTCGACTACGCCAACCTTGAAGTCGCTCGTAATTTTGAGAAACGACACCTTCATTTCAGAAATTTTCAAGAAGAATTCGATCGCGTCTGCAGTCGAACCGGACTAAATTCAGAAAGCGTCGCTCTTGATCTCGGTTGCGGCTCTGGCGCTTTCATAATTCCTGCGTCAAGACTTTGTCATAGAGTTTATGGGGCCGACGTCTCTGAGAACATGCTTAATCTTCTTAAAGAAAAGTTAGACGCCCAAAATATCAAAAACGTCGCTCTTTATCACGCTGGATTCCTTACGTTTTGGGAAAAGGAAGATCGTCCAAAGCAGTTTGACTTTATCATCTCTTCAATTGCTTTGCATCACTTGCCTGACTTCTGGAAAGCTGTTGCAATTCAGCACATTGCCAACGCCCTAAAACCGGGAGGAGTATTCTACCTTTATGACGTTATATTCAATTTCCCCATTACCAAATGGCACGACGGCGTCCAACGTTTTCTCGACGAGATGGAAGCAGCGGCAGGACGTGAAGCGTCGAAACATATTTCCTCCGAATACAGTTCTTTTTCATGGATCATTGAGGGGATTTTAGAACGAGCAGGTTTAAAGATTGAACAAGTCTATGACGACACAAGTTTCTTGCGTGCCTATGTTTGTCGCAAGTTAGAGAAAAATGATTGTCCTCCAGTTCTCTCGGTCGCCCAAGCAAGAGAGCTCGACGTCAAAGCTTCGCAAGATTGGAACATTCCAACTTTGATCCTCATGGAAAACGCAGCGAGATCAATTGCTGAAATTTTTGTTAAAAACGTTCCAAAATTTTGCGCTCAAAAGACGCCTCAACGCGTTCTAATATGTTGTGGCAAAGGCAACAATGGCGGCGACGGTCTTGCGCTTTTTCGACGCCTAGAACTTTTGGGAATTGACTGCCGAGTCGCAGTTTCGTCGCCGTATAGCGGCTATAAAAACGATGCTCTCGTCAATTTGAACATAGTACGACACATGATTCAAAACACACCTGAAAAGCTTTTTTACATCGACGGTTCAGATGTTTCTCTACATCGTCTCAACGACGAAATAAAACGAACAGACTGGGTTGTCGACGCTCTTTTAGGAACAGGAGCCGCTGGCGCTCTTCGACCTCCCTATGACAAAATTGTTTCAGCAATTAATGCCAGCGGTAAACCAACGCTAGCAATCGACGTTCCAAGTGGTCTCAACGCTGACGACGGAAGTATCGAGACCGAGGCTGTTAAAGCTACAATCACTGTTACCCTTGCGACTCTTAAGCCTGGACTTCTCATGGGACAAGGTAAGTCTTACGTTGGCGACCTTCATGTCGGCGATATAGGAACGCCCATAGACCAGTTTCTCGTCAAATAGCTTTTTGTTTTTTATTTAGCGTGTATTCGCTATGTGTCAAGAAAACCGAATGATCATTTCTCCGACGCCTTTTCCAAGATTATTCTTAAGCAGACGGAACGTTCTTAAATCCGTTCTAGGATGCGGTATTCTCTTTTGTGGACGTAACCTTTTTCCAACGGAACTAGACGAAATTAATGACGTCGCAAATGTTTCCGACATGATAAACCAAAGTGCGGACGCGTTAGCTTCATGTCAAAATGAAGACGGCTCCTTTGGAACAAAATCTGAACTTTTCGGCGGCGACCCTGCTGTCGCCGCCCTCTGCGGCATGGCCTTTTTGGCGTTAGGAAGTCTGCCTAATCGAGGGCGTTATGGTAAAGAACTTACTAAAATCGTCGACTATCTTTTGTCACGGACATTTAAAACTCGCGGAAAAACAGCTTCTGCGGCCTTAAAAACGTTTGATCTCCCTGAACAAAACGTAATACATAATTATCTTCGCGACAACGACCTCTCCCACGAAGACGTTGACGGCGTGATTGCCAATTTTTCAGAAAAGGGATTTAAACCGCTTTATGGGCACGGGTTTGCAACTTTATTTCTAGCGGAAATTTTTGGAGTTGTCTCACGTCCAGAAATTCGCGATACGTTGCAATCGGCTGTCAATCTCCTAGTTCGAACTCAAAACAGCGAAGGCGGATGGCGTTATGAGCCTAAACGCGCTTCAATTGCAGATATTTCTGTCACAACTTGTCAGCTTTCTGCACTTAGATCTGTTCGTAATGCGGGGATTGCCGTCCCCGAAGAAACAATACGCGCTGCTAAAGAATTTATTCTCAGGCTTCAGAATCAAGACGGGGGATTTCGATATACGAAAATAGACGGTCCAAGCGGCTATGGTAGGACGGCGGCGGCAGTTCATGCGTTGCAGTCAATTGGTTCTGAAATATCTGTTCCAATTGAACGAGCCTTTTCGTATCTTGAACGGGTTTACCCTGTCACGAAAGGCGATATTTCCAGCAAAGAAAAGATCGAATACTGGGCTTACTCCCAGTTTTACGCAGCTCTTTCCTATTGGCGCGCTTCCATAAACGACACGATGCGAGAACGCAATCTCCTATTCTTTCAGCGCGTTACAAAAGAAGCCTTGAAACAACGTGGAGCCGATGGGCTTTGGCGATCTTCTGTTTCGTCAGAAGCCGAAACAGCCTTCATTATCTGCGCGTTATCCGTGCCTCAAGAAAGATTTCCATTCTTTCTACGATAGGTCAAACAACGCGTTTACGTTTAATTGTAAAAAGGAAAGCTCGCTTTTTATGAAGATCACAAATAGAGAGCTCTAGTCCGAAAGAATTCTCATAACTGTAATCGAGAAACCGGAATCAGCGAAGAACAACAAAAGAAATTACTCCCAATCGACAAAATCAATTCCAAGCATTTCTCCTGTAGAACTGGAGTTTTTTCCTACGAGTTTCACAGTCAGAACGCCGTCTTCTTCTGACGTTTCATTAACGTGAAATTTGACAGTCCGATGAATAACAGAGTCGGCATTAAAGAAATCGACAGGTTCGCCGATTTCTTTGCCATTCCAATAAAATTGGGCGATTCCGTAATCAACAGCGCAGGTTACGCCCAGAATAATTGTATTCTTTCCAGAGGGAACATTTGGCGTCTTAAGTGATAATGAATCGCCCAACTTCCCGTCACGCCACCATATTTGCTTAGAATCACGCCACCTGTTTCCGTCCTTTTCAAAACCAGTCATCCTTTGAATTGCAACCTGCCCGCTCGCAGGATTTGTTTCAAGTTCACATGTTGACAGTTTTAGAGTCAGTTTGTGGTTATAAAGAACGGGTTCTTGGGTCTCGTCTTCGACCTTTTCCCGATAAGAGTCGGAGTTTATAAGTTTAGATCCAGGTAGGCCATACCAAAAGGTTGTTACAGCGTAATCGATAATGACGTCGTTCCAATGCCATACCTCCATATCAAATTTCAGGGATTTTGTAAAAGGAACGCCGTCAAGAACACGAAAACGTAAGTTAGTAGTATTTCCAAAGTTACCAGGTCCTTCACACCGCGGTTGCGCGTGGAAGGGGGATTCAAAAAAGAGCGGAGACCCCCATGCATACCCATAATAATCCTCAGTTCCTGTGCCGAAATGTGAAGGAAACGACTCGCCGTCAACAAATATCTTCTCATCCCCTTCGCCCCACCACGCTTCAACAGGATTGACGATAGAGAGTACGTCGCCCACATAAAGGCCCCCGCCTAAAATCGAAGCATAGTTCCAGTCCTTAGTTCCGGCGCCGCCAAGAGTTTGGATTCCACGCTCTTGCCGCCAATTTGCATGGAAATACATCGTTTTGTCCGTCCAAGGAGTCTTCTCATAATAGACTTTGTAATCGACGTCCACATTTTGATCGCCATAGTTGATAAAAGAAATTTTCGCTTCTTTCTTAAAAGGCATTCTCCAAAACGATTTCATAACGCCGTCTTTGGTAACCTTGGCATACCAAGACTCGTAGGGATTAATTCCGACGCCTGACCCGAAAAATTCTCCAATCGGCGCCCAAACCGTTTCTTCTCCATCAAATGAAATTGAAAGGACGACGTTTCGCGTAGCCTGAACGACGTCGTCCGCCGTCAGTTTAACTTCAATTTCTGTAATTGCGCCAGAACCATAAATACTGTGCGTTTCAAAAAGACCTACTAATTCTTCGGAATTGATATGCCGTGTATATCCCTGAAGTTCGCGTTCGCCGGTTAATCCCCAAATAGATCGTTCTGGATCGCGAAGAATAGAATTGACGAAAGATATTTTATCCTTTTGTTCTGTCAGAATTTCTTGAGTTATTGATTCGACGGTTACGCCCGTATCATAGATTCTATAGTTGATTTGATAGTAAAGATTCTTTTGTTCCTCCATTTGATCACATGTAATTTTAATGCTTTTCGAAAAAGGAAGCGGCAGATAAAGATTACGTCCCCCCGAACTCGTCTCTGACAGTGGCGCTTCGGCAAAAAAGAATCCGCCGACAATATCGTCGATTTTTCCCTCGAATGTCGGTTCTGAAGCGCCATCGATATAGATGTAGAAGTTATTTTTATAATGAGGCGCGGTAATCCACCATCGTGTAATCGTTCCTGAACCGTCAGCTTCCATCAAAACCCATTCCTTACGTCCGCTATTTGTTTCCTCGCGGATAAACTGAGAAGTATCGTTATTCGCAAACCAGTTTTCTTCAGGACTTTTAGCGGCACGATCGTAGCTGCTCGCTTGAAAGGAAACGTAATTCGACTTCGACACAAGAGCCGTTCGGTCCGTCATTTCATCAAGAAGAGAAGAAAGAGAAACGGTCGTTGACCAAACAGGTCTTACAGCGCCTAGAAATAATAAGGCGAAAGCAAAAATCGTCGTACAACGTGTCGTTAAACCGAATTTGGACATGACGTCCCCCTCAACTATCTCTAAAATTGAAGTCTACACCTGTAAAAAACATGCGCCGAAGCGGATTATACCCAGTCGGCGCACGCAAACAAGACTTTGGAAAACAGCGCAAGGATTCATTCAATCTTTATCGCGCCAAACGTATGGTAGAATTGCCCGGACGCGTTCGGCGGTTTTTGCAAAAACTTCTGGGGTCAACGATTGTGCTCCGTCGCAGAGCGCATGAGTGGGATCATTGTGAACCTCTATAATGAGTCCGTCAGCGCCTCCTGCCGTCGCAGCAAGGGCCATCGAGGGAACAAGACGCGCTTCTCCTGTGGCATGACTTGGATCGACAATAACAGGGAGATGAGATAGACGATGAATAACTGGAATCGCTGAAAGGTCAAGCGTGTTACGAGTGCGTGTCTCAAAAGTTCGGATGCCACGCTCACAAAGCATCACTTTCTCATTGCCTCCGGCCATAATATACTCAGCGCTAGTTAGCAATTCTTGAATTGTGTTCGCTAACCCTCTTTTAAGGAGAATCGGACGGTTAGTCTTACCTATTCTCTTGAGTAACTCGAAATTCTGCATATTTCGCGCGCCAATCTGGATAATGTCAACGTCAGCTTCCTCGAAAAGATCGAGGTGCGAAGCGTCCATAAGTTCCGTAATAATCGGCATGCCAGTTTCTTTTTTAGCAAGTTGTAAGAGTTTTAACCCCTCGGCACCGAGTCCCTGGAACGCATAAGGCGAGGTGCGCGGTTTGAAGGCGCCGCCACGCAAAATGGTCGCGCCTGCCTTTTTGACAGCAATCGCTATTTCAACAATCTGTTTTTCTGATTCAACGGAACATGGCCCGGCAATCATCTGGAACGAGCCGCCGCCAATTCTAATCCCGTCGCCAACTTCAATAACGGTATCCTCCTCATGGAAACGACGATTTGCCTTCTTGAACGGCTCTTGTACACGCTGAACAGATTCGACGATATCAAGCGCGCTGAGCATATCGACGTCGACAGACGAGGTGTCGCCAACAAGTCCAATAATTGTATGCGCTGAACCGACCGAAAGATTCGTATCGACGCCAAACTCCTTAAGGCGTTCAGTTAGGTTAGAAATCTGAACTTGGCTAGCGTTCTTTTTGAGCAGAATAATCATTGGAATATGTCCTTTCAAATTGAATGAAATTGCAATGTTAAAAACATGACGTTAACAGATTAAAGTTCGAGGTACGACGCAGATTTAAAAGAAAAAAGCCCCGCGGTTGTCGCAGGGCTTTACTCTTCGAGTCTGAAGATTTATCATCTCTCAAATCCTCGCAATGCTTTCCTTTGCGACAATACACGCAACACTGGCGTATCCGCAAAAAAGCCAGCAATAGTAGAAGAAGCATATATAAGGAAAAGATGTTTTCATCAAAATCGCACCCCTCTCGAAAAACCTTCCAAGCAGATCTCTAAACAGGAAAAATCGCTTGAACAATGTTTTCGTGAATGAAAACGACGTCAGTGGGATTATCGCCACGATACAGAAATTTGTCAAGCGAGGACTCCAGTATTTTTTCAAGATTCAAATCAGCCGCAATATTCAACGGAATTAAGCATGCCTAAAACGATTAATGACGATTTGATTATCTTGTTCTAATATCGTATAATCCGCAGGGAGACGACGCAACGAAGCGTCGTTTGCTACAAAACTACTCGTCTTTTAAGTAAAGGCTGATCTTATGTACGTCAAATTTAAAAGTCTAATCTCTTGGGCTTTTGTATTTTTCTTTACTGTTGAAATTGCCTGCGCCCAGAATCCAGAAAAGGTTGAAATATGGCCAAATCTGGCGCCTGGCGAAATGGTACGCGAGCCAGAAGTAAACGATCCTAATGTTCCAAACGCTCCGGCCCTCAAGGTTACGACGCCTTATTTGCTGATCCAACGACCTAAAAAGCAAACGTCTGACGTCTGTGTATTAATCATGCCAGGAGGCGGCTTTAACGTTTGTTTCTACAATAATGAAGGCTTTCCTCCTTCAAAATATTGGAACGATCGCGGCTATGTAACAGCGATTCTTGTTTATCGTGTGCCGCGTCCGGCGTCTGGGACGATCTACGGTCCGGCGCTCCAAGATGCGCAACGTGCCGTTCGTTATCTTCGAAGTTCTGCCGACAAATATGGTATCAATCCTAACCGAATCGGCGTTGAAGGATATTCGGCAGGCGCGTGTCTAGCGCTTCTTACGGCAGTAAATTCTGAGACGGAAACATATGCGCCTGTGGACGATATCGACTCACACCCATGTAATGTCGCCTTTGCAATTCCCGTTTATCCTGCTTATGTACTCGACGACGGCGCGAAAGATCCAAATGTGAATAAGGGCGAAGGCGCGTCTATTCTTCCTGATTTTCACTTCGATTCAAAAACTCCGCCAATGTGTCTTATCCATGGCGACGCAGACATTTACTCCCCTCTTGGATCGGTCGAAATCTATAAACGCCTTCGTAAGATGGAAATCCCTTGTGAACTTCACATCTTCGCTGGCGCTCCTCATGGTTATATGTTCTGGGACGATCTACCCAACGCACAGAGTTGGCAAGATCGTCGTTTTGCTTGGGCGCAAAAAATGGGGTTCTGACCAAATTAGCCTTTATCGTATAGACTGCCTTTTCATATGACACGCTACGTTTTCCACATCGTTTGCTTTGCATTCGCGCTTATCTTAGGTTCCCCAACTTGGGGATTCGCTCAGGACGTCCCTCCGTCTGGCGCCGTATCGCTCCCATCCAAAGATAATTTCAGGATCGTAATCCTCGCCGGACAATCAAATATGGCTGGCAGAGGCTTTATCGAGGAAGAAGATCTTACGCCTATTCCACGCGTCTATATGCTTGACCGCGAAGGTCGCTGGGTTCCGGCAGTTGAACCAATACACTACGACAAACCAAGCGCGGGGGTGGGTCCTGGCCGTGAATTCGCACGAATGCTTGTCGATTCAAATCCAGAAATCTCGGTTGGTCTTGTACCGACGGCATGCGGGGGTTCTTCGATCGACGACTGGCGCCCAGGAGTTTTTTTTGGGCAAACAAACTCGTATCCCTACGACGACGCCGTCGCAAGAGCTAAACGTGCTCTTAAAGACGGCGTTCTCGAGGCGATTCTCTGGCGTCAGGGCGAGTCAGACACATCGCCATCAAAATCTCAGAAATATGAAGAAAAACTTATACAGCTCTTCTCTGATTTGCGAAGTGAACTTCATGCTGACAACGTCCCGATCCTTGTAGGCGAATTAGCAATGGCGGAGGAAAATAACGACGTTCAAACCTTACGGAAAGCCCAAATTTCAGCGGTAGCACGTTCCCAACCCGCTGCATTCGTTTCGGCAGAAGGCGTCACTCTCAACCCTGACAATATTCACTTCGATCGTAAAAGTCAGCTAGAGCAAGGAAAAAGGTTCTTCTACGCGTTCGAAAAACTCAAAAATGAAAAAGATGGACATAATTAGAGGCGTTACGAACGTTCCCATTCTGAAAAGGGCCGCCTCAGAACCGAGGCGGCCCTTTTCAGTTTCGCCACACTATCAAATGGGAGTAAACTATCTATTCAAGAAACGCCAAAGTTTTTCAGGATCAGAAAAATCGGGAATAATCGCGTCCGCGCCAGCCTCAAGCAAGAATCCACGCTTGTGTTCGTCAATGCCTTCACGCTTAACTTCGTTGGTAGCAAGACCGACAGAATAACCGCCGAATTGCTTGATTGCTCGGACGTCAAAACCTCCGTCCCCAAAACCGACAAGATCTCGACCAGACCAACCATTTTTATCAAGAAGGTTTCGGAGAACATCCACTTTTTCACAAGGAACGCCGTCTTCACGCGCGCCATAGATTCCTTGATCAAAAAACTCGCTTATTCCCAATCTGTCACATTCCTTCTTTAACCGCGCCTCGTCTGTCCCACTCGCAAGACAAAGTGAAATATCATTCTCTCTAAGGAGTTTTAAAAAGGCGATAATTCCAGGGATTAAAACATCGTCGACTGTCTTTGATACTCCTAGCTCCGATAATCTTGCGTCGACAAGTTTGTCAAGTTCAGCGTCATACTGAAGCTTATATGTCAACGGTAGTTCCGGCGTTCCACCTCGTTTTGCTACTTCTTCGGCAAGATGTTCGCCGAGGGCAATCATCGGACGTCCAGTTTCCTTTTCTATGTATGCGCGTACAACCGGTTCAACATCGCCACGAGAGACGCCTGGAAGCGACGTGAGCGTTTCACAGGCGCAACGCGCAACGGCGTCCTGCCAGCCACATCGTAAAGCGGCAACCGTTCCGTCAAAATCAAAGAAGGCCGTCTTAAAACGCCTATTTATTTCAGGATAATGCAATACCTCAATATCAAAGTTCTTGGGAAGAACTCGTTGCATAAGCGAAACGATTGCATGCTCATAGAGCATGTGCATATCTTCAAGTTGCTCCATTGAATTTGTTGGCGCGATCAGAATTTCATCGCAAAATTCCTTCATTTTTCCGCCGTCACGCCCGCCAAAACCAATAGTTATAAGCCCCATTTCACGGGCAGTCTGAAGTCCTTTAACAACATTCGGCGAATTACCACTTCCGCTGAAAACTATCAATAAATCTCCAGGCTCAGCATACGAACGAAGTTGAAGTGCATAAACGTCTTCGTAAGTAAAATCGTTGGCAAGACAGGTTAAAATTGGGGAACTATCGTTCAGACATATGGCGCGAAACCCCTCTCGCCCACAAACTCGCGCGCCCTTCAGCAGATCGTTGCACATGTGTGAAGCGGTAGCGGCGCTTCCGCCGTTTCCAGCGGTATAAACACGCTTCCCCTTTTCTTTGGTCTCAAGAATCAATCCAGCAATCCTCGCGAGGGTTTCGAAGCTGGTTCGCATTAGATTTTCAACAACTTGTCCCGCATAATCGTGTAAAAAAGCAGTAGCCTCGCATTGGCAATAATTCATTTCAAAGATTCCCACCTTAAAAAAAACAACGGTTCAGCGTAGATTCAATACATCTAGGACCGCAAAAAGTGAATGTCTAGTAAATGCGACAAGCGCCTCGGCACGCCGTAGCCATTGTATCACTAGCATTTCTTTCATCAATACTTGAATAATCGCCTGACTTTAAGAAAACTCACAAGATATTTTCATCGGACATTTGAAAAATGGGTGAAACCACTGTATACTGGTGGAGTCGGTTTCGAACGCCAAAAGCATTCAAGGCTTTTACTGAAAAGTTCGGATCCGGCGAGCATTACAGGAGCCGTTCGTTGAAACAACATGCTTCTTAAACGTATGGCGTCGCCTTCTTTTCCGCCTTAAATTGGCGGTATAACAATCAGCAGAACAAGCACAAAAGGAACGTTATCATGGAAAACATGCCTGTTGGAGTCTTTGCGAGCATCGACGCGGGTTTGGGAGTCAAATTAGAAGTAGTCCGCGATCTAGGAATTAAAACGATTCAGCTCCACACGCCTGCAAAAGAATCGCGTACTCCCGAGAACGCAAAAGCGTTTCTTGAAAAGCTCAACCGTTATGGAATAACAACGACGGTCGTTTTCCTCGGTTTTGAAGGCGAGTCATATGAGACGATCGCAAAAGCGGCCGAAACGGTCGGTTTTGTGCCAGCCTCTACGCGCGAAGCGCGCCTTCAAGAAGCGCGTGAGATTGCCGATTTTGCAAAACTTTTGGGCGTTGAAGCAATCGGTTCTCACATCGGCTTCGTTCCCCATGACGTCGAATCGGAAGATTACAAGGGCATGGTCGCTGCGATTCAAAGCTATTGCGATTATCTTAAACAAAACGGTCAACGTCTTCACCTTGAGACAGGACAAGAAAAAGCGGAAAACCTACTCGCATTCCTCGAGACGGTTAATCGCGACAACATCTTCATTAATTTCGATCCCGCAAACCTTATCCTTTATGGTATGGGAGCGCCTATTGAATCGCTTAAGAAAGTTGCAAGATATGTTCGTTCCTGCCACTGTAAAGACGCAATTGCGACGACAGGTCAGCCTGGGGTCGATTGGGGAACTGAAGTACCCTTTGGTCAAGGCCAAGTTGACGCAAAACTCTTTCTCCAGACGTTAAAAGATATTGGCTACGTCGGTCCGCTCACAATCGAACGCGAAATTCCAGAAGAACCTGAACGTCAAAAGGCAGAAATTGGCCAGGCGCTTGAACTTATCGAATCGCTCAAGAAATCTCTGACCTGAAAACACGTCAATTGAAGCGAGAATGAACTAAACGCCACGTCGTTCACTTTGTAAGCGACGTGGTAGCGCTGTGCTGTTTTAAACATCCTAATTCAATAAAGTTGACAATCTTACATGGCGTCCATTATCAAAACTTTCGGGCACTCGCTGGGAAAAGAAGAAGCCGCGCGACGGATTCGAGAGCGCATCTCTGCTGAGAAAATTAATCGAGCAATGATCGCGACAGTAACACGGGAAGTTTGGAGCGATCCATACAATCTCGACTTTTCGATGATAATTTTCAATTACAGGCTAGACGGTCATCTCGGTATCGGCGACGATACTGTTACGCTTAATCTGAATCTTCCGATGGGAGCTGCAACCTTCAAGGGGATGATCGACGAACAGATATCGAGGCAAATGGAACTCATGATTAAGTAAGGTCTTTAATCGGTCCTCCCCAAAACTTGCCTTCTGTTGTAATTGAATAATTTGAAGCCGTTCATGATTATAGAGGGGTATTGAATTACAATAGAATGCAATGCTCTTTTTCAGGGAGGGTTCCTTAGGTTCCTCTTGAGGCCTCTCGTTCTCTAGTGAGTACTGTTCTATCTTGGTCAGGTTCTCGTTATTTGAAAAATGAGAACGCTACGGTTTTTTGGCCGTAGCGTTTCACTTATCTCTCTACCCCGACTCCAAACGTTCCCTTTCCTTCCGGGGCTTTTGCGTCTTTATGTATCTATCAACATCTAGGAGTAGCTTATCTTAACGTATTGTCCGTTCTTTCTGTAAATGCACAGAAGTTTCAGACGAACGATAATATGGCTGTAAGGTTGACTTAGGTTTGACAGCGCTCCCCGCGCCATTAGAAAGTATGCTCTCAGACGAACGTCTAATGCTTCCGTTTTCAATCGTCTTATTCGTAGAAACTGAAAGCGTTTGAGATGATGTTGTCGACGCAATTCCAAAATTCCCAGTAGGTTCTTGAAAAGCAGAATCAACGCCATTGTTCCTCGAGGAAAATGATTGCGTTAGCCCCTTGAAAAAATTCCCTTGTTCCTTTATTTTACTCTGGCCACGAGCTACGGTTATTGGATTGGTCTCGCTATTTCCAAAGGATTCTCGCTCCCTAATTCCAACAGAAATGGAATCGGAATGAACGCTAGAATTTTGCGCTAACATGATTTCCTTTGGCATATCGTCAATACTGGGAAGTCGCCGAGTCGCTGGCAACATTTCGGGCTGGTTTGCGAGGTCCCACTCCCTAATCCACCTATTCCATTCGTACTGAAGGGCGCCAAGCGAGTTGCAGTCATAATACCGTTTCAATTCGGCGTTCCAATCGTTTGATTCAACTCCCGCCTTTGCAAATTCCACAAGTCGACGATAACCGCCTACCAAAATCAAATATTCGCAAACAGAAAAAGATTGGGAATAAAAAGGGGTGAGATCTGAAGGATATTCCTTCATTGAAACCATGTCGTCAAACGCAATCCCGCGCTTTGTATGTAAAAATGTCGCTAGCATTTTACGATAATGCGCCCGTTCAGAGCTTGCTTCAACCGCCGTTGCCATTCCTTCATCAAGCCAGCGAGGAACAGGCATACGTAAATATGAAGCAATAATAGTATGCGTTACTTCATGAGGCAACACAGAATCAAGAATCCGTTCAGGACTTCCCTGAACTGTCATTTTCCAATCATAAACTTCGCCATTAGAAAAAGAAAAGACCGTTTCGCCAGCGGAAACCAGTTCCGTTCCTGTCTTAACAGACACTTCGCATGGACGAGACCAGCGAGGCAAAGCGCGCCCTAACCACAGTTGAGCGAGTTTAATACGATAACTTTCTGCCGCCTCGCCGACTTGCTTTGCAAAGCCTGCGTCGGTTGCTTGAACTGTGAAATTATCAGTCTTATAGACTGCGGCTTGTAGCTGAGAGTGCGCCACAGTGAAAGCGACAATCAATATCGTTGCAATCACCTGACAAACCTTGACGACATGTCTGAAACGCCTGCCGACAAAACCCGTTAATGTCTGTTTCTCAAAAAGAAAAACGTTCAGAAATGAAATAACGTGCGACTTTCCCTCAGTCAGGAAAAGATTTTGAGCCGCCATGCTCACGTCAACCTCCCTGCGTTCTTTTTAAGTCTCTAACAATCCTCGTCAAAGACAAACTTCTCAGAAACTGAACGTCACGCTTCCTGCATAGGATTTAAACGTGCTTCCTTCCCAAGAGCAAACCGAGTCTAAACAATTCTTTTCCTCAGTGAAAGAGCTTTTTTGACACGGAGTAAGCAACTCTCTTAAAAAGAGGAAACCTATGTTTGAAACACTAGCATTATCTTAAAAAAACGAGAGCTTTAGCGGGGAGTACGATACTCCTAGCCTCAACAATCGCATTTACACGTTTGCTTCATTCGGTGGAAACCTTTAGCAAAACCTTTCCACGCGCCGAAACGAACGGCTTTTCGACAATTCGGAATTCACACTCAAGATTAAGCCTGTCAAAATTAAACGCCGATTTTAATTCCTCTACAGTAACTGTACGTCGAGGAGTCACCCAGAAAATCGCAGTTCCAGGTTTTTTTTGCTCTACTTGAACACAACGCGCTAAAGCCCATGTGCTCTCTTGGCATGAAAGATTTAAATGAGTTATCGAAAAACGCGCGCCATTTTTATCGATAATAAAGTCGGTACGACGACCGTCTTGTATCTCGAACGACCTGAGTATTCCGTCGTTTTCGTCAATGGGAAGGATACCGTCGTCAACTTGGTAGCGTATAAACGGAGAAGCAAAATTCCAATATGACGTGCCAACAAGCGTCACAAAACCGTCAGGCAGGCGAACAGCCTCGCAATATCCATAAGAGTGCATAGGTTCGTAAAGCCACGACCGAGTTTTTTCCCATGCTAGAATGGCACGTTCGCTATGACCGTACCACGAAATGGTAGGACGGCATGTCGCCTGCTCAATAGTTTTTCGAAACGACGGAGTAGGAAACTCGGAAGCCAAAAAACTTCCTTTGAGCGTTTCAAGAAGTTCAGAGAGCGCCAAAGGCGCCTTTTCCTCACAATATGAGAGAAACTCGGCAAAAGAACTAGGATAACCTCTGAAAAAACGTATACGACGTGCACGACGCGGAATCTTCATGAACGTCTGAATCAACGTGTCAAAGGAGTAGTGAATATTGAGAACTAACGAATGTCTGAGGGCGTCGTAATAAATTGGAGGACGAGTCTCGTCAAGCGCAACGCTCAGGAGTAAATCACTTTGGCGATACCCCAAAGATTCCCAAATATGATGTATGTGCGCCCATTCGACGCCTATCTGACGCGAATCAGAATAAAACTTGAACGGTTCGCCGGTAGACCCGCCGGTGTATGTAGGCGTTCTTCCTTGGCGGCGAAAAGAGCGATGTTCCAATTCGGTAGTTTGAAGAAGCGACTGGGTCACGATCGGAATTTTAGTCAGATCCTCAAAGGAACGAAGGGAGTTCGGATTGAATCCATTTTCGGCATAAAATTGAGCATAAAAAGGAACGTTAGCCGAAGCATGACGAACAATTCTCGATACATTTTCAAAAATATAAGAACGCTCTTCCTCTAAAGTTGCTTCTTCCTCAAGCCAGCGCCGCGTCGCTCTTGCATTACGATAATCTGAACCAAATCCCAAACGCAGAGAATAAGGAACATGAGCGACGGCGTTACCAAGAAAACGCGGGGTTCGATATGCGTTCTTTTTCAGATAGTATATTAGGGACGTCATCTTCTCATCATTCGTTAGCTGTTTCGCATTAAAGCAGGAGGCGGGCGTTCTAAAGCATATTTGCACGCGATTCAATTGCTTGACGGTAGATTGAGTTTAAAAGTTCCACATTCTTTTCTGGCGTAAAGTTTTCTTTATAAACACGTCTGGCTCCGCAGCTTAGACGATCGCGCAAGTCAGAATTATTATGAAGTTTTTCGACGGCGGAAATAAAACTATGTCGTTCCCCTAAATCGAAGAGGAGGCCGGAGAGATTGTCCTTAACAATCTCTCCGCGTCCGCCAAGATTGGAAGCAATTACAGGAACGCCCATTGCGCAGGCTTCGACGAGCGTCATAGGCATGCCTTCATACCAAACAGAAGGAAAAACTAAAAACTCGGATTTCTGTAATAGTTCCAATGTTTCAGAGTGTGATTTCTCGCCCAATACCGTGACATTCGGAGTCGCGTTCAGTCGCACCCAATCTTTCATCGGTCCATCGCCAATAATCGTCAGAGGACAGTCAACCTCATGCCATGCTTCCAAAAGAAACCTAACCCCTTTCTCTTCAGAAAGGCGACCGATAAAAATCGCCCCTAATTTCGGTTGAACACGCTTACTTCCCAATTGTGACGACGTTGGTTCAAGAAAAAAGTTGGGCTTAACTACTATTCTTTGTCTAGGCAAACCTCCGCGGATGAACAATTTTTTAGCATACTCAGTCAAAGCCACAAAAACATCGACATTCTCCAATATTGATTTTCGCGTCTCAAGATAAAACGCATATTGCAACGCACGAGTGGAAAATGACGAGGCGCAACCTGATCGCCATAAAACTCTAGTAGCGCTATGATTTAAACACTCCTCGCACGGAATTTCGCCACGCCTAAGCTGACCTCCAGGACAAATCAGACGGTAATTATGCAAACTTAAAACAGAACCTACGCCGCTGTCTCTAGCAGCCTGAAAAATTGCCGGAGTGAGAACGTACTTATAATTATGAACATGTAGAACGTCAGGTTGAAAACGACGAAAAAGGTTAATCGATAAATCATAAATCTCACGCGAAAAACCAAAGTTTAGTGTAGAAATGAATTTTTTCCCAAGTGAATAACGTTCGATCTCAGCGTTTTCGCACTCTATCGTCTCGACGGCATGACCAGCGCGTCTCAGAAGCTCAACTTCTTGATGAAAAACCACAGATTCCCCCCCTGTAGCATGGGAACCGTAAAAATTGTGGGCGACAACAACGCGCATGAATCAACTCAATTGGGATCAGAAAACGACAAAATTGATAAAAAGCAACAAAAGTCCAAGAACAGTTAAATTAAACGTTCCCCCCACTTAAGAATCAAAATGTCAGGATTTTTAACATCTAGCTTAGGTCGATTCACAAGAGTAACAATTATTCCGTACTCCCTCTCGTCATGAATGCGCTCAGATTGCAAATTACTCGCCAAGATCGATAAGCTAATCCATGGATTTCGTCAAACGAAACGTGTACTTACCGAACGAGTAATCAAACATAGAATCGCTCCATTGTGCGGCAAGTTACGAGGGTTATAGAATTGTCGCCATGATTTCTCGAAATTGGTTTACAACTTGAGGATAGCAGAAAAACTCTTTCAATGCATCCTCTTCTCAAAAGCTCTGTCCGCTTGAATCGTCAGCAGTTTGTTCGCGGTCTGAGACGTCATGACGTTGGATATTATCTAAAGGCGGGTTCTGTTTTTTGAAGGAATCTGAAGCGTTGTTTTGAGATTGGACGTCAACTGCAATAAAAGGCGAATAACGTCCAAACGCGGGGTCCGTCACTGAATATATCGTCCTAAAATCTGCGTGAGAATCAATTGTTTCACCATCTGAGTCTACGTCTTCTTCGTCATAAGCGTTACTACAATTGTCAGAATCCAAGATGGAACGTTCTTCTCCTACGGAGTTGTTCTTATATCCCTCGTCCTCATCTTCCCCGTATAAATTACGGCCGGGGTCGGCAAAATCGTCGTATTCTCCTGGCGATCTAAAAAAACCTTGGAATTCATCGGAATCAGACTCTGACTCTGAGAAGAATGGAACTGTTCCGCCTGAGGGCAACGGAGTTCCTATTCCATATAAAAACGCGCCTTTCTCGAGCCAGTACTGGCAAATGGTAAAAAACATAACATACGTATACGTTGATTGAAAACTTCCTGTCATTAATCCAGTGAGGATAATAAAGGCGCCTACCGACTGAACACACAAGTATTCAAGAGAACGACGAGGAAGATTTCGTCCTATAGTCAAAATTCTAAAGGCAATCCAAGCGTAGAAACCTCCGCCGACAATGCCATACATTGTGAGAAAGTCAAAAAGATCGCTGTGCGTTCCGACATAGTCCCCGCATGCCCGAAACATCAACAGACGCGTCTCACTGTATCCTCGACCAAAAAGAAGAGATCTCATCGATTCCGGATTAACCAGGGCGCCCAGCGCAGCGCGAATCAACTTAATTCGACCGTTGCCGCCGTCGACACGAATTCTTTGCCAGCGCAGTAAAAAAGATTCGCCAAATGAAGAGGTCAGAAACACCCAGGCGGCAATTATGGCAATCCCCAATATGAAAAACGTCCTAATTTTTCGACCACGAAAAAGCCAGAAGGCGTCAAAAAGAAGTACAAGAGCAAAACTAAGCTGGGTAGCTCGATTGTAACTAAAAAGGATTACCAGCAACCCCACGAATATTGGAATCGCAAAAATCCAGCGTCCCCGTCGAGTAACAACCAACCAGTAAAACGCTAGAAAAATCCCGAGGGTTACAAATGATACGACTGTTTTTCCTGAAACGTTCACACCGCCAGTTGTTGCATAGACTTCCTTGTAAATTGATCCAACATTCTGCGTATTGAACGCCCACATTGCCAGTAATTCTTGAATGAAAATTCCTATAAGGAATGAAAAGGCTAGTTTTTCGAGCTGCCGAATCTCCAGGGATTGCCTTGTTATGATCGTCGCAAACAGAAACCACATAATAAACCGGGCGGCATATGCGATCTCAACAATTTTAGCGTCTTCTGCGAAAAAGACGGCTAAGTACAACGCTTCACAAATGAAATAAAAGGAGGCGACAATCCAAACGTCGACGCCGCTACGAAGAGACTCGCTCCCGAGTTTGGAGATTCCAAAGAATGCGATAAACGCCGAAAGCTGAAGAAAATGGACGGGAACGGAGCCAACGCCGCCTGTTCCTCCTTCTTCCATGAGAATATGAGCTAAAAGCGGATAAAGGATCGCGTACAAACAAAGATAGTTTATCGCCAGATTTCTAAATGAAAAACGATCCTGATCCACTGTTCTATAATTCTTTTGAATAAAAGGCGGTGAAGTTTAATTGATGGCAAAGTCTGCTAATTCTAACAAAATACTATTTTTGATTAAAAGGTTCAACAACAAATTTAAGCGTCCGCACAGACGCGTAAAAAATGGCGTTTCGTCGAACCGCTTCAAGCATAATGAAAAAACCTGCGTCGTTATAACTAGAAAAAACCTCTCACGATTTAGGCTAATGCTACCTTAAATCGTGCAGAAGTTCAAGAATTTTTCCGTTGAGAAACGAAAAGCGTCCAAGCGAACACTCAATCGTTACGACAGTATTCTGGTTTCAAGTGGATACCAATGCTTTCCCCACTCCTCAGCAAGTTTTGAAGTCGAATAAGATTGAGCCAACTCAAGTGAATAATGTTCAGATTTATTTGAAGATTCACGGAGAAACAACGCTTCGTCGATGGCTTGGGCGTAAACAACGGGGTCACGTTCAGTAATAATCCTTCCATTTAAACCGTCATGAATCATGTTCTCTACGCCGCTTACGTTTGTCGACACACAGATTTTTCCACACCCCAAAGCTTCTGTCATTGCGACTGACCATCCCTCGCAATAGGACGAACAAAGATAAAGATCTGCGGCGACTAGTCGTCGCCACGTCTCCATTGGCGAAAGAAAACCTTCGACCCGAACATTCCCTGAAACCCCGAGTTTCCGAGCATATTCTTCTAGAGAAGCACGGTCTTCGCCGTCTCCGACAAAAATAAGTTTGACACTAGGATATTTTTTCTTAAGTTCAACAAGAGTTTCAAGAACAAGTCGCCACCCTTTGACCCAACAAAGTCTGCCGACTGACACGAGGATGGGATTGTTTTCAGTTAATCCCAAAGAAAGACGTTGCGCAAGAAAATCGCCGGGATGAAAAATATCCTCATTAAATCGCGTCGGAAAAAATAGAAGTCGACAACCGTCGAGTAATTCTCGATTCTCTTTCTCAAATTTGTCGATAGCAAGACGATCGGCAGAGGCGAGTAAAGCGGCAGGTTTCAATCTTACCAAATTATTCATCATGCGACGATGAAACCACTTAGCAAGAAATCGTAAATGCGAATAACGAGAAAATGCTACCGGATTATTAAGTCCGGCAAAACGGTAACAAAAAGACGACCATTCGTAACGACGCAACACCCCCAAAAGCTCCGGCGAATCACAAAATAAATTTCGCGTTGGAATCTCGCGAATCGCAGGAAGATACTTAGCTATCAATCTACGAAACACAATCCGCCTGGGAGTGAGAGGTTTGTGGCTCTTGTTCCTTGGCGCATAAGACCCGATGTTAAAACGCCAAATTGGGCGATCGTGCCATTCGCTCAAGACCCAAGAACCTACTGGCAAACGGTCCGATTCGTCAGGGGCGACAAGAGCAAAACGGGAACCAAACGCATTAAGAGCCTGAATCGCAAATGCTGTTTGCCCACCGCGTGGCGGACAATAAGGATCGCCAGGGCAAATATAAACGGCGTCAGGATTGGGTTGATTGACTGTCATTGTAAAAGCTCCAAAGTGGAAACAAAGTGTCAAGCGTGCCCTATCAATAAACTTTCTATACCTTGGATAAATCGGTTCTTTTCATATGTAACATAATACAAATTTTCATTCCCAAAGTTTGAACCAAGTAAGCGCACAACATTGCGACAGCCAGCCCAATAGCGCCCGGAAGCCAATATCCGTTTAACAAAAGCGCTCCGAGGACAATGACGCTCCAAACAACGGTCAACCAAAACTTCGTCCAGAGTTCTCCCAAACTTGTAAGCGCGCTAGTATAAACGTTGGATACGCTCATTACGACGCTCAAGATCAACAAAATGACGAGCGTTCCAGCGCCCGATACAAAATCGTCGCCAAACGTCCTCATTATCATCTTAGAGAAAGGAATGAGAAAAAGCGCTAACGTAAGTGTAAAAATCGCGTTCAGTATAACGTTACACCTAACCGTCTTTTCATACCGATCTGCGTCCTTGAGCGCGTTAAGCTCGGAGAGAGAGGGCACGACAACGTTGGCGGCAAGAACAGGGAAATACAAAACAGCTGTCTGCACTTGACGCGCAACGTCGAAAACGCCAAGTTCGCTAGTTCCGTTCGGTTGTCGCGCTAGCATAACAGAAGCTCCCCAGGTAACGAAACTCATTAGCATTGAAACAAGTGTCGCAGGAAGGCAGAAGTTCCATAAAACGCCTATTTCACGCCAGCATTCTCGATAACGACAAGTTATTCTTCCTCGACGTAGACGACGATGAATATAGAAACTATTGCACAAACAATTAAATAACGGAGCGGCAGACGCTCCTAGAATCGCGCCTGTTAATCCGCCAAAGCGTGCCCCCAGCCAAAAAAAAGGAATGGAGGCAAAACCGCTTATCGATAGTGAATAAGCAATTTCTTTATAGCTTTGAAATCCGGTAAGGACGCCTGTTTGCGCGCCAACAAGCGCCGTTAATATCAGCAAAAGCGAGCTTAAACGCGTCTGAAGGACCAAATGTGGAGCCTCTATTAGCGTGTCGCACATCCAAGGAGCCGCGATACAAAAAACAATTGCGACAGCAACACTCGAAAAGATGGTAAAGACATAATTGAGCGCAATAATCCGTCCCACACGATCACGGTCTGTTACGAGCAATTCAGAAACATACTTCGTTGAAGTGCGTCCCATGCCAAAACTCGCGACAGTAATAAACGCGTTTACCGTCGAACGCACTAACGTAAATTCGCCATACGTGTATTGTCCCAGAATTCTAACCACCATACACGTTGTTATTAGCATAGCAATCCTAGATGGAACGCTTCCAACAGAAAGCCAAAAAACGCCGCTCGCCATCTTGGATGCAAGTCGTGAACCGTTTAGGCGCGCAAACATTGTTTTAATAATAAATTTAGGGCGTTTAGCAAACATAGCCAGAGCGTCGTCTATTTAATAACCAAGGCGTTTCTGATATAATCGGCAGGCGATCGGCGGCGATTTATTCGCGATAGCTCGATATTATACAGAGATTGCGTTCAGGCGTCGATCGATATAATTCGATCCCCGTACCTTTGTCAGGAATAAGAAATCGTATGTTACGCTACAAAACCACATTGCCATTTATAATTCTCCTCTTAACAACATTCACGTCCCTTTACGCTACAGAAACTCCGACAACAGACTCAGAGTTAGAAACGATTCTGCGCGCTAAAGTTGTCGAGTACATGCGCGCGGCAGCCACTATCGAATGGATTCCAACTGAAGATATCCCCTATTGGAATCCAGAGCAGAATTTTGTGTTCAAAAAGGGTGAAACTTACTACGGTCTTCCATATACGCAGTACTCGCGCAACAACACTCTCGAATCGTTTAAGACACAAATTAACACGGTCGACGGAACTTCCTACTATGTTGGTCCAAGCGATTTTGATAAATATTGGGGGTCCGACTGTTCGGCTTCTGTTTCGAACGCGTGGAAGCAAGCTGATCCCAGTTTTCCCTCTCTTCTGACGCGTCGACTTATTCCAGATCGACCTAAGGAAGTTGTTCCTGTCGGAAATTATGTGCTCAATTATTATGACGAGACGCCTAATATCGTCAAAGAAAACGGTTTCGAAACAATGGCTCGCGCATATGCGCAACTAAAGCCCGGCGACGCCGTCGTTATGCACCATAACTACGACGGTCACATTATGCTTGTGCTTAAGAACGACTCTGAAAATTCTCGCCTGTTTATAGCAGATCAGACGGGGTTATCCAACGGCGTTCCGAAGGGGCGTTCGGGACGCTCCACGTTCCGCGTCGACTGCGAATACTCTTATCAAACCCTTTTCGACTACGCGTATATTCCGATCGCGCTCAAAAAAATCGACGACGCGACGCATGAAATTCAATTGTTTAACGGGCGTGACCTCGAAGGATGGGACGTTTGGATTAAGGGAGCCGGAGGTTCGAATATCGATCCTAAAAACGTCTTTACCGCGCGAGATGGAATTCTACGTGTTAGCGGTGAAGAATACGGGGGAATTCAGACGAAGGAATCATACTCTAATTACCGTTTAACAGTCGAGTATAAATGGGGAGACAAAACTTACGGCGCCAAAATTGGCAAAGCGCGAGACTCGGGCGTCTTGATCCATTCGTTTGGCGATATTGGCGAATTCGGCGGAGTATGGAGCAAGTCAGTCGAAACCAATATTATTGAGGGAGGAACCGGCGACTTCTGGATCGTTGGCAGTCCAGACGACGGCATTTCAGCAACTTGCGATATTGCCGAAGTTGATGGAAAGCGTTATTTCGATCCTAAAAATGGTAAACCTATTACTATTACAGCAAATCAGGATGGCAATTTCCTTAGGCTAGGAAAAAGTCGTGAATGGAAAGACGTTACTGGATTTCATGCCATGGGCGACTTTGAAAAAGAAAACGACTGGAATGAACTCGTAATTTACGCAATCGGCGACGAAATGAGAATCTACCTCAACGGAAAATTCGTCAATCGAATTTACGGTCTCAAACAAACAGAAGGTAAGATACAGCTTCAATCAGAGGGAGCCGAGATTCTCTTCCGACGAGTTACGCTCCGTCCGTGGAACGAGCCGCTCGACTAGTTGTATAATATAATTCGTCGCAAGTTTAGCGTCTTATCTCACGAAAAGGCTCCCGAAGTTCCGTCTTCGAGAGCCTTTTTCAGTATAGAGTAACGCTACTGAACCACTCCAGATAGTCCGTTAAATAGCGATTAATGAAACAATATCTTGGACTCTTCGTGAGAATGAAGTCCTGTGCTTCCCTTTATGAAATGGGGTTAATCTACTATCCGCAACATTCCCCTCCTGTCTCCCCCATATGCCTATCTTCTAAAAGGATCTCGACAAAACCATTACCCTAAAAAGGCAGGGAAAAACCCAGAATGTCAAAAAAGAACGCAAGTAAATCGCTAGCCCATTATTTCTTCAAGGGTATCGACAAGTGTTTCAAAACGTTTCATTGCGTTCTCTATAGCGCTAGGCTTTTCCATATCGACTCCAGCCCCCCGTAAAATATCGAGAGGCGAAGACGACGAACCAGATTTGAGAAAACCAAGATAAGCGTCGCGCTCAGCGTCGCCGCCTCCCAACACTCTGTCGGCCAACGCAATTGCGGCTGAAAGTCCAGTGGCGTACTTATAGACGTAAAAACCACGATAAAAGTGCGGAATACGTAAACATTCGAGTTCAAGCGCGTCGTCTATAACAAAATCAGAACCGAAATACTCGTCGAGAACGCCGCGATAAACTTGACGGAAAGTCATAGCTGAAAGCGGACTGTTATCTTCGGCGATCTTATGTGTTCGATGTTCGAATTCGGCAAACATTGTCTGTCGAAAAATTGTCGCGCGTATTGAATCGAGTTCACGATTCACTATCCAAGCTTTGGTTTTTCGATCCTTTGCCTCATTGAAGAGATAACGTGCAAGAAGTTGCTCGTTAAAGGTGCTGGCTATTTCGGCAAGAAAAATTACATAATCGTAGTAACGATATGGTTGTGTTCTCGCAGAATACCAGCTATGCATCGAGTGCCCCCCTTCGTGCGCGAGCGTAAAGACGCTTTCTATAATCGAAGGCTTATAATTAATCAATATGTAAGGGGGAAAATCATAACCAGGACAACTGAACGCGCCGCTCTCCTTGTTTTCATTCTCATAACGGTCGCACCACCGTTCAACGGTTACGCCACGCGTAAAGTTTTCAACATATTCGTCGCCAAGCGGAGCAAGCGCCTTACCAATCAGCATAACGGCGTCGTCCCACGAATAATTAACCGTAATATCGGAAACAACCGGCACATAGACGTCGTAAAAATGAATATTATCGAGTTTCAAGAGTTTACGGCGCAACTCGTAGTATCGAAAAAGGGCTGGAAGAGACTTACGTACTGTTTCAATTAAATTTAAATATACAGACTCAGGAATTTCCTCGCCAAACATGGCGGCCTGAAGCGAATTATCAAACCCCCGAGCTTTTGCGTAGAAAACGTCTTTGCGAATCGATCCCTCTAAAAGTGATGAAAAAGTATTTTGTCGTTCTTCATACCGGGCGTAGAAACGTTCAAACGCATTCTTTCGCACTTCTCTCGACGGAGACTGCAAGAAAACCTGAAACGTTTCATGGGTTAATGGCTGAGGACGACCAGTCTCGTCCACTAAAGATTCGAATTTCGTCTCAACATCGTTAAGCAAACTAAACGTCTTCGCCGGCACGTCGACAACTTCGCCAACCAACGCTATAAGTCTCTCCTCTTCTGTGGAAAGCGTATGAGGTTTCATTCGACGCAGGCGTTCAAGTTTGACTCTCCAAGGCGCGAGGCGTTCGTCCGTTAGAAACGCCTGCCAGGTTTCTTCCGAGAGCGCAAGTAATTCCGGGTTGACAAAACTAGAAGCTTCCGCCAACACGTTAGCGATTAAACCGAAAGAATTTTTCATTTCCTGATACTTCGAATTGCTCAGGTCCTCGGTCGATTTTAAGAAAGCGTATACGCTCAGTTTTTCCGCCTCGCGCGACAAATCCTCTTCGTAGCGGAAGAACTCGACAAGCGCCTCGACAGTGTTAAGCGTTCCTCTAAAAGAAGAGACCCGTTGCGCGAAAACTTTCCAGTCGTCGAAATCTTCGCGCCACTTCTCGTCGTTTTTATAAATGCGAGTCAAATCCCATGTGTCGCCAACAGCGACTTCGTGTCTCTTCTTAACTCCTGAGTCCATTCTCTACCTCTTTCAGATCGTTTATGAGGAAAGTATTCTAATGAACGTCAACCGCAAACTCCGTCATTCTAGCTGAACCACAGTCAGACGTCAAATAACTTTTGAAAACTCGCTTGGCACTATCGTGTCCCCTCTTTAATACGTCTAATGATATCGTGGCAAGAAAGAATCTTTTCGACCAGGTCGTTCGGGACAAACCAATACTGATTTGTCGATTCAAAACCGATGCAAGAATCTTTGAGCGACGCGTCAAGAGTTGTTTTTGCAAGTTCGATTTCATCTTCAGCAATGGCAATCATTTCGGCTTCTATATCAGACAAGCGCATGTCTTTTTCTCTAGAAAGTCCTTTCTCGTCGCGTTCATGCATTAACACGTTTCGTTCGTCACGAAGAACAACGAAACGTGTTTGATTGGCTACGCTAATGAAAACAGAGCCGGCAAACATTGCATAGAGAGCCTGGCGATTCGCCTCTTTTGAGCAATCGTTTGGCGAAAAAGCCGCCGCAGACTTCAATAGTTTACCTCCCTCGAGGAAACCGCGACCACACTTTTCCATTTGGTCTGCAAAAACGTCTGCAGGATACGGTCCTCGCCAAGAATCAAGGTCGTCGTAGGGAATTCCAACCATTGTTGAACGCCATCCCGTAGGCGTAAGCCTTAAAAGATTAGCTGTTCCTATTTGATTGGGAGCGTAATAGACAACAGAGCCAGAATAGGGAAACTCTTCAAAAGCGCTGGAAATAACGCTCCACCCATTTCGCGCTGATTCGGCGCCTTCTTTTCCAAAATATTTAACAGCCAACGAATTAAGGATAGAATCAATAGGAACGTCGGGAGTTCGTGCAATTTTGTCGACCAATTCTAAATTAATAGACGGAAAACCGCCCAACGACCAACCTGCCATAACGCCGTCAATTCCGGCTCGTGATAAATTCGACGCATGCCGAGCAATCAGTTCTAACGCAGGAATGTAAGGAACAGAACCAATTTCCCAAGTCGTGTTAAATTGGCATTTTGCGACTGTTCTCAGACCTGCTTTTTTTGCAGCGTTCCAATGAACAAGCGCCCTAGTTCCTGGTCCAACGACTGAAATCGAATATTCGCCGACTGTTACAGGAACGCCGCCACGCTCAAGTGGAATTGCCCACTCGCTTACAGATTGAAACCAAACGCTTTTGGGCAAAAGTTCAATAACGTCGGTTGCCATTCCATGTCCTCGCCATCCCCAATCCCAAACAATCACTTTGGCGTCTGGGGCGACACGATGAACCCCTTCCTCCATCGCTGTATTAAGATCAACAAGCAACTGTGTGTCTGAAAACTTTGAACAACGAGGACAATCTGTAAATTTACCGTGTGAAACGCAACTTGTGAGATTTTCAGAACCGGTGATCGTAAATATTCCGCCTAACCCTGGCACGTCCGAAAATAAACCAGCCAACGCGTCTGAAAGCCACTTACGCACTTTAGGAGACGACGCGCACATAGCGCTGTACGCGCCTTCGACAACGCCACGCGCATCTTCATGATTAGTGAAAAATGACGAGGGCATTGCACGCGGCTCGTTCATATATAGATAAACGTCAATTCCATAACGTTTAGCTCGCGTTACCAGTTGACGTAAGTTAGCGCGCCTAATCTCAGATTTTTCACCGAACTCAGGAAATTCGTCTGATGGGGGCGCAAGGTCACGTAGTAAGGAATGAAACCAAACGCCGTTGACGCCGCAAACCGCGAGCTTTCTCAAGAGTGCGTCTGGGAACATTTTTGAACAGTCTTGAAGTAGCGGATCACCAAATAGTCCAAAATAGGAATGTAAATAACACAATTTAAAGGTAGATTCGCGATTGTTAGACGCAGTAACTGAATCGAAGAAAGTAGCGTCAACACTGTCAAATTCTCGCAGAAAATCAAATCTTTCCGTAGCGGAAAGGTAAGCGTCGCTTGAAAAAATTTCTGAGGTTTCATCAGCAATACGACGCATTGCGCCAATCTCTGTTTCTGTAGGTTCCTCGTATACTAAAGGCTCACATAACGGCTTAGAACCAAGCTTAACATAGAGAAAATCGTCTTCTCGAAGTTTTTTGGCAAGTTCGCTTGCGTCGAAATGAAGCAAAGTTAAAAGCTGATCGTATGGAATAAGCGACCAGTTTCTTCGTAAGATGGTGATGTAAATACTTTCAGTATCCCATGAAGTCTTTTTCTGGGGAGGCAAGCCCATCCATGTAGCGTATCGTTCTATGTTCACTTCGTCTGTCTGTAAGGTTGCCGCTATATCTTCGATAGGAATAAGATTCCAATTTCTCCAGACAAAAGCCGCTGTTCTATTGGGAAAATGAGGTAGTGTTTCAGCAGTTTGTTCACTGACAGGAAGTAGTTCAGGATCAACGGAAAGAATGTTGGAATCACCCGCAGAAGCATATCTTGGAGTGCAGATAACATGGAGTATCCCACTCACCTTCTCGAAAAACCTCCCATTCGAAGAGTCTGAAATCACGTTTTCAGACGTTCCTAAACCGATAAAACATGCGATTAACAACATTGTACAAGAGAAGATACGTCTTTTGAATTGCATAAAAAAACATATAAATACCTGCATCATTATTAATAACTCCTTATGAAATAATTAGAATAAAAACACGCAATTTTGCTTTCTGGAGTCAACCAAAAAAATTTCTTGGTTATTAGCCGTCATTTTTGTGAGAAGATACGCTAGTTGCTAAGTTCTTGTTTTTCAAAGCCAAGTCAATTTACTTTTTCAACGTCGCCGCAAACTTGAACGCTATTGTACCTACTCGAAATCAGAAAAAAAACTCTTTACAACGTCTAAAAGTTTGTTAGAATGGCCCCGTTGTCAGTGAGACGCTATATGTGTATTTTTTTATCCTGTTTTGAATACATACAGTACCAAAACAACGATAGATTACCTAAAAGACAAAACTAATAAATTCCACAGAATCGTTATATTTTAACATTCAGTCGTTTATTAGGGCGTCGTTTGCTTGAGGCGTCTTTTTGAGAGACTCCTCGAAAATTCGGGATCGCGTAGGTTTGTCACTTGGAAAGTAATTCGGTCGATTAGTTAGTCATATCAACGTCAGGGAGCGACAATGATTCTTTCTGGTCTTGAAATCGAAAAGGAAATTGCCAAAGGGAATATTGTTATTTCCCCTTATGAAAGAACTTGCCTTAATCCTAACAGTTACAATCTTCGATTACACGACGAATTATTGACTTACGACGAGCCCGCGCTCGATATGAAAAAACCGAATGCGTATCGTTCCTTTAAGATACCCGAAACAGGTTACTTGCTGAGACCGGGACGGGTCTACTTGGGACGTACGTTAGAATACACCGAAACTAAAACATTTGTCCCGATGCTGGAGGGGCGTTCCTCTGTTGGGCGCTTAGGTCTTTCGATCCACATTACAGCCGGTTTCGGCGACGTTGGTTTTAGCGGTTTCTGGACCCTTGAGTTGCACTGCATCGAGCCGATTCGTATTTATCCTTTCGTAGAGATCTGCCAGATTTATTACCATTCGATAAAAGGCGAGTACGAGCCCTACAGTAGCGGCAAATATCAAAACAACAAGGGCGTCCAGCCCAGTATGTTATATCTCGATTTTGAGAAGCAAAAGAGCCAGGTTGGTTAAATCTGGATTCTTAGTTCGCTTTCCCCTCTACCATAAGAATTAATAAGATCCCTGTGGTCTATTTGTGCATATTCGAGGAGACGTTGTGCAATGAGTCCTTGCGAAGAAATCAAATTCATCGTTAAACGTGACGGTCGACATACGGACTTTGTTCCGGCGAAAATCGGTTCCGCCATTCAAAAGGCGTTTGTAGCCACGAGTAAACCTCAGTCGAATGAATATATTGAACAACTTACTGATAAAGTAATCGACAAAATCGTCGAACAGCATATTTCTGAGCCGGACGTCGAGACGATTCAGGATATCGTCGAAGCGGTTCTCATCGAAAACGGTCATGTTCGTACTGCCCGCAACTATATTGCCTACCGTCTGGAACGTACTCGAGTTCGCGAAACTAATATGCGTCTAATGAAGACGTTCGAGGATATTACGTTTAAGGACTCCAAAACCAGCGACGTCAAGCGTGAAAACGCAAACGTCAACGGCGATACGGCAATGGGACAGATGCTCAAGTACGGCTCTGAGGGGGCCAAAGAGTTCTTCCATAAATTCATGCTTAAGCCCGAGCATTCCCAAGCTCATCTTGACGGCGATATCCATATTCACGATCTCGACTTCTATTCAATGACGACCACGTGCTGTCAGATCGACCTCTTACGTCTTTTCAAGGGAGGATTTAGCACAGGACATGGAGTTTTACGAGAACCTAACGACATTCAGTCATATGCCGCGCTCGCTTGTATCGCAATTCAATCAAATCAAAACGATCAGCATGGCGGACAATCGATCGTTAACTTCGACTATGGGCTTGCCCCTGGCGTTATAAAGACTTTCCGCAGACTTTATCGAAACGACGTCCTCAAAGGAATTCAGTTCCTCACTCGATGTCACGACGATTCTCTTGCCAACGACCTCAAGTCGCTTCATCAAGAGATGTTTGATTCAGGTCTCACGCTTCGTCTGGAAGAGTTTGAAGAATTTCAAGCAAAAGAGAACGAACTTATACTCAGCCGTCTTGGAGATAAGATCGCCGCAAGTTCGACCGCCGAGTCTGCTGAAAAGCTCGATTCAAAGCTCCTTGCGGAAATTCAAGAAGAAGCTCGTGTTCAAGCCGTTGCGGAAACGGATAGAGCTACTTATCAGGCAATGGAAGCTCTTATCCATAATCTCAACACCATGCACAGTCGGGCTGGAGCGCAAACGCCTTTCTCATCTATAAATTATGGCATGGACGTTTCGCCTGAAGGACGGCTCGTCGTCAAAAACGTACTCCTTGCGCATGAAGCTGGTCTCGGCGCAGGGGAAACGCCGATATTTCCAATTCACATTTTCCGCGTTAAGGAAGGCGTCAACGTCGCTCCCGGCGAACCCAACTACGACCTTTTCAAGCTTGCTTGTCGTGTTAGTTCAAAACGTCTCTTCCCCAATTTCGCATTCCAGGACGCGCCTTTCAATCTTCAGTATTACAAACCGGGTCATCCTGAAACGGAAATCGCGTACATGGGATGCCGTACCCGTGTTGTTGGAAATATCCATGATCCCAGTCGTGAAATTACCTACTCGCGTGGCAATCTAAGCTTTACGTCTATCAACTTACCGCGAATTGCTCTGCGTTCTAACGGTAACGCGAGTTTCTTCTTTGAAGAACTTGAGCGTAAGCTTGATCTGTGTGTAGATCAGTTGCTGGAACGTTTCCGGGTTCAATCTGCTAAGAAAGTCAAGAATTTCCCATTCTTGATGGGACAAGGGGTTTGGCTTGACAGTGAAAACCTCGGTCCGGAAGACACTGTTGGCGAAGTTCTCAAACATGGAACCCTCTCTGTTGGTTTCATTGGACTTGCGGAAACGCTTAAGGCCCTTATTGGCGTGCATCATGGCGAAAGCGAACGCGCGCAAAACCTTGGGCTTGAGATTGTTTCTTTCATGCGCAAATACCTGGACAAGAAAGCGCGTGAAACTTCTCTGAATTTCTCTTTGTTGGCAACCCCAGCCGAGGGACTTTCAGGACGTTTTGTTAAGATTGACCGTGAACGTTTCGGCAAAATCGAAGGCGTCACAGACCGTGAATATTACACCAACAGCTTTCACATTCCAGTTTACTACACAATTCCTGCTTGGAAAAAGATACAGCTTGAAGCGCCTTATCATGCGCTAACAAATGCAGGACACATAACTTATGTCGAGCTAGATGGCGACACGACTCAAAATCTAGACGCTTTTGAAAAAGTCGTTCACGCGATGAGGAAAGCTGGCGTCGGTTACGGCGCAATTAACCATCCGATCGACTCTGATCCCCAATGTGGCTTCTACGGTTTTATTAATGGCGAAGTCTGCCCCAAATGTGGGCGTAAGGAAACGCCTGATGAACCGTTTGAACGCGTTCGCCGAATTACGGGTTATCTTGTTGGCACTCTTGATCGCTTCAACAACGCCAAACGCGCCGAAGTTCGCGACCGAGTTTCTCATAAGGTTTGTTCCTGTGCCGGCGAATGTTGCGACCACGAACAAGGAACAACCGAGACGCAGGATGTTCGTGAAGAATAAGGATTTGCAAAATGAAAATCAGAATTGCAGGCGTTGTTTCTGATTCGATCGTTGACGGACCTGGTTTAAGATATGCTCTGTTTGTTCAGGGCTGTCCGCACCATTGTCCGGGTTGTCAAAATCCTCAAACTCACGATCCGTTAGGCGGTTTTGAAACAACTACAGATTTCCTTCTGAGTGAGATACGTTCTAATCCACTTCTGGATGGAGTCACATTTAGTGGCGGCGAGCCTTTCCTACACGCGACGGCGCTCGCGGAATTGGCTCGGGAGATCAAAAAACTTGGCCTAGACGTTATCGTCTATACCGGTTACAAATGGGAGGATTTAATTCAGGCGAATCGTGAAGACTGGAACGCTCTTCTTTCTAGCGTCGACGTCGTTGTTGACGGTCCCTTCGTTCAAAACTTGCGGAGTTGGAACCTTCGTTATCGCGGATCCTCCAATCAGCGAACTATAGACGTTCAAAAATCACTCGCTGAAGGCCGTGTTATCGAAATTCAAACGTTTGAACACATGCCGGCATGCGCCTAAAGATATCTTGGCTTTATTCTGTTAAAAAACCGTGCAAAGATTTCGTCTTTGCACGGTTTTTGCATAAGTTTTAACTATCCTTTAACGGACTCAAAACCGCTATTGAGCTGTATTGTTGATTTGATTAGGATCAGAGGCGGTAATAACGTTTCAAATCCTGCGATCTCCTTGATGGACAGCGCTATGGCAAATCGCAATATTTTCCACCGTTACGGTTTCAACAGCGTTTTTCAAACACGCGTCACTTTTGGCAAAGCCATATGGTTTATCGTAGTTCTGTGGATACTCGCTACTTATTGTCTTTCCACAGGCGCACAAGACTTCTATGAGACGCCTGATTATATTGGCTCACAAATTGAAACAACCCAATCTCACGCTTTTCCTAGCGACGTCCAGGACGTTCCATTTTTCTCCCAAGTTCCTATTGAGTATGGTTCTTTCCCTTATTACCCACAAACAGTAGAGGGTTATTCGCCGTCGTTCCAATTTCAAAACGCAATACCAAATAATTCTCAAAATCTGACAGAATCGTTTAATAGTTCGGTTTTTCAGGGAGAAAATGGGCAGTATCGTATTCTGGGCGACATTGCGACAGGAATTCCAATTGGCAATTCCCAATACGACGCTATTCCTGTGCTTGAAGATTCACGTATCGGGGCAAAACCACAATTACCTGAACTAAAAATTCCCCTTTCGGTTTCAGAGTTTAACGATCGAGTCGACGCGCTTAAGGTCCGCTTTTCGAAGCTGCCTCTCACGATTGAACGTTCGACTCCCGGGAGACTCCTTCGCTACTCGCTTATAGGCGGCGCCGATCAGACCTTTCTTGCGCCACAAAACAATGTAACAACCACTGGCGACGGAGAAACAACCTCTCAGTTCGAGTTAAAGCCGATGTATGCGTTAGGAGCGCTCTGCTGGAATTATCCGTGCGCAAATAGACGGATAATGCGCTGTATCGATAATAAGCCTGCGCCGACGGTAGGGTTTGGTTTTCAATCGCAAAGGGGCGAGTTTTTGGCGACCCTTGCCTTTGCTCAAATTGACAGAAATTATGAACTTCGTGTAGACGACAAGAATTTTACCGTTCAAGACTTAGTTGAATGGGAAAAATACTCGTGTTCACGCTACGCCAACCTTTCACTCGTTGCAATCGGCTTGGCTCACTACTCCCAGAATCCAGATGAAACATGGACAAACGCCGTAGGAGAAACTTGGTCGCTGGCACGCGTTTTGGAACAAGAATCCCAAAGGCCTATTGATTGGGAAACAGCAGAATCGACAAACAAACTTCTGGCTTTCACTTATATGTTGGCACGTCTTAAAACTAGCGTCGCTACAAGCAATCCACAGTTAAGTGAAGCTCTTCAAAGAACAGAATCATTTCTCGTCGCAGTCAAAAACCGCGTCTGGGAAATCATCGGCGATAAAGCGCTGAGCTCTTCGTTATTCTTCAGGACCAATATAGAACTAACAACCCCGTACATGACCGTTTATGTCAACGGTAAGCTTTTACGATGGGTCTTGCTGGTCTCATCGCCGGATGAAATTCGAGACGAAAAAATGAAACGCGCGATGTTTGAACTTTGCGCTCTTGTAGATCAACTCTTCAACTCGGTCGACGATCTCGACACGCTTTCAGCAATCGACGAAGAAACACTTGCTATCGCAATGCAGACCTTGATTACCTACAAGAAAAAAATAGCGATGAGTAATATGTAGCGTCGTAATCATTCGTCGTCAAAATCCATGAGTCGAATCTCGTCGTCCAATATCCAGGAGAGACGACCTAATAGTAAACCGTAGAGGATTTCTACCAACGGTAAAACGACGGGGGTAAAAACAACATAAAAGCTTGTTTTAAAGACTAGAAGTAAAAAGAAAATAGGCGCAAGAAAAAGAACAATAGAAAAGAGATAAAACTCAAGCCATACATGAAACTTCGAAAAAAAACTCGTAAAAACGCTCGTCGTTATCGGACAGAAGATCAGATCAGTTTGGTGAGTTGACGTCCAAAAAATAGGAAAAAAGAACCAGAGAGAAACGGTCAAAATAACTCCCAAGCGAAAATCTCCTACCAGAGGAATCGACGTTGCAACAGCTGCTTCACATATTCGGTCTAAAACGGCGTTTATTAGTATTCCGGGAAGACAACAGCAAAGTACAAAAGACAAGAACCACAAACCGTAAAGAAAAAAACCAAAAATATCTTCGTTACGCCATTCGACTATCTTTCGCGCGCCGCTGTTGCCGCCGTGATATACTGACCAGAAAAACAATCCAGAGAACGCCGACGTCACTATTGCTAAAATGAGCATTATGCAGATAGAAAAGAGCATTTCCAATTCGGAAAAAGCGGCGGTCATAGTCCCAGGATTCGTTAAAGCCAGCGCCCTGTCCGGTCTTAAGACAAAGTAATCGAGGGAAGAAAGACCCAAAAAACCTAGGAAAAGCGCCCCTGCGCGTGCCCAAATTTCTTCTGAACGCGTAGCTTGAAACGTTTTATTAAAAAGAGGCGCCGGCCTAGGGGGCGACGGTTGCGACCAAACAAGCTCGCCGTTTTTGCGCCGCAAAACCATTGGAGGAAGATATTGTGTTAAATCTTCTTCTGCTTCAAGTTTACGTTCTCTACGTTTAGCTCGTTTTTCTAACCAACATGACAAACGCCCTTTCTTAAGACGAGAAGAACCCCCATTTTCATGGGTGAAAGACAAATCGTCAAAAGAATCAGAGACGCTGGCGCCAACTCTCTTCCGGGACGTGCTAGGCTTAACAGACGGCGCGATCGTTTTCTTCTTTGGATCGATCATCACCGTTTTACCATCCATTCTTTGCATCGCAATCATAGGAGCTTCTGGAATCTCGCCGATTTCATACGCGCCGCGTTCTCGAGGTTGGAATGAAACTTTTACAGCCTCTTGCTGCCTTTTCAGCGAGTCTGTAACTATCGTCTCAGCGCCGCAATCAGGGCAAGTAATCGTCTTGCCAAGCATATCGCGAGTCGCTTGCATCAATGTTTCACAAACACGACACCGAACAGGATAGTATTCCACCCGATCACATGGTTGAGTTCCAATCTGAGATTCGCCGCGAATGGAGTAAAGATCAGAAGAGTGGACGTCAAGTCCCTCACGATTGGGATTCGTCAAAGGAGAAAGAAGTTTGTCTCGCTTACGTTTCTGTTCGTCGTAGTACTGGAGCTCATACTCTGTTGGATGTTCAAAATCAAGATAGTTAGGAACAGGAACGTCTAATTCACAGTCAGGACAAAGAACCTTTTTCCCGACGTCTGCCCTAGTAACAGAAATTAAAGTATGACAATGAGGACACGCAAATGTTCTGTAACGAAAAGACTGAAGTGTCGAGTCGTCGGTTTGGGCCGTCGACGACATGTCGTAAACGCCCGAATTATCGGAGAGATTGTTTGGAGTTCGATCATTGTTGCTTAACGAGTCGTGAGAAACCATGTCCAATCCTCCGCAACTGGGCAAAAAACAGTGGGGGAGTCACTCTTTAACATACGGCGACAACAACACCCGGTACAACAACTCGCAACGACGTTAAAACGTCGCCAAACATCACGCGCCAAATCAAGTTTCTTTGCGAACAATTCGCCCGATCTTAAAATTGCGTAGTCCCATATGACACAGTTCGTCGCAAACTGCGTCGGCAACATCTGGTCTCACAACAAGAACCAAGCCAAGTCCCATGTTAAACACACGCTCCATTTCCGAAGCGTCAATGGAACCAAGTTTTTGTAACCATTTGAAAACAGGTAAAACATCCCATGAATCGGGCGTTATTTCACATCGTAACCCATTAGGTAAAATACGTGAAAGATTTTCAACCAAGCCTCCGCCGGTAATATGCGCGATTCCTCGGATTCCGTCGTTTGCGCCAAACTTCTCGAGGAGAGACAACGCCGGTCGGACATATAGCCGAGTCGGGGTCAAGAGCTCGTCTGCCACAGTCTTACCAAGTTCGGGAACATAATCGTCAGGCCTTAGCCCGGCAATATCAAACACAACTTGGCGGATAAGTGAAAAGCCGTTAGAATGACATCCGCTCGACGCGATTCCTATCAGCAAATCCTGATCTTGAATTGATTTACCGTCAATAATCTTGGAACGTTCCGCAACGCCGACACAAAATCCAGCAAGATCATACTCGCCTGGATTGTACATTCCTGAGAGAATAGCCGTCTCGCCGCCAATAAGCGCGCAACCGACTTCCTCGCACGCTCGAGCAATCCCAGAAACAAGGATTTCAAGCAGATCAGGATCGTCCTTGGGGCATGCGACATAGTCTAGGAAAAATAGGGGCTCCGCGCCGCAACAAATAGCGTCGTTGACACTCATCGCAACGAGGTCGATTCCAACGTCTGAATGACGATTCGTCATACAAGCGATTTTAATCTTTGTACCGACGCCATCGGTACAACTGACAAGTACAGGATCGTCGTATTTACGGACAACTCCGCCGTCCTTAGACAAACCGTTAAGTTGAAAAAGACCGGCAAACCCCCCGTCCAAACGCAAGACTCGAGGCGAAAATGTCCGTGAGACCAATTTCGGCAACCGTGACATTGACTCGGCGTAAACGTCCAAATCCACGCCTGAATTTTTGTACGTCGCTTTTTCCATAAAAGGAACCGCTCGCTAAATCCAATTTAAGAGTTATGGAACCGTCTACAGCGGCCCCTCGTTATTTAACAGAATTGTAAAACGTCGTTTTTTGACGTCAAGGAAACGCAAGGCTTTTACTTCGTCCATCTCGCAACCAAATCGTTCCATAACGTTTAAAACTTAAACCTCAGGGGGCGACAATACGGGAAAAATATTGTAGAATATGCACGGGCGTTTAGTCGCGTCGAGAGCGAAAAGTCGCATTTCAGTTGTAGTTTTTTGACGATTCGACCCTTGCATAAAGGCAGGATCGAGTCTATCGTTCCGATCGTATTAGTAAATTCAGAGAAAACATTTTAATGACAGACACAAACGAACTTGATCAAAATCAATCTGAAACGGTAAATAACCATTCGCAACCAAACACTGGGAACATATGGGAAGGCGATTCGTCCTCCCACGACGCCGATAGTGATAAGAGAATCGTAATTTCGGATATTGAAACGCCTAAAACAGAACTCGATTCCCGTTCATTGGACGAGGCCCTCCAAAAGTTTAATATTCAGCTTCCTGCCAAAACAGTTCGCTTACTAGACGAATATTGTAATCTCCTTTGGACTTGGAACGAAAAACTTAATCTTACGCGTCACACGACTTATGATAAGTTTGTTTCGCGTGATCTTGTCGATTCGATCCACCTTGCCGCGCTACTTCAGAAAGGAGAGCATGTTCTCGACGTAGGTTCTGGCGGGGGCGTGCCTGGACTCGTTATCGCTATCCTCCGCCCGGACGTCGTTGTCGAACTCTGTGAAGCGACAGGTAAAAAAGCCACGGCGCTCGGCAAGATGATTGACGAACTCAAACTAGACAATAACGTTTGGTACTCTAAAGCGCAGGATCTCTTACATGAAAGGCGGTTTCATACTCTGACAATTCGTGCTGTTGATCGTATGTATAAGCTTCTCATGATGTTTCGAACTTCGTGGAATAGCTTTAATCGTATTCTCATGATCAAAGGTCCGCGATGGGTCGACGAAAGAGGTGAAGCCAGACACTATAATCTGTTTAATTCATTAGCATTAAGAAAAGTAGACGAATACGTTGTCTCCAAGGACGGCGAGGATTTTACCAGCGTTATTCTTCAAGTGTGTCTCAAGAAAAAGCTCGATGAAATCAAGATTCGTGCAATAGAACTGGCTGAAGGAAAGCCATACCCGGGTAAAGCGGAAGAAATAGCTGTAACCGATATCTCGCGTCTCGAAACAGTTCGAAATCATAACAGTAAGGTCAAGGTCCGTCGTCGTTTTGAATCGAAGGGAGGTTCTCGATCTTTCATAAAAGCAAAAGATAATCGCTATGAAGTTGACGCGCCTGCAGAAGAAACGCGCGTCTATTCGCGACGTAACGGTAAGCCGCCGCGTGGATGGACGGGGAAAAAAGGAGATTTCCGTCCTAATTCGGACGTCGACAAAAACCGAGGAAACAATTGTTTACCCCCAAAAGGCAAGCGTCCCAATGGGAAAAGGGCGTCGGACAATTCGACGCATACCGTTCAAAACGATTCTTTCCCTCGTAAAGAACGACGTTCTTGATTAAAAAGGGCGCCTTTCCACCTCTTCACAAAGTATAAGCTGCGGCGACACGTCCTGACAATTCGTCGACGAGCCTATTTTGGTCAGTTCCCCCCCCCAACGTCTCTGGGAAAACGTCATGCTTCGACAATGCTCGTTCCAAACGAGAGCGCTAGAGGTTGTACGACGCTGTTTGTATAGATATATGCCTGTCTATCGCACTGAAATCGGGAAAAAATAAAAAAATGCGGTCAGAGGTTTAAAAGAACAAGCAGATTCGCTATAACAATATAAAGGCGCAAGAAACAATCCTTCGCCGTCAGAGAAGAATCTTCAACAACAAAAGAATCAGGAGACATTGTTTCATGAACAAAGATGGTCTTGATCGCAGAACCTTTTTTGGAACTATTACTGCCGCAGGACTTGGCGGCGCGACGCTTTTGACTTCAAGCTCGCTAGTCGCGGACGAACCAATTCAGTCTTCTGAATCGAAACGATTTGCCGCTTCTTATCCAGTTCTTCAGAATGTTACTGAAAATAGCGCGTCTGTCGCGTGGGCGTTAAATGTTCCCTCGACAGGTTGGGTAGAATGGGGGCCTACCCCTGCCCTCGGCAAGGTCGCTCGAAACTCTGAGTTCGGTCTTAATCCATTCGAATCAGACTTTCTTTCGGCGAGAATCATTGGTCTTGCGCCAAATACGACCTACTATTATCGTACCGCCACTTGCTCTTTTACATATCGGACAGCTTACGATAAAACAGCTTCTGAGCCTCAGTACAGCGACGTCTATTCCTTCACAACCTGTGGAGCTAACGCTGACACTGCGTCGTTTTATATCATGAACGACACCCATAACAGAATACAAACAATCCAAGAACACCTGAGAAACGCCGAAGAATTGAACTCAGACTTCATTCTTTGGAATGGCGATCTATGCGACTTCTATATGGATTCTGGTTACGTTAAGAAATTCCTTGCAAATCCTAACGATAAACCGTATGCCGCAGAAAGACCAGTAATTTTTAATATGGGCAACCACGACAGGCGTGGATCTTGGGCGCGAAATCTCAAAAAATTTGTGACGACTTGGGAACAAGACGATCCTAAGTTTTATTCGTTAGGATTCAATTACGCATTTAGACAAGGTCCTCTCGCCGTAGTTGTCCTCGACACGGGCGAAGACAAACCTGATTGGCATCCTGCTTGGTCGGGAATGGCCAATTACGAACCGTATCGCGAACTTCAAACAGCATGGCTCGCGAAGGCTCTGGAACGTCCTGAAATTAAATCAGCCCCCTATCTCGTCGCGGCATGTCATATTCCACTCTATAGCCGTCATATCACAGCAAATCCGGGCAATATCCTAGACCAATTTGCGACTATTCAGTGGCCGTGCGCTCAACAGTGGGGCCCTCTCTTTGAACAGTACGGCGTTCAGCTCCTCGTCGCGGCCCACCTTCACGCTTTTGGATATGACGAGCCGAATGAATCTCGCTCTTGGGCCCAGGTAGTCGGCGGCGGTCCTGATTATGAAAAGAACGCTACGAAAATGTTTGTCAAAGCAGATTCGGAGAAAATGACGCTATCCTGCGCCAAACTTGCAGACAACGCCGAGCTTGGAACTTGGACTTTTAAACCTCGTTCTTGACCTGTTCAACCTGAATCGTATCTGGCGATAAATGAAACTCTTTTCTTTTTCAAATAGAAAAAATATTCGGGTCAATGAGTCTCCGATGGTAAATCGTCGTTCTTTCTTGACCCGATTTACTGCATTCGGCGTTTCGAGCGCTTTACTGGTTGACGACAGTTCTGTTTTTGGAGTTGACGAGTTGCCTCCCGGCGTCGTTCCATCCAATCCCCGTGAGTTACTCTATCCGACGCCTGAGTCGCGCAGTAAAGTTTTCGCGCCGGAATCAGGCGCATACGCAGCGTCTTTCCCCATTCTTCAAAACATTGACGAATCGAGCGCTTCTGTTGTTTGGGCGTTAAACGTGCCGTCTACGGGCTGGGTTGAATGGGGTTTGACGCCTGCCCTTGGCAAAGTAGCGCGCGACTCCGAATTCGGACTCAATCCTTATGAATCCGATTTTATTTCTGCGAGGATTACAGGTCTAGAACCTAATACGACTTATTACTATCGTACGGCAACATGTGCGTTTAGTTATAAGTCTGCCTATGATAAAACTTGTTCAGCCCCTCAATATAGCGACGTTTACTCTTTTAAGACAGCCGGTCCAAACGTAGACGCAGTTTCCTTTGCCGTCATTAACGACACTCATAACGTAATCGAAACGGTCTCGAAACTGTTTTCCCGCGTCGAAACAATTGATCCTGATATACTCGTTTGGAATGGCGATCTATGCCATCGCTATCCATCGTCTCTCATTGTAAAAACAGGAATCGCCAATCCGTGTGACGTTCCCTATGCGGTCAAACGGCCCCTCATACTCGCACGTGGCAACCATGATCGCTGGGGACCGTTTGCCCATAAATTTGATCAGATTTTTAAACCTTGGATTCAACAGACTCCAGAGTTTCGCTCCTTAGGCTATAACGTCGCCCTTCGTTACGGTCCACTGGCGTTCGTAACACTTGATACGGCAGAGATTAAAGAAGATTCAAACATTAAGTTCCAAGGGATCTCCAGCGCTGAACCGTATCGTAAACTTCAAGCGGCCTGGCTTGACAATGTTCTCCAGCGACCTGAAATTGCATCCGCGCCATACCTGATTGCCTTTTGCCACATTCCGCTCTTTAATCATACTGCCGCTGAGGGCGAAGGCGTTATCCCCGAAGTTAAATGGGCGGCATACCACGCCCTTAGCGCTAAATATTGGGGGCCGATTCTTGATAAATATGGCGTACAACTCATAATAAGCGCCCACCGACACAAATTTGCATATTCTCCTGCAGATAAAAATCGACCGTGGGCGCAACTACTCGGCGGAGGACCGCTGACGTCAAACGCCACCTGCATCTTTGCTGACGCCAACAAGGAACGGCTTGCCGTTACCTGCGAAAAACTTGAAGACGGCAGCCAACTTGGTCGATGGGAATTTGAACCTCGAGGTTAGTGGGTTGGCGCTAAGGAAGAAAAAAGTAGACGGGACGGAAGACTTGTTAGAGTCTTCCGTCCCGTTATTTTTCAGCGTCGAATAGATCGTTCGTATCACTCTTGGATCGTACCGGCCTTGGAGTAGTCAAAAGGTACAAAACCCATCTTTAAAGCGGGCGAATCGGGTAAAAGTCGAAAATCATTAGTCTCAGGACTGACAAAAAGGGGATCCGCGACGTCTCCGTCAATGTCCTTACCTGTTTCTTTGGACCATACGTCGTGCGTTTTACCGTTAAAAAGAGCGACGCCGCCAGCATTAAACCATAGGTTTTTAGTAAAGACAGTCTTAGCAGAATCCGCGTTATAACCAAACGCAACTCCATCCTCCCAATAAATAATGTTCCGTTCAAAAGTCGCAGAAAGATGGTCTTCAACACGCGTTATTGCTATCTGATGAGCAGGTTTGTCTGCGTTCGCCGGGTTTTTTCGGCTCCTAGCGAGGATATTGTTCCGAACGATATTCTCCTTGCCATAATGCTGATGGAACGAACCGTCCGTGGTATCGTAAACAAGATTATTTTCGAAAAGAATTCCCTCAGAACCTTCGTCTGGATAAAGCCCCCACCCGCCATAGCCATATGAAGAAATATCGAAAATCACGTTGTTGCAAACGCGAGTGCCGGTGGACGTTCCTAACGTATAAACGCCGCCCATATCGGACATAGTTCCCTGACCTATCTTGCTAATTCGATTGAATTCAATGCGATTGCGGAAAGCATGTCCGCCGTTGTAACCCCAAACCCAACCGACGGAAACGCCCGTATAATAAAAGTCGGAAATATCGCAGTGAAGAATAGAAATCTCCTCTGTATTCTGACCAATCCATACGCCTGTCGCTGAGGCAAAAAACCTTCCGCCCTGGGAAAGCACACAGTTTTCAACACTAACGCCACGATCCAGTTTACCGCCGCCAATACGTACGGCGCCGGCGCCCAGATCAACAAAATTAGAACATTGGATATGACAGTTCTCACAATCTTTGAACCAGAGTCCGTATTCTCCGATATGCGAGACGTTACATTTCTCAAAAAAGATATTGTTCGCATTATTAACGGTCAAAACAGCAACCGTAAAGGCGGCAGATTGAGCCGGTTCAAATTGTGAAGGACCGGGTAGTCGAATATCGCCGGTAACCGACTCGGCAATATCGGCCGTCTTCATATCAGCAAAGCGTCGGGGAGCGTCAGTATGGGAAAACGTCACGTTTTCAAAACGAATATTCGAAACCTTTTCGCCATTTGGTTCCCCGTTAATAGTAACGAGTTGGTTAAGTCCCGGACGTGGCGCGATAATTGTTGTATTGTTAAGCGCTTCTCCTGGAATGGGACGATAATACGCTTGTTTATTCACGCCGTCGTAAAACCATTCGCCCGCGGCGTCAAACGCTGCACGGAGATTTTCAAAATAATAAAGGGAAGAATCACGCCATGGATTCCAAAATTTCATCGGAGCGCCCTTCGCCTTTAAAGCGTGAGAATCCGAATCATAACCTAAGATAATTCGTCTCGTCGTGTCCCAATGATGATGAACGATAAACTGGGAAAAACGAAGCTCTTCTGGCGAAGTTGACGCAAGGTTAAGGGCGTCGAGATCTCCTGCTTTGGCCCTAAGTTCTTGAAATGTCGAAGGCTTTTCCGCGCCGCTATTCATGGGAAACTCTTC